>ERZ761609.444-NODE-444-length-48459-cov-968.036733_pt1 | contig 48459 bp, 29 predicted proteins | sample MGYA00511163_ERZ761609 | MGnify/ENA primary metagenome ERZ761609 (study PRJEB28899, sample SAMN02445070) | bioreactor sludge metagenome | biome: EBPR sludge | place: Australia: Brisbane, Thorneside Wastewater Treatment Plant | collected 2011-12-16 ... | reverse complement strand
GCCACCTGCCAACCAGATCATTCATGTCGTTGCCGACAAGCCGGTCGCTGGCATGCGTACCATGGACGCGATGTGGGTGAGCGGCACGCTCGGACTCGACCGCACCGACACCGGCATGGGCGTTGCCGGCTACCGGATGCGCGGCGAGGCCTTCGAGCCTTATACTAGACCGCGTTCCTGAGGCCTCCTCCTGCCGGCAGCGGTCGCTGTCTGATTCAGGGGGCGTTGCATGGCCAGCCAATACCGATCAAGAATGGAGATGTCAGTCAGATGACAGGGCGAATCGCCATCACCGGCTATTCCTTCCGCATGCCGGGAACCAGCGCCGAAAGCTACTGGCAGGATCTGCTCGCCGGCCGCGACCTCGTCGGCACTGTCGATCCGCAGCGTTGGGCGATGGAGGCCTTCCTGCACCCGCGCAAGGATCATCCCGGGACGACCTACACCTTCGCTGCCGGATCGATCGGCGACGTGACGACCTTCGACGCGGCGTTCTTCGGCATCTCGCCGCGCGAAGCAGCGCTGATGGATCCGCAGCAGCGGCTGCTGCTCGAAATGAGCTGGGAAGCACTGGAGAACTCGGGCATCCGCCCGTCGCGGCTGCGCCGCAGTCGCTGCGGCGTCTACATCGGCATCGCCAGCGCCGACTATTCGTACCGCATGGCCGACGATCTGGCGGTCGCCGATTCGACGATGGCGACCGGCAACACGGCCAGCATCGCCGCCAACCGGATCTCGTACGTCCTCGACCTGCGCGGGCCCAGCATGGCGATCGACACCGCCTGCTCGTCGTCACTGGTCGCCCTGCACCAGGCGTGCCGCGCGATTGCCAGCGGCGAAGTCTCGCAGGCACTGGCAGGCGGCATCAGCTTGCACCTGCATCCTTACGGCTTCCTCGGCTTCGCCAAGGCGTCGATGCTGTCGCCGCGCGGGCGCTGCAGCGTCTTCGACGCCGCCGCCGATGGTTATGTGCGCTCGGAGGGTGGCGGCGTCTTCTTTCTCAAGGACCATGACCAGGCTCTCGCCGACGGTGACCCGATCCTGGCGATCATCGCCGGCTCGGCGGTCAACACCGATGGCCGCAAGTCGGGACTGACCGTTCCCAGCGCCGAGGTGCAGGCGGCATTGCTCGAGGAAGCCTACGCCAGCGCCGGTATCGACCCGGCAGCGATCGACTATCTCGAGGCCCATGGCACCGGCACTGCGGTTGGCGACCCGATCGAAACGCTGGCCATCGGCAATGCGCTCGGCAAGCGTCGGCCGGCTGGACAACCGCTACCGATTGGCTCGGTGAAGAGCAACCTCGGTCATCTCGAAACGGCATCCGGCGTCGCCGGCCTGGTCAAGGCCCTGCACTGCCTCGAACACCGCCTGGTACCGGCGACCATCGGCGTCAGCAGCGTCAATCCACGCATCCTTGCCGCCGACTGGAACATCCAGCTGGTCACCAGCAATCGCCCGTTGCGGAAGACAGGCAAGCTGACGATCGGGGTCAACTCCTTCGGCTTCGGCGGCTCGAACGCGCACCTCATCATCGAGAGTCCGCCGCGTCGGCCTGCCCGTGGTCGGCCAGCGGCGGCCGCCGCGGCTTTGCCGCCGCTGCTCCTCTCGGCGCGCAGCGAGCAGGCGCTGAAGGCAGCCGCCGGCAGTTTCGCCACCTTTCTCGCCGACCAGCCGCCGGCTGCGTACTACGACATCGCGCACAGCGCCGCCTTTCGCCGCGACTGGCTGGAGCACCGCCTGATCGTCGAGGGCCAGGCGCTACCCGAGATCAGCCGCGCACTGCTCGACTTCGCCACAGACCGGGACCAGTCTGCAGCAGTGGCGAGCGGCACGGCAGTGGCTGCCGCCAGTGGGCCGGCGTTCATCTACTCCGGAAATGGCTGCCAGTGGTCGGGAATGGGCAGGCGGCTGCTGGCGGAGGAGCCGTTCTTCCTTCAAGCCGTGCGCGAGGTCGACGCGCTGTTCCGGCGCCATGGCGACTTTTCGCTGGTCGACGAACTGGCCGGGGCGAACGGAGACGATCGCTACGGCCGGACCGAGATCGCTCAGCCGGCACTCTTTGCACTGCAGGTGGGCATCACGCGACTCCTGCAGCGGCACGGCGTCACGCCGAAGGTCGTCGCTGGGCACAGCGTCGGCGAGGTCGCGGCGGCCTGGGCGGCCGGCGCCCTGAGTCTGGCCGACGCCGTCGCGGTGATCCACCAGCGCAGCCTGCTACAGGGGACGACGCGGGGCCAGGGGCAGATGACCGCCGTCGCGCTGCCGCAGGCAGCGGCGGAGAGTCTGCTCGCGGAACTCGGGCTCGCCGGTGAGCTGACGATCGCCGGCATCAACAGCGCGCGCGGCCTGACGATCGCCGGCAGCCCGCCAGCGCTGACGACGCTTGAGGAGGCACTGACAACACTCGGGCAGGCGGCCTGGAAGCGGCTTGATCTCGACTACGCTTTCCACAGCCCGGCGATGGACAGTCTCGAGCCCGGAATCAGGCAGGCACTGGCCGGCATCGAGCCGCGCGCAGCGGCGCTGCCTTTCTGCTCGACGGTCAGCGGATCGCTGCTCCCGGGCGAGGAGCTGGGCGCCAGCTACTGGTGGCGCAACATTCGCGAGCCAGTCCTCTTCGCCAAGGCCGTCGACGCGCTGCTCGACCAGGGAATCACGGTCTTCGTCGAGATCGGAGCGCATCCGATCCTGCGCACTTATCTCAACGACTGCCTCAAGGCGCGCTCGACGGACGGCCGCGTGATCGTCAGCGGGACGCGCGACGACGACGGTTCCCAGCAGATCAGATCGGCGGCGCATCAGGTCGCCATTGCCGGTGCACCGGTCGATTGGCGGACCGCCTCCTTTGCCCAGCCTGGCCACTTCGTTCGCCTGCCGGGTTACCCGTGGCAGCGCGAACGCCACTGGCACCCGGTGACGAGCGAGTCACTCGGCCTGATCTACCGCCACAAGATCCATCCGCTGCTCGGCTATCCGCTGGCGCAGCACGAACTGACCTGGGAGAACCATCTCGACACCGAGCTCAACCCGGTGCTCGCGGATCACGTCGTCGGCGATGCGCCGGTTTTCCCCGGTTCTGCCTATGCCGAACTGGCGCTGGCGGCGGCACTTGCCTGGCAACCCTCGGCCATCGTCGAAATCGAGGATCTGGAGATCCGTTCGCCCCTGCTGCTTGCCGACGACCGCTCGGCAATCGTTCGACTGGCGATCGACCCGCGCGACGGCAGCCTGACGATTCGCAGCCGTGAGCAGCTCGGCAGCACCGACTGGGCGGTACACGGATCTGCCCGTGTCGTTCGCGAGGCACAGGACTGTCTGCTGCGGGAAGTGCTGCCGGAGTTGCCGCAACGCCCGGCGGACTTCGATGCCAGCAGCCACGCCGAGCTGACACGCGCGCTTGGCATTGCCTACGGCCCGTCTTTCCAGTGCATCGAGCACGGGTGGAAAGACGGCAACACGGCGCTCGCCGCCTTTCACGTTCCGCCGCTCGTCGCAGCCGAACTCGTCGCCACCCACCTGCATCCAGCCCTGCTGGACAGCGCGTTTCAGCTGATGTTTCAACTCCTCCGGGGAGCTCTCGACAGCCATGAAGCGATCGCCTTCATTCCGACGAGACTCGGCCGCATCGTCTTTCGCTCGGGTCAGGGCACGCCCTGCTTCGCCCGTGCGACGCTGCTGCGGCACAACGCGCGTTCACTGCAAGCCGAGTTCGCACTGTTTTCCGCTGCCGGCTGCGCCATTGCGGCCGTCAGCGACGTGCGTTTTCGCGCCGTCCGCCTGAACCGAGCTGGCGGCGACCGGCTGCGCTTTCTCGCCCTGCACGCGACACCGCAGCCGCACGCCTGGCTGCCCGCGGGCCAGCCGTCGCTGCCCTTCGACCGCGTCCGCTCGGCACTCGCCGACGTCACGCAACGAGCAGCCCTCAAGGGAACGCACCGACGCTATACGGAAGAAGTCGATCCGCTCCTGGACAGTCTGTGCAGCCGCTTCACGCGTCGTGCCCTGGAGCAGATCGCCGACGAGGACGGCATGCTGTCGTCTGCCGCGATCGTCTCGTACCAGTCCGCCAGTCCCGAGAGCGCCCCCTTCCTCGCCGATCTGCTCCGCCTCGCCGAAGATGACCTGTCTCTCACCGCAGCGGCCGAGGGCTGGACGATCGTCCCTGATCAGCGGGAGGAGTCGTCCGCCGAGGACATCTGGAACAGCCTGGTCGCCGACTATCCGGACTACTTCCAGATCATCCATTCGGTCGGACGGGTCGGCCTGCACCTGCCCGCACTGCTCACCGGAAGGGCTGCTTTGCCGGAGATCTGCCCGCAGGAGTCGTCGTTGGCGACACTGCTGCAACAGGTCGTCGGCGCCCGCGGCAGACTGAAGTGCGGACACGCGCTGCGCGCCCTGGTGTCGCAAGGACTCGCGGCGCTGCCGCCGGGGCAGCGTCTCGGCATCGTCGAGATCAGTGAGGGCGCGCCAGGCTTTGCCATGGACATCTGCTTCGCCCTCGACTTCAACCGCGCTGACTACTGCTTTGCCAGCACCTCGACAACTGCGCTCGAGGAGGCCCGGGTGCGCCTTGGCGAGTTCTTTCCGACGATGCGGACCAGCGTGATCGACGATTCGCCACCGCCAGGCGTTGGCCAGTCGCCACCTGCCGGTTCGTGCGCGATGGCCGTCGTCATGCTCGACTTCAGGACCACCGATCAGGCTCTGCTGGCGCTCCGCTACGCACGTCGCTGCCTCGCCGCCGGTGCATCGTTGATCGTTCTCGGCCAGCATCCGTCACGCTGGATCGATTTCGTCTTCGGTGCCCGACGCGCCGGCTGGTCGCAGACGGAAGACGGCCGCTGGCTCTCCAGTCAGCGACCGAGCACCTTCTGGCAACAGCAACTGCGGGATCTCGGCTGCCGCTGCCCGGATCCCTGCGAGTTCTCGCCGGACACCCTTTCCGGCCCGTACCTGCTGCTGGGCGAGGTCGAAGAGGGGGCCTCCCCACCCGAGACAGCACCCGCAAACAGCGTACGGAGCTGGGTCGTGCTCGCTGATCTGGCCGGCTATTCAGCCAGACTCGCCGACGAACTGGCGAAGAAGCTGCAGGCACGAGGTGATCTGGTGATTCAGGCCAGCACCACCGAAACGCCTGCACTCGCCCGGCTGCTGCAGCAAACCACCGCCAGTTACGGCGAACTGGACGGCCTCGTCATGCTTGCCGGCCTGGCAGCACCGTCGCCTGCTCTCGCTGCCGACGAGGCACTCGCGCGCCAGGTCGAGCGCTGTACGCTGGCTGCGCGGATCGCGCAGGCGTGCGAGCAATCGAGCACGCGAACGACCTGCTGGCTGATCACGGGCAACGCCGGAGCGGCACTGCTTCCCGTTTCCGCAGCAGCTGCGGGCGACGGCCCCAGCGCCGGTCCCAGCGACGATGCAGCATTTTGCGGTTTCGCACGAACGATGCTCAACGAGGCAGATCCCGGGAGCATTCGCCTGATCGATCTGGCGTTGCCGATGCCTGCCCAGGCTGCCGCCTGCCTGCTCGACAGGGAATTCGCGCAGCCCGACGACGAACACGAAGTCATTCTCACTGCCGCTGGTGAACGCTACGTCCCACGCCTGCGCAGCGCGGCGCGGCCGGATGCCCGCGAGCCGCGGGTCCTCCAGTCACCGACCGTCTCGCTCGGCTTCCAGTTCGCCGGGCAACTGCGCAATCTGCGCTGGGAAACGCACCCGCGCGTGGCGCCCGCGCCGGATCAGGTGGAAGTCGAGGTGCAGGCGAGCGGGCTCAACTTCCGCGACGTCATGTATGCGCTGGGCCTGCTGTCCGACGAGGCGATCGAGAACGGCTTTGCCGGACCGACGCTCGGTTTCGAGTTCGCCGGCGTCATCTCCCGTGTTGGCAGCGACTGCACCGGCTTCAGCCCTGGCGACGAGGTCGTCGGCTTCGCTCCGTCGAGCTTCGGCAACCGGGTAGTCACCCAGAACAGCGCCATTGCCCATATCCCGCCACGGATTTCCTGCGAAGCCGCAGCGACGATTCCGAGCACCTTCTTCACCGTTTATTACGCACTGCACCACCTCGCCCGCCTGCAGGCGGGCGAGCGGGTGCTGATCCACGGTGCGGCGGGGGGCGTCGGCATCGCCGCGATCCAGATCGCCCGCTGGCTCGGTGCCGAGATCTACGCCACTGCCGGCTCCGACGAGAAGCGCGATTTCCTCCGGCTGCTGGGAGTCATGCACGTCTTCGACTCGCGTTCGCTGGCCTTCGCCGACCAGATCCTCGAGCAAAGCAGTGGCCGTGGCGTCGATGTCGTCCTCAACTCGCTCGCCGGCGAAGCGATCAATCGCAACTTTCGCGTACTGCGGCCCTTTGGTCGCTTCCTCGAACTCGGCAAGCGCGACTTCTACGAGAACACTCGTATCGGCCTGCGTCCCTTCCGCAACAACATCAGTTACTTCGGCATCGATGCCGATCAGTTGATGCTGCTGCACCCGGGGCTGACGCGCAGGCTTTTCGGCGAACTGATGCACCTGTTCAGTGAAGGCGTTCTACATCCCCTGCCCTACCGCAGCTTCGAAGCCGAAGACGTCGTCGAGGCCTTCCGCTACATGCAGCAGGCGCGGCAGATCGGCAAGGTCGTCATCACCTATCACCACGGCATCCGTCGCCTGCAGCCGCCGCAGCCCGGCCGGCGCCGGCATCTGCAGCTGACCGCAGACGCTTCCTATCTGGTCACCGGCGGCCTGCGCGGCTTCGGTCTGCGGGCTGCCGAATGGCTGGCGAGCAAGGGCGCCCGCCACCTGATCCTGATCAGCCGCAGCGGGCCCGCTTCCGACGAGGCCAGGGCAGTGATCGAGCGCCTTGAAGCGCAGGGGGTCCGCGTGCACGCGCAGGCCTGCGATGTCACCAGCCGTGACGCGCTGGCGGCGCTGCTCGGGGCAACGCGCGACAGCATGCCACCGCTGCAGGGTGTGCTGCATGCGGCGACGGTGATCGACGACGCGCTGGTGCGCAATCTCGACAGCGACCGGATTCACCGCGTACTGGCGGCGAAGGTCCTTGGCGCCCGCCACCTCGATGAGCTGACCGGCACGCAGCCACTCGAGCTGTTCGTGCTCTTCTCGTCGGCAACCACCGCCTTCGGCAACCCGGGGCAGGCAGCTTACGTCGCTGCCAACACCTGGCTCGAGGCGCTCGCCGTGCATCGTCGCGCGCGTGGCCTGTCGGCGACCTGCGTCGGCTGGGGTCCGATCGCCGATGCCGGCTTCCTGGCGCGCGACGAGAAGACGCGCGAGGCACTCGAGAATCGCCTGGGTGGGTCGGCGCTGAAAGCAGAGCTGGCGCTCGACGTGCTCGAGGAAATGCTGCTCGCCAACCGCTCGGGTTTGGCAGTGCTCGAGTTCGACTGGCAGGCGCTGAGCCGCGTCCTGCCCTCCGCGAGCAGTCCGAAGTTTGGTGAGCTGGCCGGCCAGGGCGGCAGTGGCGACGACGACGACGAGCACTCGCTGGACATCCGGCGGCTGTTGGGCGAACGCTCCGATGAGGAGCTTCTGGTCGCCATCGGCGAGATCCTCAGGAACGAAATCGGCGAGATCCTGCGCATCGCGCCGGACAAGATCGACCCCAACAGATCGCTCTTCGACATGGGTCTCGATTCGCTGATGGGCGTCGAGCTGGCTGTCGCCCTCGATGCACGCTTGGGCATCCGCTTGCCGGTACTGGCACTCAGCCAGAGCCCGACGATAGCCAGGCTCGCCGAACGCCTGCTGCAACAGTTGCGCGACAGCGATGAGGGTGCGCGAGGTGCCGCACAGGAAGAACTGATCGCGCAGACGGCAGAGATTGCCAGGCAGCAGGGAGTGGACGCATCGGCCGACGAGATCGCTCGTTTCGCTGCCGACTTCGGCGCCATGGACCAGGGCGGGAGCCCGTCGGGGAGCAAGCTGCATGGTGCGTAAGGGACTTCCCGGGCTTAGCGCCCAGATCAAGGACAAACTGATCCAGCAGGCCCTGGAGAGACGCCTGCGTCAGGCCGAGCAAGGCCGGCACCTGCAGTTGCCGGCCAGTGCGGCAAAGGAGGCAGACAGCACGCCCGAACAGCACTGGCGCTTCGACCTTCACCCCGGCTACCAACAACTGCGGATCATCACGGAAGGAGCGGCACGGCTTGAAATCGACAGCCCCTTCTTCATGCTGCATGAGGGCATCGCCGGCGCCTGCACGCGTATCGCTGGTCGCGAATACGTCAATTTCGCCAGCTACAACTATCTCGGGCTGTCTGGTCACCCGGAGGTCAGCGAGGCGGCGAAGCAGGCGATCGATCGCTTCGGCACCTCGGTTTCAGCCAGCAGGCTGGTCGCCGGAGAGCGCCTGGTCCACCGTGAACTCGAACAGGCGATCGCCAGCGCCTACGGCGCGCAGGACGCAGTCACCTTCGTCAGTGGCCACGCGACCAACGTGACGACGATCGGCTACCTGTTTGGAGCACGCGACCTGATTGTCCACGACGAACTGGTGCACAACAGCGTTCTGCAGGGTATCGGCCTCGCGGGCGCCCGCCGACTCTCCTTCCCGCACAACGACTGGGCAAGCCTCGAATCGCTGCTGGCTGAACAGCGGACACACTTCCAGCGCGTGCTGATCGTCCTCGAAGGCATCTACAGCATGGACGGCGACTACCCCGAGCTGCCGCGCTTCATCGACATCAAGCGCAAGTACCGCGCCTTTCTGATGATCGACGAAGCGCATTCCTTTGGCGTCATGGGAAACAGCGGCCTCGGCATCAGGGAGCACTTTGGCGTCGACAGCAGCGACGTCGACATCTGGATGGGCACGCTGAGCAAGGCCCTCGCCGGATGTGGCGGCTACATTGCCGGCGAGAGTGCCCTGGTCGAGCACCTCAGGTACCTGGCACCGGGCTTTCTCTACAGCGTCGGCATGCCGCCGCCGGTCGCCGCCGCTTCGCTGGCGGCGCTGCGTTGCCTGCAACGCGAGCCGCAGCGTGTGCGTACCTTGCAAGAACGTGGCCAGCTCTTCCTCGCATTGGCGAGCGCAGCCGGTATCGACACCGGGACCAGCGCCGGTCTGGCGGTGATTCCGGCGATCACCGGCGGCTCGGTCAGGGCCGCCCGTCTGGCCGCCGCGCTGTTCGCCCGCGGCATCAACGTGCAACCGATCGTTTACCCAGGCGTTCCCGAGAAGGCGGCCCGGCTGCGCTTCTTCGTCTCGTGCGAGCACAGCGAGGAACAGATCCGCGAGACCGTCAGCGCCCTCGCCGAAGAGATGCGGCGGCTGTAGCTGCGGCGATGCCGCCCCGGCCTGCCAGCCCGCTCATTGCCGCGCTGCCAGCAAGCCCATTCGCTGCAGGATCAGGCCGCCCAGTTGCTCGACCCGGAGTTCGCGCGGCACTGGCGCGCCGGGGAAACCACCGTTGCACCAGATGAGGTAGTCGGTCCGCCCGTCCGGCACGCCAAGCGCACGGTAGACTCCGGGCATGATCGGCACGTGGTCCCCGAACCAGCACAGGTAAGCGGGATCAGGCAGTTCTTCGATGGCGGCGCGCAGGCGGCCGGCCATCCGGTCGGCGTTGGCGAGGTGCCGCAGATAGATCGTCAGTTCCTCGCAGCCTGCCGACGGCACAGCCGAGTAGAAGCGCTCTTCGTCACCAGGAGCGACCCGCTCCAGATGCAGGGGACCGTGATTCTCCATCGTGATGACGAAGACGAACAACGGCTGACTGGCAGCCTTCTCCAGCAGGGCTGCAACCTGTTCGGCGACGGCCATATCGCTGACATAGGGCCCCTCTCGCACCGCGCCGGTGAACGCGCGAATGTCGATGAACTCATCGAACCCGATTTGGGGAAAGACCTCGTGACGCGAGTAGAAACTGGCTGCGTACGGATGCACGCAGATCGTCCGATAGCCATGATGCCTGAGGAAGGTGGCGAGAGTCGCGACCCCCTGCCGGGCAAACCGCCGGTAGGGGTTGAAACGGTGCACGCCAAGGGACTCGGCCGACAGGCCCGAGAGGAAGGCGAACTCGGTACGTACGGTGTTGGCGCCCCAGGCCGCAACCTGCAGTTGCCCGTGACAGATGGCACCAGTGCGCAATGAGTCGAACTCGCTCAGCACGTCGCGACGGATGCCGGAGAACAGCCGCCGCGGATCGAAAAACGATTCGCTCTGCACGACCACCAGCGTCGCCGGGCCGGCGGCCAGCGCGGGCGCGCAGGCCGGCTGCTCGTAGGGCGACGCCGGATGGCAGGGCAGTTGCTCCTCCTCACCATAGCGCCAGAGAGCAGTCAGCAGGCCGAGCCGACGCAAGTCGGCGGCAGCGTCGAAACCGACGGCGAGCTTCTGCCGCGCCCCGAACCCGATCAGCAGCAGCCCGGCCAGCGCCAGCGTTGCCGCGCCCGTGAGGAACTCCTCGCTGCGCATCCGGGTGAGCAGCGAGTCCTCGATGCTCAACCCGGCGACAATCGCAAGGCCGAACGCGAGCAGCGAAAGAAGCGCCCGCGCAGCGCCGAGAAACGGCATGTACAGGCGGGGATGACGCAGGGCATCGCTGAAGTACTCGAAGTCCTGGAAAATGAAAGGCTCGTGCAGTGAATGCGCCTTCGCGTTGCTGACCAGGACGACGAACAGGAAGCCCGCGAGCAGCGAGCTGGCAGCAAAGACCGGACGCTGCAGAAGCAGCAGCAGAACGTTCGCGAACCACAGCCAGAGGCCAAGGTGGATCGCCAGGGCCGCCACGGGTCGCCGCCAGCAGGCCAGCGGCGGCGGCTTGAGCAGGCGCTCGACGAGCAGCGCTAGGCCGCCACTGATGAGCAGCGCCGGCAGCACCGCCGGCCAGAACGAATCACGCACGGTAGCCGAGCAGCGACAGCAGCCGTTCGGACACCGTCGGCGGCAGGACCGCCAGCAACCAAGTGCCAAGATTGAGCGGAAAGGGAAAGCTGATTCGCGCCCGGTTGCGCGCCAGCCCCCGCCTGATCCGCTGCGCCGCACGCTCGGCAGACCACAGGAAGGGCTTCGGCCCGGGCATCTCGCGACACATCTTCGACTCGACATAGCCGGGCATGACGACGCTGACGCGGACACCCTCGCTCGCCAGCCAGCCACGAAGAGCCTCGCCGTAGGCCTTGAGTGCCGCCTTGCTGGCACAGTAGCTCGGCGTCACCGGTAGCCCGTAGTAGGCGGCGAGCGAGCTGATCAGCGCCAGCTGACCCGAACGGCGAGCGCGCATCGCCGGCAAGACGGCATCGACGGTCGCCATGGCGGCGAGCACGTTGACCGCGATCAGTTCCTCGACGGCAGCCCAGCGCTCACCCGCTGCGTCAGCCCCGATGCTGGTATTGACGCCGGCATTGACGATGACGAGGTCGAGCGGCTCCTCCTGCGCGACCGACCGCAGCCAAGCGACGAGTGCCGCGCGATCACGCAGATCGAGAACCCTGGTCAGCACGCGCGCACCGCGCGCCGCGCACTCGTCCGCGACCGCAGCGAGCCGCTCCGTGTCGCGCCCCTGCAGGACGAGCGTGCGCCCCGGCTCGGCATAGGCTCGCGCCAGCGCACCGCCGATGCCGCCGGTGGCACCGGTGATCAGCACGCTGCGCGGCTCCACTGCCACGCGCCGCGGCATCACGGGGCTATCATGCGGCAACCCCTTTGCCTTATCATCACCGCCCCGACCCAATCCGCGGGCCCCGCTCGTCGGCGGAAGACCGGTTACCCTGGTGGCCGGCCACGACTTCACCCGACAGCAGCTCGACAGAAAATTGCACGTTCTCTTTCTCCAAGGACCGTCGTCATTCTACATGCACGAGGTCGCACGCGAGCTGGTCGTGCGCGGCCACCGCGTCTCGCGCATCAATCTGCATCTCGGCGACCGCCTGTTCTGGCGCCTGCCGGCGCGCGACTACCGCGGCGGCATCGACGGCTGGCGCAGCTACGTCGCGCGCTTCCTCGATGCCGATCCGATCACGCATCTCTTCCTGCTCGGCGACCGGCGACCACATCACCGGATTGCCATCGAGGAGGCTCGTGCCCGTGGTGCCGAGATCATCTGCAGCGAACTCGGCTACCTGCGACCGGACTGGCTGGTTCTTGAACGTGACGGCATGGGCACCTACTCGCGCATGCCGCGCGATCCCGCGCTCATCCGCTCGCTGGCGCAGCAGTACCCGGTGCCTGACCTGGCCGTGCGCTGCACCACACCGTTCTGGCGGCTGGCCATGCTGGACGTCATCTACAACGTCGCCGAGGTGCTTTCCCGACCACTCTACCCGGGCTACCGTCGGCACGCGATACACCACCCCTTCGCCGAGTACGCGGGCTGGCTGCGACGCTGGATCTGCGGCGGCGGCGAGCGACGACGCACGGCGCAGACACTTGACGCGCTGCAACGGCAGGAAGTGCCGACCTTCGTCCTGCCGCTGCAACTCTCGACCGATTACCAGATTCGCGACCATTCGCGCTACCCCGACATGCCGACGGCTGCGCGCGAGATCATCGCTTCCTTCGCCGCGCACTCGCCCGCACCGTCCCGCCTGGTCGTCAAGGTGCACCCGCTCGACCCCGGTCTCACCCCCTGGCCGAAGGTCATCGGCGAGGTCGCGGCACAACTTGGGGTCGCCAGCCGTGTTCATTGCGTCAGCAGCGGCGACGTCGTCGCCATGTTGCGCCAGGCGACGGGCTGCGTGCTGGTCAACAGCACCGTCGGCCTGTCCGCTCTGCTGGTCGGATGCCCGCTCAAGGTGATGGGCAGCGCCATCTTCGACGTGACCGGCCTGAGCTTCGCCGGCGAGCTGGACCGCTTCTGGGAAGCGCCGGCAGCACCGGATGCCGACCTCGTCGGCGATTTCATTCGTCTCCTCGCTGGTGCGCTGCACGTGCGGGGCGGCTACTACACGCGGGAAGCCGTGGCGATGGCAGTGCCGGCGACCGTGCACCGCCTCGAGACAGGATTGCCGTGGTTGCCCGAACGTGCGGTCGATGAGTCGTGGGCCTGCAGGAATTAGGGGCCAGCAGGCCCCGCAGGATGTAGCCGACGGCTCCAGCCACCCGCTGGGAGATGTCGATCGGTCGTCGGCAGACCCGCAGCGATCCAATCCCCTCAAGCTGTCAGAACGTGGTGATCGCGAGCTCTTGTAAGCTTTTCCGGCGTTATGGAGCAACCACCCCCAGCACCTGACCCCCTGCTCGACGAGAATCCTCTCGTTTTCACTGAACGGGAGGATTTCTCATGGCAGCGAGCCACGTCGTGGCGGGCCTGATCGCCAAGCGCGCGGGGCTCGCGGGGCTGACGAGCATCACCGGAAGGAAATGGGACATCTGGCGGACAATCTGGCCCACCTCGACGCGACCCTCAAGCTCTTTTCCCCGGAAATCGACCTGCGGACGATCCGGATCAAGACGCATCGGACTGCGAACCGCTTCTTCCGGCCAGGCGAATGCCTGCGCATGGTTCTCGACATCTTCCGCGAGGCTCAAGGCGCGGCGCTGAACAGCCGCCAGAACGGCGAAGGGCTGGCGGCCCGCCGGGGCTTGGAGGCGACCACCATCATGATCGAGCAGATGCGGAAGAACGCCATTGGGGTGCTGCGTCGCCTGGAGCGTAGCGGCACCCTGGTCCTTGCCGGCCGTGACGGGCACGGTGCCACCTGGGCGGTCACCTGACCGCTTCACACCGCCAGGCGTTCCCCCTGCCGGTGGTTGCCCTGCCAGTACCCGCACCAGTCCCGGCTCACCAGGGCCCGGGCGCACTTGCCGACGATATCGCGGAAGATGTCGCCGTTGCTCCAGCGGCGGGTGTCTTCCCGGTAGGCCATCTCGTTGGCGTAGTTGTCGAGATACTTCGGCGCCACCTTGTGGATCTGGCCGAGGTGGAAACGGCGGAAGCGCGAGACGTACGATTCCGCCAGGTTGTTGGTCGTACCATCGTCGGCGCGGAATTCCTGACTGTGGTTCACCCGGCGAACCGCGTACCGGGCATGCAGCAGGTCATGGGCGTCCGATTCGTCGGCACAGATCACGGAACCCTTGGCGATGTAGGCCGGCGCCAGTTTGCCGATGTCGGTCTGGTTTTCGTTCTTGACGATGAAAGTCAGCGTCTTCCTGGCGCCGACATTGCCGGCCGCCACTTCCGCCTCGCTGTGCGCCTGACGCATCACCAGGATGCAGCGCTTGTCCGGGTCTTGATTCTCCGCCAGGCGGCGGTCTACCCGGTCTTCCTTCTTGTTCTCCGGCCGGACCTTCCCGCCCACGTACGCCCCGTCCACATGAACCGCACCCGACAGGGCGCATTCGTCCCGGCCCACCAGCAGGCCCTCGCGAATCTTGTGCAGGAGAACGTAGGCGGTCTTGTGCGATACCCCCAGGTCGCGGCCCACCTGCAGGGCAGAAATGCCCTTGACGGCGTTGGTGAACAGGATCGCCGCCGCGAGGTACAGCCGCAGGGGCAGCTTGTGGAAGGCGAAGATCGTCCCGGACGTGACCGAGAAATCATCCTGGCAGCCCGCACAGCGCCAGATCTTGCGGGTCGGGCGGAAGTAGTGCCGGTGCGCCATGCCGCAGTGCGGGCAGACCACCTGCTCCCCTTCGCCCCAGCGCAGCTGGCGGAACAGGGCCAGGGCTTCCTCGTCACTCATGGCCAGAACCTGGACCACGGACAGGCTACGGGCTTCGGCTTTCAGCAGGAAATGTAAACTCATCGCGCCGGCTCATGGGGGTGGGTCATGAGGATCAGTGTAGGGTTCTGCGGGCTCACAGCGTGCGCCCGAAAAAAAGAAAAGTCGTCGCCGGCGCCGCGCCCGGCAGAGGCCTGGGGTGGTTGCTCCATCATGCCGCGAATTTGGACCGGCTCATGAGTCTATCCCGATTGGGTACCAGGTTGAGAACATTGCGACCCGATCCTCCTGCTCGCCGACCGTTTCCTCCGGCAACCGCGAACGGCAAGCCACTGCCACGGGTGTTCGCGCCGACAGCACGTCCGGGCCGAGAACGCGCCAGGAACGCGCAACCCGACTGGCCACCTCTGCTGCATGTCACCACGACTCAATCGAACAGCAAAAATGGCCGTCATTGGTGTAGCATTGGCGCCCTTTCCCGCTCTCACTCCGATTCCCCTGCCAGTGGCGGACCATCCGCCCTGCCGGGTGCGGGCGGACAGTGGACGGGGTCCGCCCCAACCGCCGTTTCGACGATGATGCTCATGTCTGATTTTCCTTGCCTTGACCGGCAACCAGCACTGCAGTGATTGTTGCGTCTCTGCCCACTTGGCATGACTTCCATGGCGAACGGCCACATCGCGCGACCGCCGGAGCGACTGCGATCGGTGGCGACGGCGAAGGAACGAGCAGAGCCCGTCGGCGACGCACGGCATTCTGCCCAGCCCCATCAATCTGTCAGCGCAAGGCATCGATAGCCGCATAGCCCACGCCAGCGCCCGAGCGATCCAACATGACCCAAATCAATTCCATCGCCAGCAAGTGCAACCGCGCGAGCCTCGTGCGATCCTGGACCACCCACAGACTTTTCTGGCTGACCGTGGTCATACCGACGGTTCTGGCCATCGTTTATTTCGGCCTCATCGCCTCGGACATCTACATCAGCGAGTCCCGTTTCGTCGTGCGCAGCCCCGAGCGGCAGGCGACCTCGCCCCTGGGCATCATCTTCAAGGGTGCAGGCTTCACGCGCTCGCAGGACGACAGCTACACGGTGCAGGACTTCGTGCTCTCACGCGATGCCCTGCGCGTGCTCGACCAGGAACTGGATCTCCGCCGCGCCTTCGGCCAGGGGGATCTGTTCAGGCGCTTTCCCGGCCTCGACTGGGACGACAGTTTCGAGAACCTGCACCGCTATTACCAGAAGATGGTGGTCAGCACGCAACTCGATTCGACGTCGTCGATCGCCACGGTGACCGTTCGCGCGTTCAATGCCGAGGATGCCCTGCGGATAAACCAGAGGCTGCTCGAGATGAGCGAGAAGCTGGTCAATCGCCTCAACGAACGTGGACGGCAGGACATGATTCGCTTTGCGGCCAACGAGGTCGTGGAGGCAGAGAAGAAGGCGAAGCTGGCGGCCTTGACCCTGGCCCGTTACCGCAACGAGAAAGGCGTCATCGACCCGGAGCGACAGTCCGCCATTCCTCTGCAGCAGATCGCCAGATTGCAGGAAGAGCTCATCTCCGCCAAGACGCAACTGGTGCAATTGCAGATGATCACCAAAGACAACCCACAGATCCCGGTGCTGAGGAAGCGCATCGAGATCCTCGAACACGAAGTCGAGCTCGAGTCGGCTCGGGTTACCGGCGGCGGCCGCTCGCTCGCCAGCAAGGCGGCCGAGTTTCAGCGGCTGGTACTGGAAAAGGAATTTGCCGACAAGCAGCTCGCGAGCGCGTTCGCTTCGCTTGAACAGGCTCGCAACGAGGCACAGCGACAGGCACTCTACCTCGAACGGGTGGCACAGCCCAGTCTGCCCGACGAGGCGATGGAGCCACGTCGCCTGCGCGTCATCCTTGCTGTTTTCGTCCTCGGCCTGATCGCCTGGGGCGTCCTGACCATGCTCGTCGCCGGCATCAGGGAGCATCAGGATTGACGACCATGGGCGGAACAAGCTTCACCCGGTCGGCCGCCATCCAGCGGCGCGTCATCGGTGCCTTGTTGCTGCGCGAGGCGATCACGCGCTATGGCAGGCATGGATTCGGGGTGCTCTGGATCATCATCGAGCCCGCCCTGTTCACCCTGGGAGTCGCTGGCTTCTGGTACCTGGCCAGGATGAACATCCTGTCCAGCATCCCGATCATTGCCTTCGCCATCACCGGCTATTCGTCGGTCCTGATGTGGCGCAACACCTCCAACCGCTGCTCGAAGGCGATCGAGTCGAACCGCCCACTGATGTATCACCGCAACGTCAATGTCCTTGATATCTTCTTGGCGCGAATCATTCTTGAATGGGTTGGTGCCACGGCATCGATCGCGGTGCTGACGATCCTCTTCGCCAGCGTTGGCGCCATGAACTGGCCGGAAGATCCGTGGCCGATCATTGGCGGCTGGCTTCTCCTGGCTTGGTTTTCTCTCGGGCTGGGACTCATCGTCGGCGCCTTGTCCGAATATTCCGAGACCTTCGAGCGTACCTGGCCGATCACGACCTATCTCCTCTTTCCACTTTCCGGCGCGGTGTTCATGGTCCATTGGCTGCCGCCGGCCGCCCAGGAAGCCGTCCTCTGGCTGCCCATGGTGCACGGGGTGGAAATGATTCGCCATGGCTATTTTGGCGAACTCGTACCCACACACGGGGATCCGATCTATTTTTCCGCCGCCAACCTCGTGCTGACGTTGATTGGTCTGGCACTTTCGCGAGAAGCCGGCCGCAGGGTGCGGACGAGATGATCGAGCTACGCGGGATCCACAAGAGCTATCGCACGCGCAGCGGCTTGCATACCGTGCTTGACGGGATCGACCTGACGGTCCATCCCGGGGAAAAGCTCGGCATTCTCGGCTGTAACGGCGCCGGCAAGTCGACACTCATCCGGATCCTCAGCGGCGCGGACCTTCCATCCGCCGGAAAAATCCGCCGCGACATGAGTGTCTCGTGGCCACTCGCCTTTGGCGGTGCATTCCAGACGCATCTGACGGGGCTGGACAACCTCAAGTTCGTTTGCCGGATCTACGGTGTGGACTATCAGCCCCTCATCCGGTTTGTCGAGGATTTCGCCGAACTCGGGCCCTATTTTCGCGAGCCGGTTTTTCATTACTCCCATGGCATGGTCACGCGTTTGGCGTTTGCGCTGTCCATGGCCATCGAGTTCGACTGTTTCCTGATCGATGAAGCGATGGTCGTGGGAGACGCTCGTTTTCATGAGAAGAGCCATCACGAACTGCTGCACAAACGAAAGGACCGAGCCTACATTCTGGTCAGTCATGACGCGAATGTGATCAGGCTTTATTGCAAGACCGCTCATGTCCTGCATGAAGGCAAGCTGCACGCCTTTGGCAATGTTGAGCGGGCGTATGACTATTACCAGGGAATTCTTCACGAGCAGCCACATCTCTCGCTGCCGGTGAAGGAATTCTAGCTTACTTCATACAGTGAAAACCGATCCGATCCAATCCCATGCCGCCATGCGCGTACTCCTCGAAATGCGTCCGGCTCTTGACGGGCATGCAGGAATTCCGCAGGAGACCCGCCTCCTGTTCAACGGCCTGAGGACCCTGCAGGGGATCAACGTCGAAGGCCTCATCCAGAGCAGCGGTAATGTTCTCGCCAAAGGGCTGCCGACCGTCGAAGGCCGGTGGCATGCACCGCTGACCCGAGACAAGCAGATCAACCGCCTCTCGCGTGTAGTCGTTTCACTGCAGCAGAAGATCTCGAATGCGCATCTGGCAGCGATGGGGATGGCAATGCGACGGATGCTTGGTGGCCGGGAAAGCCTGGGCCGATTCGAGGCAACCCATTTCCGCGACTTCATCTGGCGCATGCTCTTTGCCAGAACCTTGCCGTATGAGAACTTCGATGCGGTGACCTGCGCCGATTTCCGCATCGCCCGAGTGCCATGGACCGCCATGCATCGTTGCGCCCTGCTGACCAAGAAGTTCGGCTATGCCCTCTATCCTCGCCTCGACACCTCAGACTATGACGTGCTGATCGTCGAGACGCCATATCCGGCGATTGTCTCACCATCGACGACGCTGGTTGTCCGCTACCACGACGCCATACCGCTGCTGATGCCGCACACAATTTCCGACAAGGTGTATCATCAGGCGTCACACTACCAGGCACTGCGGAACAATGTGAGGCGTGGCGGCTTTTTCTCCTGTGTTTCCGACGCAACGAGAAGCGATCTGCTCTCCATCTTTCCACAGGCCGAAGCGCGCTCGACAACCATTCACAATATGGTTTCACATCATTACTTCCCGGATGAGTCGTCCCCAGCACGTGTGCCCGAAGTCATCGCGACCAGACGCAACGACAGGATTGCCCAGCGTGGCGCAGCGATGGACGAATCGCTGCGGGGTAGCGGGGCGCAACTCGAATTCCTTCTCATCGTCTCCACGATCGAACCCCGGAAGAATCACACAACGCTGTTGGCGGCATGGGAGCAGTTGCGTACCGAGCGTTTCCCGAACCTCAAACTGGTCGTGGTCGGTATGCTCGGCTGGGGCAACAAGGCCATTGTCAAGAAGTTCATCCCCTGGATGGAGCGTGGCGAGTTGTTCGTTCTTGCCGACGTACCATCGCCGGAACTCCGGCTACTTTACAAGCACGCGAGGGCGACCATTTGCCCAAGCTTTGGAGAGGGATTTGATTTCTCCGGAGTGGAAGCGATGCGCAGCGGGGGTGCCGTAGTGGCCTCGGAGATCACTGTACACCGCGAGATTTACGGCGATGCGGCAGAGTACTTCAGTCCATACTCAATTGCCGACGCGGCGCGAGCAATCGCTGCCGTAATCGCTCCGGAGCGGAACGAACGGCGGCTGGAACTGGTCGCCAAGGGCGCAGTGACGTCCAGTCGCTACCTGCCTGATCGGATCCTTCCCCAATGGCAGGAGTTCCTGCGCAACATAAGGGCGCCCGGGGTTGCAGCCAAGAACGGAGAGCGGACGTGACTACGGATATCGCATGGGAGGAATGGGGTCGCAAGGATCCCTATTTTGGCGTCATTACCGATCCGAAGTTTCGGCGAGCAGAGCTTACGGACGCGGCGAGGAACGAGTTCTTTGAATCCGGACGAGCGCACGTCGACTACGTATTGCGAATGATCAGGCAATATCTCTCGCCCACTTTTCAGCCGGCATCGGTGCTCGACTTCGGCTGCGGCGTCGGACGCCTGCTGGTCCATTTTTCGCCAACCGCTGGCGAAGTGGTTGGCGTCGACGTGTCCATTTCAATGCTTGAAGAGGCACAAAGAAACTGCAACGAGTTCGGTGTCAGTAACGTCCGCCTCTTCCCGTCCGATGACCGGCTGACCGCATTGGCCGGCAGTCACTATGACCTGATTCATTCGTTCATCGTCTTTCAGCATATGGCACCAGAGCGTGGCCGCGAGATCTTTCGCCGGATGCTGGGCCACCTTGCTGCCGGAGGAATTGGTGCCGTTCACTTCTCTTATTCCAAGACTTGCTATGCGTCAACCAACGGGGTTGCGCCTCCTGCCCCGGCCACTACATCCCTTCCTGGCGCGGTCCGGATATGGCGAACGTCAGCGGCCACCCCGCCACCTGGCGCCGACCCAGAAATGCAGATGAATCCATACAACCTGAATGAATTGCTGTTCATTCTTCAGGGCGCCGGAGTGCGCAGGTTCCATGTGGAGTTCACGGATCATGGCGGTGAATTGGGGGTCTTCCTGTTTTTCCAGAAATTGCCTTGAGGCAGTACGAATGGAAGAGGGTTTCGCCATCTCAGCGTATCAACCACGGCCCAGGCCTGAATAACGGAGAAACACGTGAAAGTAATCCTGACCTGCGCTTTTCCGCAGCCGGGGTATGAGCTGCCCCAGCGGGTACTGGAAGCTGCCGGCCTTGCTACGGCCGGGCGCTCGCGCGCTCACGGTATGACCCCGGCTGCGTTGCACAAACAGATCATCAACAACGATCCCCTTGAAGTGATGACGAGCCTGACAGCCTTGTCGATACAGCAACTGGCCCCTGACAGGCCATGGCAAGACCTGGCCACCGACCTCTTCCTCGGCAACTCCGACAGCGACGCTTGGGGATGGGCAGACTTTCGCCTCATCTACCTGCTGGACTTCTGGAAGAACTTTGACCCGCAGATCCGTTTCATCCTCGCCTACGAGTCCCCTGCAGCCACAGTTGGCGGAGTCCTCAGGGGCTGCCACGCCACGGAGGACGAGCTGACACGCACGCTCGCGATGTGGGGCGACTTCAACACTGAACTGTTGCGCTTCTCCTACGCCAATCGGGAGCGATGCCTGCTGGTCAACTCGGCTGCGGTGCGCCAGTCACCGCGGGCCCTTGCCGAACGAGTGGTCAGCGCCTTCGGTATCAACCTGTCGTCCGAAAGAGCCACCGTCGCAGCACTCGAAACACCGTCTGCCGATGCTCAGTTGCTCGAGTATCTGGCGCAGGATCTGGTAAGCGGTCGGGACGAAGCTCGTGCCCTCTACGAAGAGTTGGAAAGCACCGCAGACCTGCCGCTGGTGCTACCACCGACGACCCTGCAGGCGCCTGCCTGGAACGACTACACCAGAGTCCTTGCCGCGCATGCGGCCACGCTCGAGTCCCAGGGCACGATGCGGCAGGCGCTCGAGCAGGAGAGGTCAGCACTGGCGGCACGACAGGCGGAACTCGAACATCTGCTGCAGGCACTCACGCGGGACCGGGACGATCAGGCCCGAAAGGCTGAAGAACATCGTACGCGGCTTGCCGCCAGCAACGCCGAACTGGCAAGACTGAAGGGAGACCACGAAGTACTCGTCGAGGAGGGCAAGCTGAGCCTGTTGCGACTGCATCAGGCGCAAGAGGAGCTTGAACAATGGTACCTCGACAACCAGAAGCGCGAGGGTGAGTTGCGTGCACTGCAGCGGGACCATGCGGCACTGACGACAAGAAATGCAGAAGTGGACGAGCGCTTGCAGCGCCTGATTCAGGCGCAGCACCAACAGGACGAGCTGGTGCGCGAAGGGCAGACGCGGGTCGATTTGCTGCAGAAGGCGAACACCGCTCTGGAACAGAAGCTTCGGTCATTGACCGACGCGCGGGATTTGCTGCAAAAGGCGAACACCGCCTTGGAACAGAAGCTTCGGTCATTGACCGACGCGCGGGACGAGCAAGCCAAACTGGCGGTGGAACGTGCGGCCCAGCTTGCGGCTGCACGCGCGACAGCGACGGCCGACCGTACCGCAGAACTTGCGAAACTGAAGGAGCAGCACGACAGCCTAACCAGAGACAATGAAGTTCTCGTGTTGCAGCTGCATCAGTTGCAGGAGGAACTCGAGCGCTACTACGTTGAGAACCGGCAGCTGCAAAGTCGTGCCGACCTCGACCCGCCACACCCGCTGTTAAGCCATGCTTTGCTGCCAGCAGAAGTACTCTACGACCTGCGCGGAGAGATCGACGGTGAGAATTGGTACTACGCTGAGCACGACGGACGCTGGGCGGGTCCCGAGGCGTGCAGTACCCTGAGGGTACCCGCGATGGCTCCCGGAAGCTACCGTCTGGAGCTCTGCGTGGTGGATGCGATGGAGCCGGAAATAGTCTCCGGCATGACGATGACGCTCAACGGCAGACCCATCGCACTCGGGGTTGACAGCGGCGACCGCTACGCCAAACTGGTCAAGGCGCAGATTGCAGTTGGAGAGAACGATCGGGAGCCTGTCTGGGAGTTCGCGCTCCGCTTTCCAAAGCTCGTGTCACCGGCCGAACACGGGTCCGACGACGAGCGCCGCCTGGCGATACGTCTCGCCTCTTTGAGCGTGCGAGTCCAGGATCAATCCGCGCCTTGGCTGCAGAAAGCCAAGACCGGCCCATGGTGGGCTTTCTGGAAATGGGCACAGTAAAGGCTAGACTCACATGCAACCCAAACTGACAATGCAACAGTGGCTGACCGTGATCAGAAAGTGCCTGCCTCCACGCGGGATCCTCTATGCCGGCGCCGGCAGTGGAACACAGGCCGTTGCCTTCTGCCATCAGATGGAGGCCGCGAGAGCGTTGTTCGTGGAGGCGGATGAGAACCTTGCTGCGCGCCTGGCGGCGACTGTCCTCGGCAACGAGGCCTGGAAGGCCCTTGCCGTGCTACTCGCCGACGCGGACGATGAGCAGGAGTTTCACTTGGCGTCCAGCCAGAACGAAAGTGGCATGATCGAACCGGAGAGGTTGACTGGCTTGTGGCGCAATCTCCGACGACGCGAATCGCGACGCATGCAGGCAATCACAATCGATCACCTGTGGGAGACCGTCGGTCTGCCGGCGGACAGCTTCAACTGGGCAGTCATCGACTGTCTTCCTGCAGCGCGGATCCTGTCAGGTGGCCAGGAGAGTCTGGCCAGCTGGGATGTCGTGATCGCTCGGGTCGTTATCGATGGCTCGCTCTTGCCCGCCAGCGGCGTGACCAAGGATGAGGTGGACGCACTGCTCGCCGGGAAGGGTTATCAGCTACTTGCCATCGAGCCGGAGCGACATCCCGCTGTTGGCCTCGCGCTCTATGTGCGCGACTGGAAGATCGTCTTGGAGTCACAGCTTTCGCGGCAGGCCGGTCAGCTCGCACACTTGGTCCAAGTCCGAGACGAGCACGCCATGCTGGCAGCAGAGCGACTGGCGCAGGTCGAGGCACTGACCCAGGCAACCGACGAGCTCCAGAAGCAGCAGTCGGCAATGACCGCTCGCCACGACGAGCTCGAGAAAGAGGTCCAGGCGCTCACCGTGGCGCGCAATGAACAGGCCACACTGGCAGGACAGCGACTGGCGCAGATCGACTCCCTGACCCAGGCGACCGAGGAGTTCCAGAAACAGCAGTCGGCCATGGCAGCTCGCCACGACGAGCTCGAGAAAGAGGTCCTGGCCCTGACCGTCGCGCGCAACGAACAGACCACACTGGCAGCGGAGCGACTGGCGCAGGTCGACGCCCTGACCCAGGCGACCGACGAGTTCCAGAAGCAGCAGTCGGCAATGACCGCTCGCCACGACGAGCTCGAGAAAGAGGTCCAGGCGCTCACCGTCGCGGGCAACGAACAGGCCACACTGGCAGCGGAACGACTGGCGCAGGTCGACGCCCTGACCCAGGCGACCGACGAGTTCCAGAAGCAGCAGTCGGCAATGGCCGCTCGCCACGGCGAGCTCGAGAAAGAGGTCCAGGCGCTCACCGTCGCGCGCAACGAACAGACCACACTGGCCGCACAGCGCCTGGCGCAGGTCGACACCCTGAGCCAGGCGACCGACGAGTTCCAGAAGCAGCAGTCGGCAATGACCGCTCGCCACGACGAGCTCGAGAAAGAGGTCCAGGCGCTCACCGTCGCGGGCAACGAACAGGCCACACTGGCAGCGGAACGACTGGCGCAGGTCGACGCCCTGACCCAGGCGACCGACGAGTTCCAGAAGCAGCAGTCGGCAATGGCCGCTCGCCACGGCGAGCTCGAGAAAGAGGTCCAGGCGCTCACCGTCGCGCGCAACGAACAGACCACACTGGCCGCACAGCGCCTGGCGCAGGTCGACACCCTGAGCCAGGCGACCGACGAGTTCCAGAAGCAGCAGTCGGCAATGACCGCTCGCCACGACGAGCTCGAGAAAGAGGTCCAGGCGCTCACCGTCGCGGGCAACGAACAGGCCACACTGGCAGCGGAACGACTGGCGCAGGTCGACGCCCTGACCCAGGCGACCGACGAGTTCCAGAAGCAGCAGTCGGCAATGGCCGCTCGCCACGGCGAGCTCGAGAAAGAGGTCCAGGCGCTCACCGTCGCGCGCAACGAACAGAGCACACTGGCAGCAGAGAGACTGACGCAGATGGAAGCACTGGTCCGCGCCAAGCAGGCGCTTGAGCAGCAGAAATCGGTGCTCACAGAACAACTTGGCCAACTGGAGAAGGAAGTCAAGACGCATGCGCAAGCACGCGACGAACAGGCCAAGCTGGCAACGGAACGGCAGAACCAGATCGCCTCGCTGCAGCAACAGATGGAGAGCAAGCGAGCATCGGACGCAGAACTCTCGGCCCGTCAGCAACTCATGCACGAGGAGTTGCTCCGAGCCGAGGCGCAAATTGACCTGATCAAGGACGTCCTCCTGAGGGAACCCGGCCTGTGAAGACAATGACTGTTTCGGCACGCCTGCACGGGGATTGCCAGCCGGCTGTGCTTCAGGATCCGCAGAGCGCTCGTGCGCAGCACGGTGGCCCTTTGGAAGATTCGGAACCATGAACGGAAGCGTCGAAGACAAGGTAACCCGCCCAGGGGCTGCAACACGCGCCGGCGCAGCAACCGGGGGCAGCAGCGCGCGAGCCCCCACGCGCAAGCCGAAGCAAGTCCAGGCAGGACCGACGGCAAATGTGCCACAGCCGGACGTCACGAAACGTTTAGCAGAAGGGGTGCCGACGGACTCACTTCGTGTGCCTTACGACGAGAACTTGCTCGAACGTGCGCGCACGCAATGGCAGTTTGGCGACTGGGAAAACCTCGCCAGAATCGACCGCGAAACGCTGCAACATCATCCTGACCGCGCCAAGCTTGCCCTGCTGGCCGCCGCAGCTCATCTGCAGACCAACGACACTGCCGCCGCAAGACAGCTCACCCGCCTCGCCGTCGATTGGGGCTGCGGAAAGAGACTGGTCACTCAGATACTGGTGGCTGGCGTGCATAACAGTCTCGCGCGGGCCGCGGCCCTGGCCGGACAGCAAGCACGTGCCCTCGGGCACTTCGAGAGCGCCATCGCGACTGGGAGTCCCGCGAGCGAGGTTCGTCTGGCGACAAGAGCGCGGACTGGCGAGCAGTTCGCTCAGCTTGGTTTGCTGTGGACTGGCCTCTCAGAATCGACTTCGTCAAGCACCGCCTTGCCCCAGAACGCCCTTGTGGCAGCGCCCTCTTTCGGCAAGGCGATTGACGAACTGACCAGGAAGGTCACGGAAGAAGTCACAGCGGCCGTCGAGGCCGACCTCAAGGCCAAGAACCCCAACCCATACGTGCACAATCGGACGCTGACTCCCGCGCTGAACAAATCGCTGCTCCATTTCGCCGAACGCAACCTGAAACGTTCAGGACTCAAGCCGGGCTATATTGACTATCTCGGTACAAAGGCCCTCCAGATCGAACGTAACTGCGTCGGCCGTCTTGCCACGACGATCGAGGACGCCATCGCCCGCCAATTGGTCGCCGAATGCATCGCTGGCGAGAAGATCTGCATCCTGGAAATCGGTGCCCTCTATGGAGTCAGTCTGGCCATCCTGTACAACCACGCGACCACTCGCTATCGCGAAGTCCGCATTGTCGGCCTCGACCCATTCGACGGATTCTATGGACAAGCCCATGATGCCGTTCTGAATCAGCCGGTGAACGATCTGACCTTCCTGCGCAACATGCAACTGGCGAACGTACCTGCAGGGGACTTCCAGCTCATCAAGCACTACAGCACTGATCCAGTAGCGGTTTCCCTGGCCCAGGAACTGCCGATCAACATGATCGTCATTGACGGCGATCATAGCTACGAGGGTGTAAAGGGCGACTTTGATACCTACTTTCCACTCCTGCAACCGGGTGGCTACGTCATCTTCGATGACTACAACGCAAAAGAGTGGCCGGGGGTGCAGCAGTTCATCGATCACGATCTCCAGAAAGCCCCCGACCTCGAGTACCTTGGAGCGATTTCACGCACGGCCGTCGGCCGCAAGCGGTTGGCGGACGTTCAATGACTGGCGAGATAAGACTTCGCCGCCTGCAGGACCGCCACTGCAACCAGCGTGCGGTGCTGGTCGCCAACGGGCCGTCGCTCAATCTCATGCGCCTCGCTTTCCTGCAGCGCGAAACCGCCATCGGCGTCAACAAGATCTTCCTGGGCATCCGGAAGTTCGCCTTCTATCCCCGCTACTACGTAGCGGTCAACGAAAGGGTGATCGCGCAGTCGGTCGCGGAAATCAAGGCCATGACCTGCGTCAAGATGATCAGCCAGCGCAGCGCCGGTCTCCTTCCGGAGGATGCTCTGACCTACCACATCGAGACGCGGAGTCCACCCGCACGTTTCTGTGGCGACATTTCCCGGGGTATCCACGAAGGCTGGACGGTCACCTACGCGGCGCTACAGGTCGCCTACCATCTGGGGTTCAAGGAGGTCGTCATCATCGGCATGGATCATCGGTACCACTTCACGGGCGCCCCCAACGAAGCGCATCGTCTGGACGGCACAGACCCCAACCATTTCAGCCCCGACTATTTCGCTGGTCACACCTGGGACAACCCGGACCTCGCCCGGTCCGAAGAGTCCTACAGCATCGCCCGCTTCGAGTACGAGAAGGACGGGCGCCGCATCATCGATGCCACAGTCGGCGGCGCCTGCGCCGTCTTCGAGAAGGCAGACTACCGACAGGTATTCGGGCTGCAACGATGACCAGAGGCATGCGCATTCCCGTCGAGATGCTGGGACAGTCCGGTTGCCGTTTGGCCTTTGCTCAGGCCACGCTGTACCTCGACCCCTATCTCTCGAACTCGGTGCAGGAGCTGGACGCCCCCGATCTGGCTCGTCAGATACCGATCTCTCGTCAACCAGAGAGTGTCACCGATGCGGACTGGGTACTGATCACGCACGCGCATATCGACCACTGTGACCCGCACACCCTGCCGAAATTGGCCAAATCCTCGCCGCGGGCCCGGTTTGTCGGCCCATTCGCGGTCGTTGGCGCCCTCATCGGCTGGGGAGTAGCCGCCGAACGCATCAGTATCGCCAGCGAAAAGTGGCTCGAGCTTGCACCAGACCTCCGCCTTCTGGCGATCCCCGCGGCTCATCCTGAAATCACCCGTGATGCCGAGGGCAACCTCAACTGTGTCGGATACGTTCTCGACTATGCCGGACAGCGAATCTATCTCGCCGGCGATACCTCGGCCCGGCAGGAGATCATCGACACGCTGGTTGCCAACGGACCCATTGACACCGCGTTCCTGCCTGTCAACGAGCACAACTTCTTTCGTGGCCGCCGCGGTATCATCGGCAACATGTCCGTGCGCGAAGCCTTCCAGATGGGCACGGAGATCGGGGCGAAACAGGTCGTTGCCGTGCACTGGGACATGTTCGCCATCAACGCCGTCGACCCCGACGAAATCCGCCTGGTTCATCAGCGCACGCGCCCTGGGTTCAGCCTGCTGCTCAACCCCAGGGTCATCAATCTCGGCAACGTTCAGGCCAGCATCATCATCCGCACGCTGAATGAGGCCACGCATCTCGAATCCTTGCTGCAAGGCATCGCCAGCCAGCAAACCGACGGCATCGAGCCTGAGGTGATCCTCGTCGATTCGGGATCGACCGACGGCACGCTCGCCATCGCCGAGCGCTACGGCTGCCGCATCCACCACATCTCGCGTGACCAGTTCTCCTTTGGCCGCTCGCTCAACATGGGTTGCGAAGCGGCCAACGGCGAGATTCTCGTCCTGATCAGCGGCCATTGCGTTCCCACGGGCACAGAGTGGCTGCAGCAACTCTGTCAGCCAATTCTCGACGGAGCGGCGGACTATATCTATGGTCGACAGGTCGGCAGCCCCGATAGCCACTACAGCGAGCGCCGGATCTTCGCCAAGTACTACCCCGAACACTCACGCATTCCTCAGGACGGCTTCTTTTGCAACAACGCCAATTCAGCGCTGTCACGTGCGGCTTGGGACCATCACCGGTTCGACGAAGAACTTACCGGCCTCGAAGACATGGAACTGGCCCAGCGCCTGGTCCGGGCCGGCGGCAAGACGGCCTACGTCGCCGGAGCAAGCGTCGTGCACCATCACAGCGAGAGCTGGCCACAGGTTCGGCGCCGGTTCGAGAGAGAGGCCATCGCCCTGCAGAAGATCATGCCGCAGGTTCATGTCAATCTCTTCGATGTCCTGCGATACATCGTCAGCAGCGTCTGCAAGGATCTGCAATCCGCCCGACGCGAGGGTGCGAGCCAGAGCAGTCTGATGGACATCGTCAGCTATCGCTGGAATCAGTACCTGGGTTCCTGGAAAGGCAACCACCAACACCGTAAGCTCTCGCACGCCGAAAAAGAGAAGTACTTCTTCCCCCATTGATGACCAATCACAAACTCCTCATGAGCAAGAAACCCTACATCGTTGCCCTGGTTCCCATGAAGGCGAACAGCGAGCGCGTCCAAGGCAAGAATTTCCGGGATTTCTGCGGCAAGCCGCTCTTCCGGTGGATACTCGATACGCTGCTCGCAGTCGAAGAGATCGACAGGATCATCATCAACACCGATGCCCGCCGGATCCTGGCCAGCAACGGTTTGGTCGATACCGACCGCGTCCTCATTCGAGACCGCAGGCCGGAGATCTGCGGCGATCTCGTCAGCATGAATCTGGTACTTGCGGATGATGTTGCCAACGTCCCCGCCGATGTCTACCTGATGACGCACACCACTAACCCACTGCTGAGCGCGGAAACCATTCGCGGCGCCATCAGGGTGTTTGAGAACGCTCGGGCCGCGGGTGCGACCGACTCGCTGTTTACTGTTGACCGGATTCAGACTCGCTTTTATCGCACGGACTGCACTCCGGTTAACCACGACCCCGACAACCTCATCCGCACTCAGGATCTCGAACCGTGGTTCGAGGAGAATTCCAACCTCTATCTCTTCACCAGGGAAAGCTTCGCCAGGACCAACGCGCGCATTGGCAAGCAGCCCATGATGTACGAAAGTCCGCGCTTCGAATCCATCGACATCGATGACCAGCAGGATTGGGATTTTGCTGTCATCGCCGCCCGCTACCAATCCGACACAAAAGGAAACACGCAATGAAAATCCTCGTCACCTGCCCGTTGATGCTTGGCCTCATGGATCGCTTTTACCCCACCCTGGAAAGATACTCGGCGCAGGCAACTGCGCCGGCGGTAGTGCAATCACTCTCCGAAGACGAACTCATCAACATCGTACCGCAGCACGATGGCTGGATCATTGGCGACGACCCGGTTACCCGCCGTGTTCTCGAAGCCGGCAAGGCAGGGAGACTCAAGGCGGCAGTGAAGTGGGGAGTTGGTGTGGACAATATCGACTTTGCTGCCTGTGCCGATCTTGGCATTCCGATTACCAACACGCCCGGGCTTTTTGGTGCCGAGGTAGGCGATACGGCGATGGGATACGTGATTGCCCTGGCACGCGAGAGCTTTCACATTGACGACGGCGTCCGTCAGGGCGGATGGCCAAAACCCACAGGAATCTCGCTCGCCGGAAAAACAGCGGCTCTGGTCGGCTTCGGCGACATTGGGAAGAACACCGCCCGGCGCCTGCTCGCGTCCGGGCTCCAGGTCGTTGCTTATGATCCCTTTGTCGGCCCTGTGCCCGAACTGCCCAGTGTGGAACGTGCCGACTGGCCCGCGCGCCTCGAGGAAGCCGATTACATTGTGCTTACCTGTTCACTGACACCCAGCAGCCGTAACATCATCAACGCCGATTCTCTGGCGCGGGCGAAAGCAGGCGTGCGCATCGTCAATGTCAGCCGCGGCCAGGTGATCGACCAAGCGGCTCTGGAGTCGGCACTGGCATCCGGCAAGGTCTATTCCGCAGCTCTGGATGTGTTTGAAGTTGAGCCACTGCCAATCGACTCGCCGTTGCGGAACCACTCGCGAGTCATATTTGGCTCCCACAATGCTTCCAACACCGTCGAAGCAGTGACTCGCGGTAGCGAAACTGCGATCGTCAAGCTGATGGAGTTTCTCGGGGTATCGCCGGGTGGCGAGAGTTGACCAGGCACCTCACGGCAGCATCCGTAGCAGCTCAGCGACGAAAGCAAAGCTCGTGAACATGCCCTTTGAGAGGAGCCCATAGCCCATGCCGACGACCAGCACCAGGACAGCCCTGATCACTGGCGCGGCGGGCGGTATCGGCCGTGCGCTGGTCGAGGTTTTCCGGTCAGCCGGATTCCGCGTCATTGCGAGCGACCGCACCCGAAAGCCGGAAGGCATGACTTGCGACCTGTACCTGGCGGCGGACCTGACCAGCCTGGTCAATGACGAGGCCTGCGCCAACACCGTCGTCGGCGCGGTGCGCGAGGCCCTGCACGGTAGTGGCCTCAACGTACTCATCAACAACGCGGCGGTCCAGATCCTGGGAGGCGCCGACAGCCTGCGTCGCGAGGACTGGCGGACTACTCTGGACGTCAATCTGCTGGCTCCCTTCCTGCTCACCCAGGCGCTCCTGCCAGAGCTCGAAATCGCCAAGGGCAGCGTCATCAACATCGGCAGCATCCACGCACGCCTCACGAAAAAGAACTTCGTCGCCTACGCGACCAGCAAGGCGGCACTCGCCGGGATGACTCGGGCACTCGCCGTTGACCTGGGTCCGCGCGTCCGCGTCAACGCAATCGAACCCGCCGCAGTGGAGACCGACATGCTCAGGGCCGGTTTCGCAGGCAGCTCCGAACGTTACCGTCAGCTTCTGAGCCATCATCCCCAACAACGAATCGGCCAGCCGACAGAGGTCGCCCGCCTTGCCCTGGCGATCGTCGACGGCGGAATGGACTTCCTTCATGGCGCCTGCCTGAGCCTCGATGGTGGAATTGGGGGCTGTCTGCATGATCCGGATTGAACCCATGCGGTACCAGGTCGACGGGCGTCTCAAGCGGGCCGATTCTTTGTTAAGATTCGCGCGGTGAGAAGGAAAGAGCTGGGGCGGCTGGAAGCCCGATCGGTCGTCGCCCCGTGCGGGAAGGTGCTGCCTGCGCTGCCTGCGCTGCGTGAACCGGCGCGTACCTTGCCGCCGTACGGGCAAGAGACCGGTCGAGCACCAGCCGATGGGGGATCGGTCCGGGGGTTCTTCTTGACGCAGGCAAGGCGATGAAGACTCCCATCCACCATCGCCGTTTCGACTACCAGCGGTCGCAGCTGCCAAACCGACAACTCGCCCTGCTCGAGACAGATGTGGTCAGCATCGACCAGGCCCGTCAGAAAACTGGTGCCAGCATCGGCTATCCCGGCTGGTGCCTGATCTACCACCTGCTGTTGTCCCATCTTGACCGGAATCGAACCGAGATCATCGTCGAGACGGGAACGAACTGGGGTTGCTCCACCATCGTGCTCGCGCAAGCGCTGATCGACAGCGGCTGCGAGGGGCGTGTCATCACGTTCGAGATCGAGCCCGACAATGCCCTCAAGGCCCAGCACAACCTCAGCTCTGCGGGCGTCGAAGGCCGGGTGGAGTTGCACATCGGCGATAGTATCCGACTGCTGCCGAAGGTACTGGAAAGCATCAACGACGATATTCGCGTCGCCTTTCTCGACGCATCCCACCTCTGCAAGGATGTCGAGCGCGAATTCGAGGCCCTGTTGCCGAAACTGTCCGGCGATGCACTCGTGATTTTCGACAACACTTATCGGATCGCGGACGACGGAGAGGATCCGCGGGTGAACGGCTTCCTGCAACTCCTGAAGAAGCGCCACGGAGGCAATCTCATCAATCTGGAATTTGTCTCGTGGTTTACTCCGGGGCTCGCAATCTGGCAGCGAACGCCCAACCTCTGATTGCGCGCCAAGACACTGCACATGCTTGCTAATCCCCACGATGCCGGTTGCTGCGAGCCGCCTACTTGGCGGCCTCCTTCACCGAGCGAAGCGACGATGAACAAAAGATACCTGGAGCGAGTTCATCTCCGCTCTGGCTTGCCTGAAAACTTGAACGAACCATTCAATGAGGTCTTCCCGGTATGTACCAACTCGGCTATTACGCGCACTACCTCGAGCTGAAGCGCAGGTTCCCGCAGTTTCAGTTTGCCTACCCCAGAGACTGGTCGTTGAAGGAGTATGGCACTCTTTTCATCTATGACCTGATCCGCTCCACTGGAGCGAAGAGAGTCTTCGAAGTGGGCTGCGGCTATGACACCTTCTTCGCCAACCATATGCCCGCCATCGGTGTGGAATATTGGTGTATCGACAAATCCAACAACTATCTCGGTGTAGGCAGAGATGAAACGCGCTTCCTCTCCGTCGTCGAGGAACGTCGCCGGCTCGGCGCCACGTACATCGACGGTCTGCTCGGGGACGGCAACTCTGCCATTGCCGACGATTTTTTTGATATTGTCTTCTCGATTTCCGTACTCGAACATCTTGACGATCGCACGATGCCGACTGTCGTCGCAGAGATCAAGCGGATACTGCGTCCGGGAGGCCGATCCGCTCACTCGATCGACATCTATCCGCGCAGCGACCGGGCGGCCAAGTGGCATTACTTCAGCAAGCAGGCGAGGCTCGAAGTACCCCCGCCTTACTACGACCGCTGGGAATTCGACGGCAACTACACCACGTTCATCGAGCAGCCAAAGGTCCGCTACATGATATATAACGCGCTGGCCCATGGTGACCCGCTGACGAATGGCGCTCCCTATGTCTCGCAATTCGCGACCATGCTCAGCGTCGCACTCAAACCACTGGCTTGATGCGATGGCGACGACATCTACCGCCATCCCCATGCCGGCAGCGTGCCCCATTTGCGCTTCACCGCACATGGCTTGGGTGAAGAAGCTCCCGATCAAGGTCGGCGGCAGCGTTGACCTCTATTACTGCATGGAGTGCGAGTCCTTCAGCAGTCCATTTTCCCGGCCGATGGTCAACCCGCCAACGCAGGTTCAATGGCACCAGCAGGTCCTCGAACGTAACCTCGGCTGGTCTGCCACGCTGCTTGACGAATTCAGTTCACGCCAGCTGCACGGACCGATAGTGGATATTGGCTGTGGCATTGGCTCGCTATTGCTGGCAGCCCAGCGGCGCGGCATTCCGGGTATCGGTTACGACCTTGATGCGGAAGCCTGTGCCTATGGTCGCGAGCAGTACGGGCTTGACCTGCGCTGCGGCCTCTGGCAGCCGGAGCAGACTCCAGAGTTCTCCGTTCTGACATGTATCAGCGTCCTGGAACATATTCACCAGCCACGAGCCCTGATTCAGGACATGCTGCGCGCGGCAAGACTGGCTGGGGCAAGCGTCTACCTGTCAGTGCCGTTCTTCAATCGTGCTTGGTGGCGACACCTGCACGACGACAGCTCGCGGCCAGGCCATCCGCTCGAATATCCGCACGCGCATTGCACCCATTTCTCGAATAGGGGCATGGAAGCGGTCTTGCGCGAGTTCGGGGCCAGCCATCTCGAGATGCTGAAGATTGACCGCGGCTGGGTCGGTTACCTGGTTACAGCGTAAGTATCTAGCGAGGGCAAAGCTGATGCGCGCGGCAAAGATTCTGGACAGTCTGACGACACTGAAGGGTTTGGGCCTCGGCCTGACTACAGTGGTCGACGTGGGCGTTCAACACTCCACTCCGGCCCTCATGGCCGTTTTTCCGACCCTGCCGCATGTGCTCTTCGAGCCAGTTGAGGAGTACTACCCCTTCATTCGCAAGAACTATTGCAACATATCGCACACACTGGTTGAAGCCGCGGTTTCGGACTTCGATGGCGAACTCACCCTGCACACCGAGAAGAAGACCCGCGGCGACGAAATCTCCCATAGTTACATCGTACGCGCGCCGACGGCGTCCTCACGCACGGTCCGGACTCTGACCCTGGACGGCTACTTCCGCGACCATCCTCGCCCTGGCCCGCTGCTGCTCAAGATCGATGTCGAAGGTCCGGACGTCCCCAATGCCATTCTGCGCGGAGCTACGGCGGTGCTCTCTCAGACAGCGGCTGTCGTCATTGAAATGACCGTGGACAAGTTCATGGAGCGAGCGATCCTGCTCCATGAAGCGGGTTTTGATGTCTGGGACATCTGCGACCTTTGTTACTACCAGGACTGCCTGTGGCAGGCAGATGTCGTCTTCGTCAATCGTCGCCTCAAGGATTCCAACCAGAACCTGCGTCCGATGCACATCAGACCGTTTCGTCCCGAACTTTGGCAGAGTGGCTTTTGACCCATGAAAATATCGATCATTACCCCTTCCTTCAACCAGGCGCAGTTTTTACCCGTCAACCTCGCCTCGGTACAATGTCAGGTACGCGCAGACTTCGAACACATCATCGTTGACCCCGGTTCAACCGATGGCAGCACCGGGATTGCGCTGGGTGCATCCGGTACCACCGTCATCGCCGAACCGGATCGAGGCCAGTCCGACGGCATCGCCAAGGGCTTTTCGCGGTCAACGGGTGACATTCTCTGTTGGCTCAACTCGGACGACCTCTACCCGGACAACCTCGTCCTCGCTTCCGTTGTCGAGAGCTTTGAAGAAAACCCTGATGTAGACATCGTCTATGGCGACGTCAACTTTGTCGACGCCGACGGCAAGTTCCTGCGCAAGGGCTTCGTCAACCAGGCGTCGGGAGAACTGCTCGCCTCCTTCCAGTATCAGGTAGGCATTGTCCAGCCGGGAGTCTTCTGGCGCCGTCGCGTATTCGAGGAAATCGGCGGGCCATCGGAGGAATTCGAGTACTGCATGGACTACGAGCTCTGGGTACGCATGGCCGCCAAAGGGTACAAGTGGCGTTACCTGCCGCGCGTCCTGGCTCATCACCGCTGGTGGGGTGGCATGAAGACCAGCTCCCGACGCGACCTGAGCCTGCGCGAGCACTGCAAGGTCTGTGACCGCTACTTTGGCTACGTGCACTGGAAATGGCTCGATCGCTTTGCCGACTATCTCTGCTCCAGCCAGGATGGTGTGGTAAACCACGCTGCCAGCATCGACCCGGAGGCCAAGTCGACGGCGATTCGGCGCGTGATCGATGAGGTCGTGTCACAGGAGATGCTGCGCCGCCTGTCGACTGCCGACGCACCGGAGATGGTTGAAACCTGGCGTTATCTGCAACGCAATTACCCTGACAAGAAGCGCATCTATTTCCAGCAGTCCGACCTCGAGATCGTCAGCGAGTCGGCTGCCGACCCAAAGGCTCGCGAACGGGTCGCCTGGAACATATTCGATGCGGCGACGAGCGACGGTGTGGCTTATCGTGCCTACCATGTTCCGGATAATTTCGATCGCTATTTCCTCCGCGACTGGCATGAAAGGCAGTTGAGACGCTCCGCCGATGCGCTGGCACGCTTCCGGCGTGAACGGCGCGGCGACATTTGTGTCATCGTTGGCAATGGACCGAGCCTGCGCAGAAACGATCTCTCGCTGCTGGCCGGCGTCGATACGATCATCTCCAATTTTGCGGTTCTCAGCGCCGACCTCCGACGGTCGGCGACCATCCTGACGGTGGTGAACGATCTGGTTGCCCGGCAGGGTGCCATCGACTTCAATGCTTTGGCGACGAACAAGGTTGTCCCGTTCTGGCTCGGGAATCACTTCAACGAATCGGATGACACCTTCTTTGTCAACGCGACCGTCAAGCCGGAGTTCGGACTCGATTTCGTCGAGAATGCATCGTGGCGCTCGACGGTGAGCTTCTTCAACCTGCAGCTGGCTTATGCCATCGGTTACCGCAAGGTGGTACTGATCGGCTTTGATCACTCCTACGTCCAGCCCAAAGGGGTCGGTGAGGGGACACTCATCAGCCAGACCGAAGACGACGAGAACCATTTTGACCCGCGTTACTTCAAGGGCAAGGATTGGCAGGCGGCCGATACCGCCAACATGGAGAAGATGTACGTCGTCGCCAAGGCCGCCTACGAAAGGGATGGTCGGGAAATCGTCAACTGCACCGTCGGCGGCCGTCTGGAAGTCTTCAGACGTGCCGATCTTGGCACTGAACTGGCCGTGCATCGGTCTGCGCTGCCACCGTCTGGAGACGAAGCGGCCGAGCCTGTGCCAAGGCTCCTCATGGTCGACAGCACGCCAGTCGGTCACTGTTCGGCAACCGGACAACTGAAGGAGACTTTTCTGGGCGGCTGGCCGGAGTCCCGATTCCTGCAGGTATGGGAAACGGGCGGTCGGAGTTCCAGCCTGCGCCTGATTCGTCTTGGGCAGTCGATTGCAGAGAGTCAGGCTGCCCAGCCATCGCTGGACGAGATGGTGGCGGCCATCCGGCTTTTTGATCCGGAAGTGATCTATTTTCGGCCGATCGAGTCGGAGCTTCTGTTTGACGTCGTGGACCGCGTGCGTCGTGAGTCCGCTCGGCCATTGGTCGTTCACATGATGGACGACTGGCCGGAACGCTTGCGCCTGACGGACCCGGTGAGGTTCTTGCGTCTCGACCAGGCATTGCGACGTTTGCTCGACACCGCGAGTCTGCGTCTGAGCATCTGCCAGGCAATGTCTGACGCGTACCACAAGCGGTACGGTGGCGACTGGCTGCCCTTGGCCAACGGTGCTGATCCGTCCGAATTCCCGGCTCGGGACCCGGACTCTCGACCGCCAGTTTCGGCAGCAGCGCCCTTCGTCATTCGATACATGGGCGCGCTGGCAGATGACATGACCTACTCAAGCGTCCGCGACGTCGCCAACGTGGTGTCCGCCCTGAGCGCGGATTACCCGGTCCGTTTCGAAGTACACACGATGGACTGGTGTCGGGCGAAGGCCGAGAGCGACATCGGACAACTGCCTGCAGTCGTGGTGACGAACCTGGTCGAAGTGAGCGCCTACCGGCGCTGGCTTTGCGAGGCGGATGCATTGCTGATCGCCTACAACTTTGACGCCAGAAGCCTCTCGTATATTGGCCTCTCGCTCGCCAACAAGCTGCCCGAATGTCTCGCGTCTGGCACGCCGGTTCTGGCATACGGCCCCCTGGAGGCAGCAACAATCCGCTACCTCGAACAGGCGGGTTGTGCTCAGCTCGTGGTACGGCAAGACCCTGCCGAACTGAGAGCGGCCGTCGAAGTACTGTTGAATCACCCGGAAAGAAGGCGGGAGTTGGGAACGAAGGGACGCACCCACGTACGGGCAAGGATGTCGAAAAGCAGCGTACAACAGGAATTTCGCAACTTCATCCAGCGCGCGCTGGCTACCGGGAATCCTGCTGCTGCGCCGGTGGTCGGTCCGTTCGAACGCCGCCAGTTGGCCCATTACGACGAGACGGACTGCATCGCCGAACTATTCTCAACCGTATTGCACGGGCGGCTGATGATCGATGTGGGCGCCCACCACGGATGGGCACATGCCCCTTTTCTCAAGAAGGGGTGGCGCATCTTCGCCTTCGAGCCAGACGAGGAGAACCGTCGCAAACTGCTTGAACGCCTCTCGACCAGCGCGAACAAGGCGCTGCTCACCCTCGATACTCGCTGCGTCAGCAACCGGTCGCAAAAGAGCGTCTCGTTCTACCGGTCGGAACAGAGCAGTGGCATCAGCGGCCTGTCGGCCTTTCATGAAAGCCACGTCGAAGCGCAGCGGGTCGACACGACGACTCTGAGCGAGTACTTCGAGGACCAGGAACTGCCCGCCGTCGACTTCCTCAAGATAGATACCGAGGGGCACGACCTCTTTGTGCTGCAGGGCTTCCCGTGGCCACGGACGAGGCCCGCGGTGATCGAATGCGAGTTTGAAGATACCAAGACGGTGCCGCTGGGTTATACCTTCCACGATCTGGCGCGCTTTCTGCTGGATAAAGGGTACGCCGTCTATGTCAGCGAGTGGCACCCAATCATTCGCTATGGCATCCGGCACGACTGGAATCGACTCACCCGCTATCCCTGCGAGTTGGCGGATGCGAAGGGCTGGGGCAATCTGCTGGCCTTCCGTGATCCGATCGACTGTGAGAGCCTCGTCGCAGCCGTGCGCAAGGTACTGACGGTCGGCTCCGGCTTGACCCCCAAGGCCACGACCGTTGTGGCCGCGCAGCCAACAGCGACTGCGGCTGTTCCCCCGCGGGGCCAATCCGGCGCGTCGCATAGTCTGCTGCGCATCGTTCCCGGACGCTTCTTCCGACAGACGGCAGCCAACCAGTGGCGCTACACCCATTCCGATACGGCCCCGCGGCAGTGGCATGCCATCCTTGAGCGTCCCCAGGCAGTGGCCGGAGCGACTTACGCAGCGCGGTTGACCCTCCTCTCGAACCGCGCAATGACGGTGCAGTGCTCCCTTGCACGTCATGGCGACACGCCGTTCGAGGCCGCCCACCAGAGGACAAGGCTGCTTCCCGGCCAGCCACGGACGATTGCGCTGCGCAAGCAGTTCACCCGGCCGCACGCCGCCTTCCGCATCCAGTTGGAAGTACTCGAACTCGAAGGTGGCGGCACCGCCGATCTGACCATCGACGCTCTGGCGATCACGGAAACGGTGTACAGTGTCGTCCGCCGCCTCGGTGATCAAGGCGTGAGCCTGCAGACCGCCAACCGCCTGTACCGGGAGGGCGACTACCAGACGGCACTCGGCCTCTATCTGTCGCTGAGCCAGAAGCGCCCGCTGAAAATGTACATGGAGAACGCCCTTCAGACCGCGTACCGCCTGGGGATGGGCTGGGCGAAGTCAGCGGAAGACTTGGCTTGGCTGCTGTCCTAGGCGTCGCATCATCCCTCGCCCGCTCCGGCTTGTTCGTGAGAAACCTCAATGACTTGCGCCGCACCATCGCGCCATCGGTCTCCTCGTCCTCAGGTAACCTGCTGCGTTTCGCGCGTGCGCTCGCAAAATATGGCTTTCTCTCGGAAGCCGTCGATACGCTCCATCAAGTAATTCGCTTGCATCCAGCCTCTGCCAGTGCTTACCAGAGTCTTGGGGATGCGCAGAAGGATCAAGGCTCCCTTGAAGAGAGCCTTGCTGCCTACAATACGGCACTGGATCTAGCAGGTTGTCCATGGCTTTCCCTAGCACTGGCGAGAGCCCGCGTCCTGCGCTGGCTGCACCGCCACCACGAGGCATGCGCGGCGTATCAAACCGCCATTCAATTGCGCGAAGCGGCCGGCGGACAGGCGTACGGCGAAGAAGTATACCTGGAGCTCGGCAATGTCTGGCACCACCTGGGAAATCAGCAGCAGGCGGCAGAGGCTTTCGCTGGCTGGATGGAGAACGCCTATCTGGCAAACCATCGTGACGGCACCATATATTGTTGGATACCCAAGAATGCCTGCACGTTCTTGAAAACCGCGATGGTTCTGAATAGCGCGTCAGCCGAGGCTTTTCGTGCATCTCATCAAGATGCGCATGTCTTCACTCGCCAGCCCAATTCGGGATTTCGCTTGGCTGAGGTCACGCATCTCCAGGACTCACGATATTTCCGTTTTGCCGTTCTGCGCGATCCATTTGAACGCCTGGCCAGCGCCTTCGCCAATCTCTTCGTTCAGCCGATGCGCCACGCCCCGGCTGCGACGGATGGCGTACGGGAAGCGATCCTCCAGGTTTATCGCAAGAAGCAAACCGCTCCGGACTTTGCACGATCAATCAGTTTCGACGAATTCATCAATTACATAGCTGATACTGACGACATTGACCTTAACTATCACTGGCGACCACAAGACACCTTCGTTCAGCGCGATCCTTCGGATTTCGACTTCATTGGAAGTTTTGAGAACATGGGCGAAATCATCAAGACCCTTGGCAAGCGCCGAGGATGGAGTTTCGATGGATTGAGAGCCGCCAATACCACGGACTATAACGGCGCACTGGCCAGCATGCCTTTCCATACGATGCTCCCCGGCGAGCTAGCCGAACTTCCCTACTTCCCAACAGCCCAGAGCCTCTTTACCCCTGAACTCAGACTATTGGTGGCCAAGCGGTTTGCCCGGGACTTTGAGCTCTACAATCGATGCTTCGGCATTGACCTGTCGCAAGCTTTGTCAGTGAACACGGAAGACTCGCCCAGCAGGAGGAGCGCCATGACCGGGATGCACCGTCGGCAGGAAAGTGTCGATCAGCCGACCATCCCACCCGCCCATCCAGATTTTCCGATGGCATCCGCGGCGGCAAGGCCTGAAACTCTCATCGATTTGACGCTCTACGTCTCGGCGGAGCAGCCCAGCGATTTCGAGGAGAAGCTGGCCGCGGCGTTCGCAGCTCAAGCCGAAGGTAAATCGGTTCGCCTCGTATTGGCGGCCGGCATTTATCGGTCAAGCGTGTCTTTCTCCTGCCGCAACAAAGCATCGGCTGTGGTTGTCATCGAGGCGGAGAATAGTGGAACCGCCATTTTATCCGGTTCCGATCCTCTCGGCGGCTGGCACCCAGATGGCGACGTTTGGTCGGCGCCTTGGCCATATCGCCTCGGAATCGCCCCAGCTCCATCGGCTTACGGAGATCCCTACCTGCAAACGCCAGAGCTGATGTTGCGTAGAGAGATCCTTGTGGTGAACGGCGTGTTGCTTCGCCAAGCACTGCACCATGCGGACTTGACCCCCTGCTCCTTCTATGTGGACGAGCGGCAAGCTCGGGTCTTTCTCGCACCGCCCTTTGGCGTTGACCCAAGCTCGGCCTTGGTCGAGGTAGCGACCCGTTCCGTAGCGCTGCGTATCAAGAATGGCTCGAATCTCGTGATCAAAGGCTTGGTATTCAAGCACGACGCATCCTTTCACGCCGCGCCACGCTGCGCGCCCCTGCAGCTTGAGAACTGCGATGACTTGCTCATAGAGGACTGCCTTTTCATCGAAAACAACAACAAAGGTCTCTACCTGGGTGGGACCCGAAATTCCAACGTGGTTATCCGGCGGTCGCGGTTCGTCCGCAATGGATGCATCGGCCTGAGCGCCGCGGGATGTGTCAACCTTCTTCTTGAGGATTGTCAAACCAACCTGAATAACTGGCGAGGTGCTGCCGCCGGCATGTATCGCGGTTGGCCTTGCGGCTTCAAGATTTCACGATCTTCGCTAGTAACGGTGCGTCGTCACCAGTCCGTCCGCAACCTCGCAACCGGGGGGTGGGTCGATTTGAACAATCGCGACGTCTGCATCGAAGACAGCCTGTTCTATGGCAACTTCCGAGGTTTGCACTTGGAGGCCGGCTCAGGCCCCTTCCTCGTCCGGCGCTGTCAGGTGATTGGAAATCGTCAGGAGCCGACCATACATGAGTGGCGATGGGCCTTTGGCTCTGGCATCGTGTTGACCCATGTATCCGATGTCCTTTTACAGGATAATGTCATCGCCGACAATGATCTGGCCCAAGTTGGTGTGCGGGATGACCGCGAAGTCCGTGTCTGGCTCGACGCAGATTCCGGTCAGCGGAAGGAATGGCATACCGAGCGCCTGCGACTGGTCGCCAACACGATAATCGGCTCGCGCCTCCGACCGACGCTGCTCCATCTGCCTGACGAATCTTTCGACGCCGGCCGATTCTGGAAAGGCTTCTTTGCGCACAGCAATACCTACGTCGGCGAAGCGGGGGGAAAGAATTTTCTGATCGGCGCCACCAAGCCATCGACAGATGGAACTTGCAAGGATGGCGAGCGCCCGCAGAAAGCCAGGACGATTGATTTCCTGGAGTGGCTCGACTACTCCGGTCAGGATATTCTCTCCACGTACCTTCCGGCCCATCCTTGCCGCCTTGGGTAATTCACCGTAAAGTTCCCGATGTCTATAGCGCGGATATTTTCTCCAACACCGCCGCATGTATGGCGAGGAACATGAAATGGAATGGTCACCGAAGTTTCTCTGTGGCTTCATGAAGGCGCCGGTAGCGCTATCCGATGGAAGGGTGACGACCTGTACCAAAGACTGCAGCGGTGACAACGCTTTTGCCAGTCTTTATGAGAATTCTTTTCCGGAAATAGTACACAAGTATCGCGATCTGCGTACTGCCGTGATGAATGACCCATCACTTCTGCCCCATTGTCACTATTGCTATTTGACAATGCCCGAGTCAAGAAGAATCGGGCGTCCTGGAGCCAAATTGCTTAGTGTGGACAACAGCGACGGGAAGATTCAACAGTTTCTCCAGGCATTCAATCCGCGCGCAGTAGTGGTCAATATAGAACTATCCAGCAAGTGCGATTTGAGGTGTGTAGACTGCTTTATATCGCAGCCGAATTTTCGTTCGGCTCGTGGCACGGCAAATATCGACATCGATCGACTCTTGGAATGGCTGGGCGGTACGGGCCACGACATAAGCCAGATACGCCTCTATCATTTGGGCGAAACCTGGTTGAATCCGCGATGGGCACAGTTCACACGCGCGGCAAAGAGGCAGAATCCCAACACTTTCCTCTTCACCTCGACGAACGGGGCATTGATGGGCAAGCTGGGCGTATTTGAGCAGCTGCCAACTTCCGGAATCAATCATATACTGTTCTCCATACATGGTGCCAGGCAGTCCAGCGTAGAGAGGTATATGGGGCGTTCTTTTGATCTACGAGCTGCATTTGAAGCCGCGAAACGAACAGCCGAAATCCGCGATCGCCAACAAGGCAATTTCGATCTGTCCTGGCGATATGTCCTGACCAAGTGGAATGACTCGGAAGAGGAAATTCAGGAGGCAAAGCTCTTGGCACGGGAGATCGGGTTCAGGGAAATACATTTTACCCTCAACCACACCCCATCTCACGGTGGACGTTTCAGGATTGACGCCGAGGATTGGAGAGTTCTTCGCGAGCAATGTGCGGTCACGTCGTCGAAGTCCGTTGCTTACCAACGTGACACGCCAATGGTTGCACTGTATGTCCCAGCACCGAAGCCGATTGGATCTGGATCGGCCTCATTTGCCCGGGTCCTCCATGACTTCGCCGATTCGCCAGTTGAGAGATGTGACGTGATGACCGAGACTCGCCCAGTTGATTCCGGTCGTTGGTACGAGGAAGCCTTGGCTGCTGACGAGCCATGGCCAACCATGCGCCGCAGAGCCAAAGAGACGGCTTCTTCCCGCCACCTCGCGGGGCCGGGTTTCCGGGTGGAGCCAAGTCTGCATTTCAGCGCGATTTCTCCGAGCCGCTGGAGCTACATCCATTCCAACGCCCGGCAGAAGCTTTGGGTGGCCGTATTCGACGCTCTGGGCCCGACTGCCGGCAGGGAATTCCTTGCCACCGTTCGTCTGCAGTCGAGCCACGGAATGATGGTGGACGTCAGCCTAGGGCGTTACGGCACGTCGAAGTACGAGGGGGCGAACAAACGGGTCAGCCTTGCCCCAGCCATCGAGCAAACCGTGGTGGTGCACAAAATGTTCTGCAACTCACATGATTCGTTGAAGCTGCAGCTGGACGTCCTGCAAATGGAATCAGGCGGGACAGCAGAACTGCTGATCGACTCAGTGGCGATAAGCGCCAGGAACCAGTTACCCGCACGAGGATGTGCCATGAGAAAAGCCTACATCGCGAATTTCAAGCAGGACTCCATCTCTGTTATTGACCTCGATTCCAATACCTGCATTGCAACCATTTCCACACAGCATGAGCCGCAGGGGATAACGGTGGCGCCGAATGGTGAGCGACTCTACGTCGGGAACTATGGCGCGAGCAGCGTCACGGTGTTCGACGCGGGAAACCACGAATGCCTTGCCAACATCCCGGTGGGCAGCAACCCGGTTGGCATGGGAGTTTCTCCTGATGGTTCGCAGTTGTATGTCGCCACCCAGAGAGGCGGTGGTGTGACGGTCATCGATTGCCTTCGCAACACGCGTATCGCCGACATAAACATCGGGCAAAACACTTTGGATGTCTCCGTTAATCCGGTCGATGGAACTGTGTATGCGGCAAATTGCGAGGACAACGCCGTGTACGTAATCGACCCATCCGAAAAGCGCATCGTGGGGGCTCCGATAGCGGTGGATGGTGGCCCGGTCAGTATTGCTGTCAACTCGGCGGGAACTCGTATTTATGTCGTCTGCCAGAACGCCAATGCTGTAGCCGTTATCGATGCCGGAACAAGACGCGTGATTGGCAGAATCCCGGTTGGCAGCGCACCGTTCGACCTTGCCATAACCCCAAACGATGAAAGAATCTACGTCACGGACCGCGAGGACGGAAACGTCACGGTCGTTGATGCGGCAACAAATGAGTCCGTCGGCAGGATCTTTGTCGGCGGAACCCCGACCGGAATTGACGTGGATCCGCGCGGCAATCGGTTGTACGTTACAAATTGGTCAAAGAGCCAGATTTCCGTATTGAGCGTGTCCGACGACAGGTTGATTGCGAATCTTCCAATAGTAGGCGTTTCATATACCTTTGGCCGGTTCACTTCCCAGATCCAGGGCGAGGCAGAGGTATTGACCCACAAGGAGACGCAAGGATTCAGAGTGAAACCAGGGCTGCATTTTAGGCAAATTTCTCACAATAGATGGCGCTATCTCGACTCGGGCACTACCCAGAAGATTTGGATTGCGGTTGTCGACGACCCAGGCCCGACGGCGGCGAGGGAGTTTGCGGCGACTATTCGCGTTGAATCGAATCGAGCGATGACTGTGCGCGTCAGCATCGGTCGCGACGGCAGCTCGGAGTACGAGGGGGCGCATAAGTCTGTCGGGCTTGTTGCGGGGATGGCTCAACTTGTCTCGGTTCGCAAGGAATTCGCCAGAACCCACCAGGCGTTGAAGGTACAGTTGGAAGTTCTGGAATTGGAAGGCGGCGGCGCGGCCGAATTGCTGATCGACTCGGTGTCGATAGGCCCAGTCGGCGGTAACACGAAGGAGGACTCCCTGAGAGACCAAGGAGGTGCAGACGCTGCGCCCATGGCTGAGGCGCTTGCCGCACCCGGGACGTTCCAAGTTGTTTCGCACCACGTTACCCCAGAAACCCTGCCCCACGGCGCCCGGGACGCTGCAGCAAAGCAAAGGTCTGGCGGATCAGGGATGTCGCTTCAGCCCCCGGCTGGGGACCCAGGGTTCAGGGTAGTGGCCGGGCCGAATTTCGCCAGGATTTCGGCCAACAGGTGGAGCTTTGTCGACTCGGATGCCACGCAGAAGCTTTGGGTGGCGATATTCGAGAACCTTGGTCCAACAGCGGACAGGGAATTCGGGGCGACCATACGGCTGGAGTCCAATGCGGAGATGGGTGTTCGCGTCAGTATCGGTCGGCACGGCGACTCGGGGTACGAAGGCTCGCATAGGTCCGTCCGGCTTGCACCGGGGATTGCGCAAAGTGTGTCGGTCCGCAAGGAATTCGCCAGAAGCCACCAGGCGTTGAAGATACAACTGGAGGTTCTGCAACTGCAAGGCGGGCAGACGGCAGAATTGCTGATTGACTCGGTGTCGATCAGTTCGGCCGGCCCGGGCACGGAGGAACCCTCGCTGACCAACCAATCAGGCGCGGAACCTGGGCGAATGACGGGTTCGCTCGCCGCCTCAGGGCTGGCTCAAGTCGTTCCGCTCTACCCTACGCCCGGTGCCTTGGCACACCCATCAAGCGACTCTTCTTTCGGAGACAGTGCTGGCGGATCGGCCGTTTCGGTTCGACCCCCTGCGGGCGGCCGCGGGTTCAAGGTAATGCCGGGTCCCAACTTCAGGGAGATTTCGAGCAACAAGTGGAGCTACGTCGAGTCGGATGCCAAGCAGAAGCTTTGGGTAGCGGTGTTCGATAGCCTGGGCCAGACTGCGGCGCGGGAGTTCGCGGCGACCATGCGCCTGCAGGCGAACAAGGAGATGGCTGTTCGGGTCAGCATCGGTCGCCATGGCGACTCTGAGTACGAAGGCGCGCATAGACCTGCCACGCTTGCTCCGGGGATTGCGCAAAACGTCACCGTTCGCAACGAATTCACGAAAGCCCACCAAGCTCTGAAGGTCCAACTGGAGGTTCTAGAGTTGCCAGGAGGTGGCAGCGCGGAATTGCTGATTGACTCCGTCGGGATCTGCGAGCCCATCAGCGACCGGTTGGCAATAGAGGGCGGCATGCCCGTTCGCGCAAGGGCTTTCGGACCCCGCTGGATCTTCGACGAAACAGACCGCAAACAGGTGACGGAAGTTCTTGACCGCGCCCCGTGGGAATGGCGTCAAGGGTACAAGGTGCGCGAGTTCTCCGGCTTGTTTGCTCAATCCTACGGCATGAGGAACGCCATTCCGACCGGTTGTGGAACATCCGCCATTCATGCCGCGATCGGCGCCCTCAATCCAAGTCCGATGGACGAGATCATTACCACACCAGTTACTGACATAGGCAGCGTCATTGGCATCTTGATGCATAACTTGATTCCAGTTTTCGTCGATTGGGATCCCGCTGCTTTCAACATGGATCCCGCCGATATCGAGCGCAAGATCACTGAAAGAACCCGGGCCATTCTAGTGGTACACATTTTCGGAAATCCATGCGATATGGATTCGATCATGCGTATAGCCAAGCGCCACTCCCTGCCAGTCATTGAGGATTGTGCCCAGGCTCACTTCGCCGAGTTCAATGGGCAGATGATCGGCAGCTTCGGTGATATGGCCTGCTTTTCGATGAGCCTGAAAACCTTGACAACCGATCAAGGGGGGTTCGTTCTCACCAAAGATGATGCACTTGCAGCCAAGATTCGAGGGTTCCTGAGCAAGGGCAGCGAACAGATCCGGGGCGTTTGGGAACCCTATTGGCGGCTTGGAAGCTATTCGCCGATGACGGACTTGCAGGCGGCCATAGGAGTCGCCCAGCTCGCAAAACTGGAGGCGGCCACGCGCATGAGGGAAAAAGCGGCGAGGGCATGGGATGCGGTATTCAATGCTTTCCAAGGATTCACGTTGCCGATACGCCGCAACAATGACCGGCCCGTCTATTACGTGTATCCTTATTGCTTGGATCCGAGCAAGGCGGGAGGCACGCTCGAAGAATTCGTCGCCGCCCTGAAGGCCGAGGGCATCCAGGACGCCTGCGGTCCTTACATCAAGGGAAGGCCATTATATCGCGCTCCCCTTTTTGCCAATTCGCGCACTTATGGACAATCTGGTTTTCCGTTCATTGACGAAAGTGGCTTGACAAGGGTCGATTACAGACTGGTGAAGCTGCCAGTGGTTGAAACAATGCTACCGAACCTGGGATATTTCCATTACCGTAACAGTTTCTCCGACGCGGATGTTCGTGATATAGCCAGGGCCATAGAGAAAGTTGCCACTTCCTTTTCTCTTCGCGCGAAGCGGACAGCGATTGCATAAGGGCTCAGGTTCTTTGTTGGGCATGGGCACTCGGACGAAGCAGTCTGTCTCGCCATACCAGAGGTAAAGAGAATCGCAAGCATTCCTTACGAACCGCGGAAATCTGGCGCTGCCAAGAGGAAGGCACGAAAGCTGCCGGATTGCATCCGGGTCAAGGATCGGCCACAGCCAAGCGCCGAGTACCTGTGTATGCCACAGCAAGCCGGGCAGCCATTTGTTTGGCCTGGCGCACCGACCTTCTGACAACATGGACGACGACGCTTCTTCTTCTCCTCTCGCAGCAGGCCAACTGGTCTGGCACGCCGGACAGGTGTCCACCGATGAGCGCGAACGCATGCTCGGGCAGAAGGCGCGCACCCTTTGGCTGACGGGGCTGAGCGCTGCCGGGAAGTCTACCCTCGCCTTCGCGCTCGAACGGACACTGCACGATCGCGGTTGTGCCTGCTATGTGCTGGATGGCGACAATGTGCGCCACGGCCTCAACCGCGACCTTGGGTTTTCCCTGGAACATCGGAGCGAGAACCTCCGCCGGATTGCCGAAGTCGCCCGGCTGATGAACGATGCTGGCCTGATCGTGATCACGGCTTTCATTTCTCCGCGACAGGCCGACCGTGCCTCGGCGCAACAGATCATCGGCGCGGACCGTTTTCTCGAAGTATATGTCTCCACACCGCTCTCCGTCTGTGAAGCGCGCGACCCAAAGGGATTCTATGGGCAGGCTCGCCGCGGCGAGTTGGCCGAGTTCACGGGCATCTCGTCTCCGTACGAGGCGCCGGCAAGGCCGGCGCTGGCCATCGACACGGAACGGATCTCGCTGACCGACGCCGTCGCGCAGCTGACCGGATTGCTCGTGACGGCAAGAACCTGAGCGACCGACCCACCCCCCTCCCCTACCCCTCGATGCTCAGCACCCGCCGGATCTCGTCGGTCTTGAATCCGAGCGCCATCGGCCGGCGGACGCCGGGCACCCGAGTTCGACAAAAATACGGCTAAGTGATTGTTTGTGCGCAATTCACCGGTTC
>ERZ761609.443-NODE-443-length-48466-cov-64.021937_pt1 | contig 48466 bp, 45 predicted proteins | sample MGYA00511163_ERZ761609 | MGnify/ENA primary metagenome ERZ761609 (study PRJEB28899, sample SAMN02445070) | bioreactor sludge metagenome | biome: EBPR sludge | place: Australia: Brisbane, Thorneside Wastewater Treatment Plant | collected 2011-12-16 ... | reverse complement strand
CCGGCGTTCAGCAGGCAGATGAACGCAGCAGGTCCCGTCAGCAGCAGGAGCACTCGCATCACGTCGTAGAGAAGAGTTGGCATGGGATGTCCCTTTACGGATGCCGGGAGCGGGGATCACTCTCACGCTCCCGGCCAAGGTCCATAGGCGATCAGGAGACGCCACCGCCGCCCTGGTTGATCCAGAACTCGAGCAGTCGTGTGACGCCCGAGACGGCCAGGCAGCCCAGCGCCGTCACGACGTACCGCATGACGCCGCGGCCGGAGATGTACGAGACGAGTCCCCCGGCGATCGCGAGACCAGCGCCAACTGGCGCGATGACGTTGCCAATCCAGTTGACGAGGTTGAGAAACGCGCCTTCCGGCTGAGCGCCGGTTTGACCTTGGACGGCGACGTTCGTCTGGGGCGCCGCGCCGAGGTTCTGTGCCAGCAAGACAGCGTGTGTGCTTGTGAGAAGAAGGAGAACGGCGGCCAGCAGTAGCGCAGCCGATCGCCGGTCCCCCAAAAGTGTGTTCATCGAGGTGTACCTCCCAGATCTGAGATGGGCTCATGCGGCAGCATGAACTTGGAAGGCAGAATAAGGCGGGACTGCAGATTCCAGAAACGAGTTGGTGGAATCCGGCTAACGGATGCGCGCGATGGCCTGCTCGACGTCCCTTTCCTCGATAGGCAGCAAGGCAGTCGCCTGTTCGGGAGTCCTGGCTAGAGCGAAGCGCTTGGCTGCTGTGACAACAGCGGTGATCTCGGCCGGACTGAGCCCCCGCACCATTTCCACAAGCCTCGGAGTGGTGAGGTCGGAGGCCAACTGAGTGGGTCCGAAGGTCATCTCCAGGAGGCGACGGTACCCCTCAACGTCCGGCAATCCGATCTCGATCTTCTCGCTGAACCGCCCGCCTCGCAGAATTCTAGGGTCGATTCGAGAAAGGTCATTGGTTGTCCCAATCAAGAAGACCTGATGCTCGGAGCGAAGCTCGCTGATCTCGATGAGGGCTTGCTCGACCAGTTGAATGTCGTGCTGGCTCCCATACCCAGTGACCGCGGGGAACAGCGCATCCATTTCGTCGAAGAAGAGGATTGACGGCGCGTGTTCCCGCGCCCGGGCGAAGACTTCCGCGAGTCGTTTGACCGAACCACCTACTACGCCTGACAGGACGTCGCTCGGCGTGATCGCATAAAAGCTACGCATCGCCTGGGAGGCGATGAGCCGCGCCACAAGGGTCTTGCCCGTTCCAGGTTGCCCGACAAGCACTAGGCCGGTAGGCGCAGGGACCCTGAGTTGCTCCGCAGTTCCAGGCACGAGCAGCCGGAGAATAGCCTTGATGTCGGAAATCACCGGCCCCGGAAGGACAACATCATCCCAGTTAACAGCTTCGACCTGCGGCCGATCCTTGCCTCCGGATTCCTCGAGCGCCGCCAGAATGTCGTCGTCCGTGACTGGACGCCCGCCGGCCTGCAGGATGGCTCGGTCAATCAGTGCCCGCAACCGGGCAGGGCTCCACCCGGGCGTCCGCCGCGAAATCTCCGCAATCGCCGGCGCAGCATGAGAACCGGTCTTCAGCATGCTTGTAAGGATGGCCTCGCGTTCTGCCTGGTTCGGAAGGTCAAGTCTCAACTTCAAGTCGAAGCGGCCGTCGCGAATGAGCGTCGGCTCAAGCCCGTCGAGGCTGTTTGTCGCCGCCATGATCAGCAGGCCATCCAAGGATCGATAGCGGTCGATGGACTGCATCAGTTGGGTGGTGACCGCGTTGTACTCGCGCCCTCCCCCGCCGGCGTCGGTCCCGACACCTTGAGGCTGCTTTCTGCTGCCAACGGAGTCGACTTCGTCTAGGAACAACACCACTGGCCGATTCTGGGCTGCCAAGTCGAAGACCCGGCGGATTTCGCCTGCCGTCGAGCCAATCCCCATGCTTACCAGTTCAGGACAGCGCACATGGTGAAAACTCGCGCGGAACTCCCCGGCTGTGGCCTCCGCCAAGAGGTTCTTGCCGGTTCCTTGGGGTCCGTAGAGTAACACGCCATTTCGAACAACTCCATGGCCGCCTCGGCGAAAGCGATTACCGGCCACGACGTCGATCTCCCGTTTGGCTTGCGATGATCCCCCCACATCCCTAAAGCGGACATGTGGGATCTCGACACTGGCCGCAACCGGCGAGGAAGGGACTACTTGGCTGGTCGCTACAGGCCTACGTCGTACTCGAAGCGAGGACAGCGCCCAAATCATTAGGGCCGCCATTCCAAGAAACCAGATCAGATCGTTCCACGGACGAAGCCCTGGGATTGCCTCGGCAACCGCATTCAGTGCCGAGGATAGTGCGGTGGTCGAGGTCACAAACACGAGCAATCTTGCAACTAGCAACACCAGTCTCGGTGTTGGCCTCGGTAGCAGGAACAGCATGGCCCAACTCACCCCAAGAGCGACCGGGTTGTCACGGCGGTTGAGGACCCGGTACAGGAAGAGGTACTCACCAATGACAATTGCCGTGCCAAAGGTGGCTCGCCACAGCCACGCAGACCGCTCATCTGCGCTAGCATTTCGGGATCTGGTGTACAAGTAGTCGGCTTCCGCCCCCAGAGCTTCCACACCTCGGCGCAAGCGCTGGCCCACCCAGTACGCCAGTCCCGAATTCCCAGCTTCGGAGCCGACCGCTCGCGGCATGCGGAGTATTCCTTCCGAACACCCCCAGAATAACCGCTCCCCCCACAGTTCCGAAACAGAGTGATGGAGATCAAAGGCTTGAACGGTCGCCAGTCAATCGACCCTTGGCACCTGCCCTGGGCTTCGCGGGAGCGTGCATCGGCGGAATCTCTCAGCCGCCTCATTCATTCCCGATAACAGATTGGGCATGCCCAGTCTCGGCGTCCGATGCGGCGCCAAAGAGGAGCCGCCACACGCGCTGTGCAACCGATTCCCGTCGCGCCGCCCTAACTCTCTGGTCCCGGAAATCAGTCGGCCCGCTTGCCCGATTCCGTCGCCAACTGCATCACATCAAGCCGAGCCTTGCGGACGTCCGGGATTGCGCCGGCCGTGCTATCGGGATGGAAATCGAGAATCAGATCCTTGTTGGGATCGTGACGCGGCCAAGTCGGCAGGCCCGCACCGTTGGGGTCGCCAGTTCTGGCGAAATTGACCCAGTAGCTTTGCGCGATCCGGGAGACCGCCTGATCTTCAGGCGATACCGTCGAGCCCGGACGTGCCGCCAGCGTCCCGAACACGAAGCCGATCTCGCCGCCGTGCGGGGCGCCGGTCCGCATCCGCTCCCGCATCGCCGTCGGGACGTAGGAGAACCGGTAGCGGTAGGCGGGCGAACCGTTGGCCGCGAACGCATTGGCGGCGAAGCGGGCCGGTTCGGCCTGGCCGAAGTCGTCATTCGCGCGCATCACCATCGTTGCCAGATCGGCGGTTCCGTCGGGGTCGTAGGCCGCCTTCGCCTGCTCGCTCCACTTCCCGAACCTCGCGAAGAACTGCTCCTTCGTCGTGGCCCTCACCCGGTTCCCCGCGGTGTCGGCGCTGTTGCTGCCAACCATGATCGGAACCCGCAGTTGGCGCCTGGCCTTGTAGGCGGTCTCGGCCGTTTCCGTAATGAGCTTGCCATCCAGGATCGGTGTTGTCTCGTGGGAAGGTCCCCTCGCGCCCGGTTGGGCCGGTGCTCCGCGAAGGACCTCTTCCGCACTCATCGCGCGCAGCTTGGCCAGTGCCGCCTCGTCCGTGCCCTCGATTCCCATCGAGCGCGCGAACTCAATCCCGATCGTCTCGGCCGACACCGGATAGTTCGGATCGGCGCCGTCCTCGCGCATCGGGCGCGCAGTCAGCACGCTGTCGCGTGAACCACCCGACTGCGCGATCGCCTTGTGGAAGAGACCTCGCGCCATGGGCGAAGCCAGCAGGCTGTGCACCGACACTCCGCCAGCGGAGAACCCAAAGATCGTCACGTTGTTAGGATCGCCTCCAAACGCGGCGATGTTGCGCTTCACCCACTGCAGGGCCGCGATCTGGTCCATGTAAGCGTAGTTGCCCTTGGTCTCGCCGGGCCGCTCGCGGCTCAACGCGGGGAAGGAGAAAAACCCGAAGCGCCCCAAACGATAATTGATCGAGACCAGGACGACGCCTTGCTTCGCGAACCGCACCCCGGAGGTATTGGGCGAGGAGCCGGAGCCGCCCACGAACCCACCGCCGTGGATCCACACCATCACCGGCAGCTTCGCCCTGGCTGCCGCGCTCTCAGGACGCCAGACATTCAGGAAAAGACAGTTTTCCGACGGCGCCGGAGGCTCATTCGCGCCGGCGGCTTGCGGCGGGCCGAACCGCCCCTGCATGCAGTTGGCTCCGAATTCCGCCGCCGGCCGAACGCCTGTCCACGGCGCAACCGGCTGAGGAGGCCGCCACCGCAACTCGCCCACCGGGGGCGCCGCGAAGGGAATGCCCTTATACGCCACAACGCCGTCTTCCACCACTCCCTGCAGTTGGCCGCTGTCCACTCGCACCAGGGCAGTCGTCTGCTGCGCAGCGCCGGCAGTCGTCGCGGCCAGCCAACACAATAGAACCGTTCGCATTCTGTTAGTCATTTGGATCCTGCGCCTTCTCTCGCCTGCTCTTCTTCAGTCCAGCTTCTTGTCCGACAGGAACTTCGACATCAGGTCGGCCACTTGTTTGTTGTTCAGATCGGAGAACGGGAAGTGCGTGTTCCCGCGAATCCCCACCTCCGGCAGGTGCACCACGGTCACGTCGCCGCCGTACCGGTTGACGGTGTCGCGCCACTCTCGGGCCATCTCCAGCCGGACCCGCCACCCATCCTGCCCGGGATTGTCGCTGGGCTTTTCCGGAATGAAATCACCGTAGAAGATGACGATGGGGATCTTCGTGAGCTTCAGGAACTCGGCCTTCGGAATGCCGATCGCCGCGAGAGTCCCGCCGGAGCTCGGGAGTGGCTCCGGAACTTCTCCCTCGGGAAACAGGAAGCCGTTGCCCGGCTCGTACGAGACGATTCCTCGCACGTTTCCGGTCTTCAGAACAGTCAGCCAACCCAATCCACCGCCTTGCGAGTGCGTGACGAAAACCGCCGGACCGATCTTGTTGAACAGCGCCGCGAAAGCGCCGGCGTTCACCTCGGGATCGAATGGCCCCACGTTGGGCGTCATCTGACGGAAGTATTGGTTAAGGGCTTCCGGATCCTTCGAGAACTGAACTCCCGGAAAGAACTCCGGCCAGATACCCAATCGGAACGTTCCGAACCAGCCCTGTTCATCCGGCGTTGCGTCCACCGTTGCTGTGACCGTGCCGCGGCCCGCGTTGCCGCGGCGCGGCTGATTGATCAGATAGACCGGAAATCGTCGGCGGAGGAAGATCGTCTGGAAACCCTCGCGTCCATCGGGAGTCGTCTCCCAGGTCTTTGTGAACTGGCCGAAGCCATGCAGAAAGACAAGCGGGAGTTTCCGCCTGTTTGCCGGAATCTGATAGAACACGTACGCATGGTCGCCATGCAAGGTCTGTCCGTCAGGCGTCGGCTGCTTGTGGTTGAAGGTTCCGGGATTCCCTATGACTCTGCCGCCGGCGGCAAAGCTGCCTTGCTCCTGGATCACCAGGGGCTCCGGCGTTCCCGCTGGTTGGGCGCTGGCACCTGCCGGAACAAGAACCGCGGCGCACAGAAGCGGCGTCACGACGACTGCTTTGAGATGTCTCATCGATCTGTCTCCACTCACATGACTAAAGCGTCCTGGCGTAGAACGCCGTCAGTTTGTCCATCGCGGCGGCCACATACTTCGGAACCCAGTAGGTTTCGATATGCGTGGCGCCGTCGATTTTGAACAGCTCCTTGTCCTTCGTGCCGGTGGCCTTGGCGAGCGCATCTTCGGTCAAGTAGAGGCTGTCCGCCTTGCTGCCTGCAATCATCAGCAGTGGCTGGTCGATCAGTTCGATCTGGTCGGTGGCATCCCAACGCATCAGGTCCAGCAGGCTGCTCATTGTGTACTTGAAGGTTGAGCCGGGATGGGCGTGGGTCTTCCAGTAGTATTCGTAACCCTGCCGGTAGAGTTCAAACGGCAGTTTGGCGATCTGCTCGTCGGTCAGATTGGCATCCCCCGCGTAAAGAATATCCCCGCTGGTCATCTCTTTCGCGCGGGCAGTCGCAGCCTGCCGCAGGCGTTGCAGGATGGTGTCCAGTTGCGAGTCCCCATAGCCGTTGCGTCGAACCCGTCCGGAGTTGAACATGCTCACCGTCGCAATCGACTTGAACCGCTTGTCGGTTTGCGCCGCGGCGAGCGAGTACCCGCCCCCGCCACAGATGCCGAGCACGCCCAGACGCGCGGCATCGACGCCCGGATAACCGGTGATGTAGTCCGCCATGCCGTGGATGTCCTCGATTCGGTTTGCGGGTTTATCCACGTTACGCGGCTGACCACCGCTGGCGCCCTGGTAAGCGGCATCCGCGGCGATTGTGATGTAGCCCTTTTCCGCCAGCCGCTGCGCATACAAGCCTGCCACCTGTTCCTTCACCCCACCGTTGGGGTGTGCCACGACGATCGCAGGGTAGCGCAACTTCGCATCGTAGTTCGGCGGCGTGTATACGTTCGCGGAAATCTCCAGGCCGTTGAGCTTGTATGTGACCGGGTGAATATTGACCTGGCCCGGCTCGTTCTTGGTAATCCCGCCAGCATAGGTCAAGGTGAAAGGGTTCCTCCTGTAGTCCTCCGCGCCCGCTTCGCCTGTGTGAGCCGCAATCATTGCGGCCAGAACGGAAGCATTTATCGCTTTTCGCTTCATCATGATTTCGGTGGCGCCTCCACGCCCGACAAAGCCAGTACCGGCGCCGGCAACCGCTCCCCGCGGACGTCGATCGCCTGGACAGCCGAATTGAGTTCCGAAATTTCGTTGGGTGTGAATCGAACCTCCGCCGCGCCGCTGTTCTCCAGCATGTGCGCCATCACCGTCGTCCCCGGGATTGGCACAATCCATGGCTTCTGGGCGAGCAGCCAAGCGAGCGCGATCTGTGCGGGCGTCGCCTGCTTTCGCTCGGCCCACCGCTTCACCAGTGCGACGAGTTGCAGGTTGTGCGATCGGTTCTCCGGCGAGAAGCGGGACTCGCCGCCGCGGATGTCCCCGGGCGCGAAACGAGTGTTCGCGTCGATCCAGCCTGTGAGGAACTGTACACCGAGCGGGCTCCAGGGGACAAAGCCGATGCCGAGCTCCTCGCAGACCGGGATCACGTCCCGTTCGGGTCCGCGCCACAGCATCGAGTATTCGTTCTGCACCGCGGTCACCGGCAGCGTGGCGTGCGCGCGGCGCAGCGTGTTGAGTCCCATCTCCGACAGTCCCCAGTGCCGGACCTTGCCCCGTTGCATCAACTCCTGGACGGCACCGGCGACGTCCTCGATGGGAACTTCCGGGTCCACGCGATGCTGATAGAGCAGATCAATCCTGTCCGTGCGGAGCCGACGGAGCATCCCATCGACGGCACGCTTGACATGATCGGGCTTGCTGTTGAGCCCCGGTCTGCGTTGACCAGTCTCCGGGTCGATGTTCCAGCCGAACTTGGACGTGATGACGACCCGGTTCCGGAACGGCTGGATCGCCTCGCCGAGGATGCGCTCGCACTCGTGCGGGCCGTAGGCTTCCGCCGTATCGAAGAAAGTGACCCCGCGGTCGTAGGCAGCCCGGATCAGCGCGATCTGCTCCGGCCGGTAGGGTACCGTCGTTTCGTACTTGCGGCTGTTGTTCTGGACGCCAAGCCCGACGCTGGAGACCTCCAGGTTGCCCAGTTTGCGTCGGCCGCTCGTCCCGGCTGCTTTCGACGTGCCCGTTGCGGGCGCCTGCCCGCCAGGTTGTGCTGCTCCCGCAAACGCCGCAGAAGGTACGGCCACGAGCCCCGAAATCAGTGTGCGTCGCTTATTCATTATCTGCTTTCTTTGAAAACCTCTTTGGCAACCCCAACAGCGGTTACCGCACTCGGCCAGCCCGCATAGAACGCCAGGTGCGTGATGGCCTCGATCAGCTCCTCCTGCGTCAGTCCGTTCTGGCGCGCGATGCGCAGGTGCGACCGGAGCTGGTCCGGACGGTTCAACGCAATCAGCGCCGCCACGGTGGCCAGGCTTCGATCGCGTTTCGACAAATCCGGCCGCTCCCAGATGTCGCCGTAGAGCACATCGTCGGTGATCTGGGCCAGCTTGGGCGCGAAGTCACCGATCGCGCCTTGCGACGGTCGCGGCCGGGGGCCGGGGCTGGATGTCTGACCGCGTAGCGGAGCTCCGTATTCTGCGTCGCTGACCTTCTCCATCCAGTCAACCGTCTTGCCTTCGAGTTGCTCCGTAATTGCGATGTGCGTCATCGAGCTGTTCGGTGCTGCCCCATGCCAATGCTTCTGACCGGGCGGAATCCAAACCACGTCCCCCTGGCGGATTTCGTCGATCGCATCGCCCCATCGCTGCACCCGGCCCGTGCCCGCCGTCACGATCAGCGTCTGCCCCAACGGATGAACGTGCCACGCCGTTCTGGCGCCGGGTTCAAACAGCACTCGGGCGCCTGAGACCCGCCCAGGCGCGCTCGCCCGGAAGGGGGAATCCACCCGCGCCGAACCGGTGAAGTGGTCTGCCGGCGCCGCCTGGGGAGGTTGCGTGCCACCCCTCGTAATTCGGATTTGTTCCGCCTGTGCCGAGGTTTGACTTTGAGCGGCCGCCGGAAGCATGCTGAGCGCTACTCCAATCGCTGCCAGGATTCTCATTGGTTGCCCACCTGAACGACAATCAACTTCTTCTGGTCGCGGAGCAGCAGTTTGCCGTCGGCCAGCGCCAGTGGCGCCCAGTTATTGCCCGCTTCCAGCAGTTCGGCACTGGCCAGTGGTTTGAAACCGGCCGGATCGGGTTCGATCACATACAGCTTCTTGCCGCCGTCGGTGGCGAGAAGCAGACCATCGGCAAGTATGGCGCCGCCTTTGGAGAACGCCGGATCCTGTCCAGTCTTCCACTTGACCTCCCCGCTCATGCTCATGCTCACCAGACCATCGCGCCGTTCGTTGGTCGTGTACTGCACATAGAAATGGTCCTTGTACAAAACCGGCGGCTGCGTGTGAGCGCCGAAGTCAACGTGCTTGAACAGCTCGGTCACGCCGTAGGACCCGTCCGCATTCTTCGCGACCTGAATCATGGCCGTCCCTGCGTTGTAACCGCCCGCCAGCAACATCCGCCCTTGGCCGGCGTCCACCGCGTGAGCCACCGGGATCCAGCAATTGAAATTGTTGTAGGTCCACAGGACCTTCCCTGTGAAAGGGTCAATCCCGTTGACGCTGCCGCCCCGAGCGGAGCGGCCAAAACCTTGTGCGGCGGTGATCATCACCAGATGATCTTCCGTCCCGACCTTGACCACGGAGGGAGTCACGTACGAGGTCCCGCTGTTGAGCGGAGAAGACTGCGCGGCCGCGCCAGTCAGCGGAGCCGTTTTCCATTTGACCTCGCCGCTCGCCTTGTCGTAGGCGACCACACCGGCTTGGGGCGCCTGCGACGCCACAATCAGCAGATTGCGATAAATCAGCGGATTCTGAACGATGCCCCATATGGGCAGTTGCCCGCCGGCGGCGGGTGGCGCAAAGGGGCTGGCCGGAACCGCGCCGCCGCCGCCGAAGTCCGTCCAAATGTTCTTGTGCCAGACAGGCTTTTGCGTAACCGTGCTCAGACAGTACAAATCCCCCGTCATCCCCACCGTGTAGACGTGGTTGCCGTCCACCGTCGGCGTGGTTCGGGATCCGGGGAACTCCACCTTGCCTGGAGCGGGGTAGGCAAAAGTCCAGAGTTCCTTGCCGTTCGAGAAGTCGTAGACCCGCAGCGTGTCGCCAACCTTGTCGTCGCGATCCAGCAGATACACCTTGCCGGCGCTGACGGCAGGCCCCCCGAAACCGATGCCGAGCGGGGCCGTCCAGAGCACCTTCGGGCCCTCCGCGGGCCAAGTGCGCAGAATCCCCTTTTCGGCCGAGGTGCCGTCCCGTTTCGGCCCGTAATACTGTGGCCAATCCGCGCCAAACGCGCATGCCACCATCAGCGGCACGAAGATCGTCGTTCTGAGTTTCATGTTGTTCCTCACCGGCCGGTCCCTTTCTCCTGCTGCTTTCCGGACTCGCTCTCCTTCGCCGAGATGGCGAGCAACCGGGTTCTCGTCATCACGTACAGCACTCCGTTGGCTGCGACTGGGGTGCTGTACACCGAGTCGCCCATATCGATCACCACGGGCTTCGCCGGCTTCGCATCCGCCTTGAAGACCGCAAGATCCCCGTCGGCGTCGCCCAGGTAAACCTTTCCGTCCGCCAGCAGCGGAGAGCCCCAGACCGGAGATTTCAAATCGTACGTCCAATGCGGCGTTCCGGTCCTGGCGTCCAGGCAGTGCAGAACGCCATCGAAATCGGACAAAAAGGCCAGCCCGTTGCCAACCGCCGCCGTCGAAATAGACCGGTTGATCTTGTCGTAGTGCCAGACCTTCCCGGATTCTGTGATGTCACCCCGTTTTGCGGGATTGATGAGGTAGGCGCCGCCACGCCCGCTGCCGCTATCGGGATCCTGACCGGCGCTCATCAGCACGTTGCCTTCGCTGAACATAGGCGTGGAAATCCCGGAATTGCGCGCCCCGGGCGCGATGCCCTTGGGGTTCAGATCGAATTTCCAGAGCCTCTCTCCCGTGCGCGCACGGAACCCGTACAGCCACCCGTCTCCTCCCGCGAAGAAAGCCTGCTGTACCCCGTCCACCAGCCCGAGAGCCGGAGAAGACCACTGGCCGTTCAGGATGCCCTCGCCCGGAGAGTTGTCCCGCCAAACAACTTTTCCAGTGTTCTTATCGACGGCGAGGAAGCTGGGGGCCTTCGGAGAGGGGAGTTCCTCATCATTCCGCCCATTCGACGTTCCAACAAAGACCAGCTCCTCCCAAATGACCGGCGACGAATTGGCCATGTGGCGCTGGTACACGCCCAGTTCCTTCATCATGTCGAGCTTCCAGACGATGTCGGCATGGTTGGAAGTCTTGTGGACTTCGTCCTGAAAGGGTCCATCGTTGTTGCCGTCCAGAAACCCTTCGGTGTCCAGGCAAACCAGCTCTCCGCGGTTGCTCACGTAATAGATCCGGTCTCCTTCCACCGCCGGAGAAGAGCAGACCCCCTGCTCGGGAAAGTCGTTTTGCGCTCCGGACGCCAGTTTGTCCGTGACGGCCTGCCACAGGAACTTGCCGTCGGACTCCCGGAAGCACATGAGTACGCCCCGGTCACCCTCGACCGCGGGGTCTCTCGGATTGCCATTGTTCGTGCCGAGGAAGATTTTCCCGCCGGCCACGACAGGGTTTCCATACGACGTCGAACCGATCTGAGCGGTCCATCTGACGTTCTTGCCGCTCTTCACGTCCCAGGTCTCCGGAAGGTCCTTCACGGCGGACGCCATGTTCCGTTGCGCCGTACCACCCCACATTGGCCAGTCCTGGGAGAACAGCGGGCTCAGGGCGGCAGCCGTCAGCGCCAATCCCGCGGCGATGTGCCGGGCCATTCGTTCACGCATCACTTCCCGGCTCCCGGGTGCTCGATCGCGACTTCCCAGAACCCAATGGCTTCGAACACCCAGCCCGCCGCACTAGTGCCCTCTCCGAGCCCGAAGCCATGACCGAGATTCGCGTACTTGCGATACTCCACGCGCGTACCTGACTCGCGCAGCGCCCGAATCCTCCTCTCCATGCTGGCCGGAGGGGCAATTCCGTCCTGCTCGCCGACGACGGCAAAGGTGGGAGGCTCCGTTGCCGAATAGTCCGCATGCGCGGTGTACGCCATCACAACGGCTGCCGGCTTAGGGATAACACCGCCTCCGTATCTCGCCGCTCCATGCGAACCGATGGAGGCTGCCATTCTCGCTCCGGCCGAGCTGCCCCAAAGAGAGTAGCCCTTCGTGCTCACGCCGAGGGCCGCCGCGTTGCTGGAGATGTAGGACAAGGCAGCCGCCAGGTCTTCCGTTGCGGCGCTCCCGCCGTGCCCGGTCCGGTACTTCAGCACGAATGCGTTGTACCCCTTCCCGCTGATCGCCTCCGCGTACGGAAAGCCTTCGTGGACGGAGCCCGCATAGGCGAATCCGCCGCCCGGCGCGATCACCGCAAAGGGAGCGCCGCGGCGTCCCCGCAGGAAGAACAGTCCCGTATGCTTCTTCGCAGGCCTCCGCTCCATCTCGGCATCGGAGTAGAAGCGGTAGAACACTGTGCTGCCGCTCGACGCATCGTCAATCAAGCGATTCAATGCGCCCGTTACCACGTCCGGATCGACGCAGGTGTGATACGGCAGTAACGAACCGATCCCGGTCAGGGGCAGGCTCTCGTCGTAGGCACGATCGTCCCAGGGCAGGATCAGGCGGCTGAACCCGGTGAATGCAGGATGTCGAAGGATATCGCCCACGGTGCTCCGAGGTCCCAACCGGCCGGATGCGCTCGCGCTCATGCACACCATCCAAGCTGCGGCGAATGTTTGATATGTGGTTCGCCTGCCCGCCATCGGCGTGAGCCCTTGGTCTCTGCTTCCAGAGTAGGGTTGCCGCCCCGGAAGGCGTTAGCCTGAACCTGCCGAGTTTTAGCCTATTCCTGTCGATCGCTAGCGAAAACGCTCGTGAACGGCTTATTCTGGGGGCAAGGAAACCTACCGAATGCCTGAACGAATGGAAGAGCTAAGGGAAGAGCTGGCGCGCCGGATTGCAGCCCACGTTGGCCCCGAACAGAGGCGGACTACCGAAGTGCCCGGGCTTACCGTTCATCGCCGCACCGCTCCAACCCCACCTTGCTCCATGACCTACGAGCCCAGCCTGATCGTCACGGCGCAAGGGCTGAAACGCGTGGAACTCGGCGGCAGAACATACACGCACGGGTCGTCCCACTACCTGCTCGCCTCCGTCGCCCTCCCGGTGGTGGCCAGGGTCGTCGAGGCAAGCGAACAGACGCCCTGCCTCGCTCTGTCGTTGAAGCTGAAGATGCCCATCGTCAGGGAACTTCTCAGCCGCGAGGACATTGCGGTTTCTCCGGATGGGCCGAAAGGTCCGGCCATCGCCATTGGTGAACTGACTGTTGAATTGCTCGATTCGTTCTGCCGGCTCATGCGCCTGCTGGACCAGCCTCGTGAGATTTCGTTCCTGCACGAATTGATCGAGCGCGAGATCGTCTTTCGCGTACTGCAGGGCCCAGAGGGCGGGCGCCTTCGCGCGATAGCAACCTCAGGAGATCAGAGTCAGAGAACGGCGCGGGCAATCGCCTGGATCAAAGACAACTTCGCCAGGCCGCTCCGTGTCGAGGACTTGGCGGAGGTCGCGGGCATGGGCGTGTCCACTCTCCATCACCACTTCCGCGCGCTCACGGCGATGAGCCCGCTGCAATACCAGAAGCAGATCCGTCTCCAGGAAGCCCGGGCGCGCATGACGATGCATGGTCTGGACGCCGGAAGCGCCGCCTTGGAGGTCGGCTACGAAAGCGCCAGCCAGTTCACCCGTGAGTACAAGCGCCTGTTCGGCCAAACCCCGATGCGGGATAGTCGCGCGTTCCGCTCGGGTGATGGTTCGCGGTTGGAGCCACTCGGGGTTCGCTAGTTCGCCGCTTATCAATCCTGTGAGGACGGGCTGCCTGCGCTTTCGCCGCTGCGCTGCATCAAGCGATTCATCTCGCGGATTTCGTTGCGAATCTGAATCATCTCCTGCAACTCCTGATCGGACATCCCAGTTCTGCTTGCTGTCGAGGGTGCCTTCGAATCAGCGTCACGCGACCGCCTTGCTTCCGTTTGATTCAGCACCAAGTAGAACCTAGTGTTGGCCGACACCGTTACGACGATGTTCTGCTGGTACGCCAGGCGCGCCATCTCCTGCTCGCCCGCCAACGCCACGTTGGACGCAATCCGCTCGCGAAGGAGGATCGAATTGTCGATCCCGCCGGTGAGCCCCCTCCCGCCAACCGCAAAGGCCGCAATCGTGCCCACGCCCGTCAGCGCCCGCGTCAGGAAACGTTTGCCGTGGTTCTGGCCCGACACCTCTCCTCGCAGTGCCTGTCGCTGCATGCCGAGAGCGGTCCCCGCAATCTCTTCGATTTCTCCGTTCGGAAACTCCAGCGAGTGGAACTTGAGCGTTACCCACCCCTGTGGTGTCGCGCCCGTGAGTTCACCGTAAGCCTTCGTGCCTGCCGGCACCAGGATTTGACCATTGTCTTCGTAGTTGTATTCAATGACCGCGATCACTGGAGCCTTCGCCGCGGAACTGACTCCGTGCTGAAGTCGAGAGATCAGCGCCGTCCCTTGCGGCAGATACCGCCCTTCCACGCGCTGGATCATCGGTCGAACCTGTTGCGCCCCAGCCGTAACGGCCGTCTGGGAGCGCACAAAAACGAGCGAGGACTTGCCGAGTTGGGGGACTTCCTTCACGGGCGGCGCAGCAGGCTGAGCATTCGCCTGCTTCTGCTGGCGGCTCTGATGTTCCGAGATGGCCTCTTCCCAGTTGGTCACGTTGCTGGGTTGCCGCGGCGGCGCAATGTTCTGGCGGCGGTACGCCTCCATGAGTGCGGGATCGGAGAAGTTCGCCGATGCCAGATCCCTGGCCGGTGAAGGTTCTGGTTTGGAGGGACCGGCCGACGGCGGGTCAGGTGGCAGCGCTGTCGCACGATTCCGCATCGTTCCGAGTAGATCCTGTTCGGTCAATTCGTTCGGCTCCTCATTCGGCTGCTGGTTGACGCTCAATTGAGGAACCGCCGATCGTTGTGCGACCTCCGGATTTGCTGGGATCGATGATGGTCTTCCTAGATTGGGACTCGTTCCTCGCGGCTTCTTTGTGCTGTCAGCGTCCGTAGTGAACAGCCCGACAAATAGAAACAGGCACGCCACGCTCGCCCCGACCAGGATGACGAGCCCGCGTGTTCGCTCCGCCGACTTCAGGTCGCGGCTCTCCGGAACCGGCCCAAGGCGGGCGCGAATCCTGTCGAGCAGCGAAATCGGCTTCGCAGCCTGATTCGATGGCTCGGCTTCTGTACTCTCCGACCCGGGAGACTCCGGATTGTCCGTGGTCTTGGATAGGTCGGTCGCGACATCCTCTTCGTGATCGCGCTGCGGGATCTGTTCATTGGCCATGGGAAGCCTCCTCACGAGTTGCTGAAACACCAAAACCAATCGGGGCCAGGGCAGGCCGGTCAACCGCTCCGCTCTCGGCGACTTGCAGAAACAAGCTCTCGTGCGATTGCTTGAACCCCGGCCGCGAAAACACCACCACGCCATCCACCCGCTCCCCAGGGCCGAGCCGCCGCCGCGACAGTCGGAAGTCCTGCACCGGGAGTTGCTCGCTGGTCGTCCAACGGTCCTTGCGGATCACAGCTCCTTTCCGTGTCTTCCCGGCTAGTTGCACCTGCGGTGGCATGATCTCGATCGCGTTCGGCTGCGGGTTGACGGCCGAGAAGAGGACCATCACCGTGCGCCCCTGATCGACGACTTCGGAGACTCCCGCTCTAACCCGATCGCCTTCGCCAGACACTGTTGGAGGCTTGCCTCCGTAAAGTGTGGGGAGTGGGGCGAGCTTCTGCTGGTTCAGGATCTCCTGAAGTGGGTCAAGGGCCTTCTCTGCATCAACAGCCTTCGGAGTCGCGAGACCAGAGACGGGTCTGAGCACGTCGGTTCTGGCGACCTCTGAGGACGTTGGAAACGCCTCGCCCACGAGAAAACTACCGGCCGGCTTGTAGACGAGGACGAAATCCACCCTCTTCGGGCCGGTGGGATCCATCCGCAACAGGAAACTCAGTTGTCTGCCACTCGTGGTCACAACCAGGAGGTTCGATTCGCCAGGTTGCTCAGTGACGGGTTTGACAAGGACAAGGGTTGGCTCCTTCTCGGAATGCTCCGCAAGGAACCGCTCGGGGTCACCGATGACCATTGAACTCACCGGTTCGGGAACGCGAATCGCCGTCGCAAATCGCGGCGCCACACGCACCACCTGCACTTGATCCGTCAGGTTCCGCTTGCTCACCACCGGCTCGATCTGGGCGCTGAGTGTCTGAATCGCGACGAGTAAGAGAAACGCTCTCATTCAGCAGGCTCCTTTCGCTGGGTCAGCATCGACTCCCGCCGATTCCGTCGGAACAGGTAGGCGACCCGATGCGTGAAGTTCACCGTTTCCGGGTTCCGGTATCGCAGCCCGGCCTTCAGCACTCGACCGTGGCCGGCGTTGTAGGCGCCAACGACCAGACGCAGATCGCCACCGCACTCCTCCATCAAGAACGCGAGGTAGGCCACACCGCCTCGGATGTTCTCGGCCGGATCGAATCGGTTTCCGACGCGAAAAGCTGCCGCGGTATCCGGCATCAGCTGCATCAAGCCGATAGCCCCGGCCGGCGAAACCGCGCGCGGATTCCAGTTCGACTCCGCTTCGATCACCGCCCGTACCAACTCTCTCGGTACGCCGAAGTGTCCGGCCCAGCGGTCTGCGAGAGCTACGAGAGCCGAAGTCTGGGCCCAGACACTGCTGACGACTAACGCAATCAGGATGAACCGCCAAGTCACGCGACGGCCTCCTCTGGCCTTTGCGACATTGCCCGCAGGGCCTGATCGCGGTACTCACGAGCCGTCGCGACAAGGCTGCTGAATCCGTCGCGTAGCAAGAGGCGCTTCACGTCTTCTTCGGTCTTGGCCAGGAACGGAAGCAGCACATCCCGGTCTTCCGGGCGGATCTCGGATCGTCCCAGAAGCTGCAGTGCCCGAACGAACTGAACGATCTCGTCGATTGAGGGCGGCTTGACCAGGTTGTAGCCCCGCAATGCCTGCGCAAGTCCGACCGCCTGGGCCTTCAACTCAACCGGGGCATCCACCGTTCGGATGTCGAGAATCTCGGCTTCCTTCTTCACATCGGGATGCTCGATCCGCTGGTAGAGACTTCGACGGCGCAGCGGGTCCCCAAGCCGTCGTTCCTGGTTTGAAGTCATGACAACGAACGGAACGGATTGAGCCTTCACGGTCCCCAGTTTCGGCACGGTGATCTGCCAGTCAGAGAGGATTTCGAGCAACAGCGCCTCGAACTTCTGATCAACTTTGTCGAGCTCGTCGATCAGAAGCACCACCGGCTTCGGCTGGAGCACTGCCTGCAGCAACGGCCCTTGGGTGAAGAAATCAAGGGTATGCAGTCGGGTACGGAGGCTCTCCCACTGGCGGTCGACGACCTGCGCCTGCGTCTCCAGGAACAGCCGCTGCAGGGCTTCGTCAAAGGAGCCAATCGCCTGACGCTCCGTGATCCCCTCGAAGCATTGGAGGCGAATCAACTCCGTCTGTGCCGCCGCCGCGAAGGCCTGTGCAAGGTACGTCTTGCCCGTACCGGGCGGACCTTCGATCAGAACGGGCTTCTGCATCTGCGTGGCGAGCCAGATGATCTGGACCAAGACGGGGTCAGCAGCGTACCCAGCGATCCGCAAGCCGCATCCCACCAATTCAGGCGAGGTGAACATGCTGGCAGTCTAGGATGCCTCGCTCTCAGCCCCAAGCGAGTTTCCCGAAACTCGTTTTGCCAAAACAGTGTCTTGCACTACGTTGAAGCCATCATGTGCAACCAAGGTCGTGCTTTTCTCCTTGCTCTTGCCTCGATTTGGCTGAGCGGCTGCGGCCTCCTTCCTCGTCCATGCGAGATGACGAACACGGGATGCCCCGCGAAGCCGGACAGGCCCGACTGCAAGTGGGAATGGCTGCTTCGTGCCCGTACTACGTCCTGTGAGTCGGACTCGGGAGGCGATCGATAACACTATGGACACGCCAGCCCATACTGAGCTCCGAACGCGCACGCCGCGAACCATTGAGGAGATGGCTCTTCAGCGACTGGCCCTTCGGAAGTTCGCGCCAAACACAGGAGACCTGCTGGGCGCGCAACTCCCCTGTGGCGCCTGGTCGAACCGGCCGGTCACAGCTATACCCAACGCCTACACAACCGGCCTCGCACTCATCGCACTCGCGAACAGTCCCTGGGCTCCAGAAGTTCGATCGGCGGTGGAGCGTGGGTTCTCATGGCTCGAACGGACGCGGGGGCGCGAGGGCCACTGGCTATGGCAGTGGAAGTTCCGTCTCTTCGACCGCCAGGTGCGCTTCGACCCGAGCAAGTTCGGGTGGCCATGGGTTGAGAACACACTCAGTTGGGTAGCACCGACCTCTATCGCCCTGCTGGCATACAGGGCCTGGCATCGGCCGTCTGAGAGAGTGCCTTCGGCACTCGCAATGCTCGAAGATCGGGCATGTTCGGCAGGCGGATGGAATGCCGGCAACGGTCATGCCTTTGGCGTAGATCTTGATCCCCACCCCGACTTCTCGGCCATGGCCCTGTGCGCGCTAAGAGCCCATGGCGAGGGCGGGTCATCTCTCGTCGAAGGAACCGCGCAGTTACTTGGTCGGCGGCTTGAAGAGTGCGGGTCGGCATACTCGCTGGCGTGGGGTGTACTCGCGTTGCAGAGGTCGTCCGGCCGGCACTTGGGCACACTCGTAGAGTCCTTGCATCGGATCTCCGACCCTAACGCGGCAACGCTGAACACCGCGACGCTCGCGCTAACTGCCCTTGCCTTGGAGTCGCCAGCCTTCGACTTCGGAACCCGCGCATGACGAATCGCCGAAATGCCATCGGAGCACTGGCGCTTGCCGGAACAGGCGGGTGGGCGGTGCGTCAAAGCCTCACTCGCAGAATTCCGGCAAAGCCACGACCGCTGTCACGTGTGGCGGCGCTTCGATGCGAGTCCTACGACAAGGCTATTGAAGTTGTCTGGGATGGCCTCAAGTTGCTCGCACCGGCCGTCCGGGGGAAGTCCGTTCTCCTCAAACCGAACCTTGTCGAGTACTCGTCCACGGCACCGATCAACACCCATCCCACGGTCATCGCGGCGGCCGTGGAGGGCCTCTACCGCTTGGGCGCCGCCCAGGTGACCGTGGGCGAAGGGCCGGGTCACGTCCGCGACACCGAGCTCCTGCTGGAAGAATGTGGTCTCGGCGCGGCGCTCCGCGATGTCGGCAAAGCGACGTTCGTGGATCTCAACAACGACGAGGTCCACCGTGTGCAGACCACCACGTCACTCACCGCGCTTTCCGAACTCTGGTTGCCCAAGTCCTTGCTGACAGCTGATGTCGTGATCTCGATGCCCAAGATCAAGACCCATCATTGGGCCGGAGTGACCCTCAGCCTGAAGAACCTCTTTGGCGTGGTCCCGGGTTCGGTCTATGGCTGGCCGAAGAACGTCCTCCACTGGCAAGGAATCGACAATTCGATCGTCGAACTTGCTGCCACGATTCCGATCCACTACGTGATCACAGACGGTATTGTGGCGATGGAGGGTAATGGGCCCTTACATGGCCCTGCAAGAAATCTGGGATGTCTCGTCTTTGCGGATGATCCGGTCGCCGCCGACGCCCTCTGTTGCGAGCTCATGGGCATTGCCCGGGAGTCGATCCGGCACTTGGTGCTGGGCACCAGACTGGGAAACCCGTTACCAGACGACTGGCTGATGTGCGGCGAAAGATACGAAGCCCTGCGACAACGCTTTCTAGTCTGTCCACATTGAGAGTCCCCTGAGAATTCCTCTCTTCCTTTACCAGAACACAACAAGAGCTAATTGGTACGGCTGACATTCCCCGGAGCGCGTCACCAGGATCAGGCGACAGAAACACGCAAGCCGACTTCACGTTCCTAATCCGGAACGAGCAGAAATCGCTCCGAGACGTGTATTCCCGGGTGCTGCCACACATGCAGGAGATGGCCGATGAAAGAGTACAAGCCTTATTACGTGACAACGGCGGCGGCTGAGCCTTTGCCCCACTCGTGAAGCCGACGATTCAGTGCGATGAACACCAGATATACCTCATGGCATCAACGTCCCTTTCGGATCGTAAAAGCCTGCCCGAGCGTCTTATCAATGACGATGTGCCCGTCCCAGCGCGTCGTCAGCACATAGCGCCAACCATCACGGGAGAAGTTCAGCCCTCGTGCATGACGATCATAGCAGTGCTGTTGAGAGTCGTGTTGGATGGGGCCATCCGAAATGACGACGATGTCCGGATGGCAGTATTGGAACACCTCCTCGCAATAGCCGTTGTCTCGGCCATGGTGCGAGGCCACGAAAACATTTACCGCCGCGAGCTGCTGGCGAAAGTCATGGTTCTCAAGCAGCGCGAGCCAGCCCGCGCGCTCAATGTCACCCGGTATGACTGCACAAAAATCACCGTACCTGACGAACGCCACGATGCTGAGATTGTTCATGTCCGAAAAGCGCGGGCCGTAGGGAAGATAGAAATAGGGAATAGAGATGCCGGCGAGGTCGGCTTCATTCTGTACGGCTCCGAATCTGCTCTTCATCTCGAGCAAAGCAGCCATCCCCGGCGTGAGCGGGCCTTCCTGCAGCTTGAGCTGGCGGATCTCATTGACGCTGATCGAAGGGTTCGACAGCAGCCGCTCTATCGGCATCCGCGCCCGCAGATTCGCCAAATCGCTAACATGGTCGCTGTCGTAGTGGCTGACGACCAGTTGTTGCACCGCCCGCCAGTTCTGCGGTAAATAGACGGATGGTCGGAATCCGTTCGCATCGTGGCCGCAATCGAAGAGCACCAGGTTGTTGTTATCGGCCACCACCAGTGCCGCCGCGCCGTGTCCGACGTTGAAGATGTCAATTCTCATTTTCTGCCCTACCGTTCCAAAACGTCACAAGCGCGCAGCAACGTTTCCGCGTAGGTGAATGCGGCCGTGCGGACGGTCGCTTTTGTAAAGAAGAAGAGCCATGCGGCGAGCATCGCGACGGAGACGATCAATGATGCAGCCACATTCTCCGGTAAGCGCCAAAGTGCTCCGATATCGTTGAACGGACAAGCCGAGGTGAAAAGGATGAGCGCCTGCCGCACCAATACCCAGAGAAGGCAGCCCACCGCGATCGTCAGGCCCATGGGTTTGATGCCGAGCGCGTTTCGGCGGAAGCCATAGGAGATGTTCTCCTTGAGAAGCAGATCGAATCTCTTGGTATCGTCTGGTCGCGTGTGGTTGAGGAGCCATCTCACTCCCGACTGATAAAGATCATCCGCCTTTTCCGGGTTCTGGGTCTCCTGCTCGCTATCCGGAAAGGCCCGGCCAATCTTGGCGGCGAGAAACGCGTGATAGCGCAGCTTGGTTACGCTCTCGATCGTCCGGTCGCGGTGTCGTAGCAATAGGGTGCTTGGCTTGCCGCCCCACTCGCCGTATAGGCGCTCCTCAAGGCGCTTGCCAAATTCGCGACAGACACTCGTCATGAAATAGAGTCCCCCGCACGACACCAACACGGTCAAAGTGCCGGCGAGCGCCGTCGTGGCCGGTGCATAGAGAAGCCCAAGCATGGCCAGCAACGGCAACAAGGCCAACAGCGCCGGATAGAGACGTGCCTGACGCTCGTAGGGATCGGTTACCTTCGAAACAACATCATCTATCGTCACAGCCAACACCCTTTCATCTACAATTCCCGCTGGCCCCGTGGTCTCACGCCCCCTCCTTGGTCGCCGCAAGGATCTCATCGCGGTTCAAGAGAACCAAATGCTGCGAACGCGGGCCATCCGCATCCTCTTCGATGCCCAGTTGGCGCAAGACATAAAACGCGAGCGCACGTCTCGACTTCAGCACCAGGCGTTCGTCTTTCATCCCGTAATCGAGCGCAATCGCTTTCCGTTGTGCTGCCGCAAGATTGGGGTGCGGGGCCAGCACCACGTCCACCATGCGATGCCACGTCGTGTCGGTTAGCGGATCAATCTCGGATGGTTCGGAGCCATGGACTTTCAAGATCCGCGCGAAAACGAAATCACGATAGGTCTTGTGCTCGTAACAATAGGCCCTTGCGTGCCAGCGAAAGCCGTCAAACGCGATCGCGTGCGGGCTGATTGCGCGCTCGGTCGGAGCCGGTCGGGTCATGGACTGATAATCGATGCGCAGCTTTGCGCCCTCCCGGATGGCCTGCAATACCGGCCGCAGCACCGAGGGCTTCACCTGCCGATTGGGGACCTTAAGGAAGCCCAAAGGTGGCATCCACCCGACAAAGTTGGACAACGGCCGTTCCGGCGCCAGGAGTAGGTCGAGGTAGGTTGCAGCCTCGGGCGATGACACCACCGGCCGGAAGCGCCGCGCCGGCAGATAAGCCTTCAGGGTCTTGTCATAGGCGATGTTCTCGGGCGCAATCTCCATATAACGCGCCAGATCGAGCGAGGCCTGCGGCGTCGAGATGCCGAAGAAATCGACCAGATCGCTGCGATTCAGCCTCCCCTCCCAATAAACGCGAAACTCAATGAATTCCAGGCGCTGCGCCTGTCCCCACTTCGTGAGTCGCGCCGCGCCCCTCTGATTGCTGCCCTTCACCATCGCACCTCCACATGTTGTGCTCGTCGCCTGACAATGAGTATAATAAATATATGGGTATAAAAGCTAGATGTATGTTGGGCGGCCGCATGAGCGCTTAAGGCTTGCGCTGAAAAGGAGAAGTTCCAGATGGGTACCACAATCACGTTCTTTCCCGTCGCTAACGGCGACATGACCCTGATCAAGTTGGGCGACGCTGCCGAAACGACCATTCTGATTGACTGCAATATTCGCGAAACCGGAGGCGGACAGGACGAGCCGATCCGCGATGTGGCGGTGGACTTGCGAAAGCGCCTGAAACGCGACAAGAAAGGCCGCCCTTACGTCGATGCGTTCCTTTTGAGCCATCCGGACAAGGATCACTGCCGGGGCATCCGCAATCACTTCTACCTCGGCGCGCCGGCCGATTATCCCGACGACAAGAAGGAGGACGCCGAGAAGAAAATCTTCATCCGTGAAATCTGGTCGTCACCCATAATTTATCGCCGCGCGTCGAAGAACCACCCTCTCGGTGCCGATGCTGTTGCTTTAAACAAAGAGTCGAAGCGCCGCGTCCAGGTGAACCGGGACGAGTATTTCGACGTCGAGGACGGTGACCGCATCCTCGTCCTCGGCGAAGACGAGGACGGAAAGACCGATGATCTCGACCCGATTCTCATCAAGGTTGACGAGGTGATCACGCAGATCAACGGCGCGGAAAGTAACTGCTTCTCGGCCACTCTACTCGCACCCCTTCCGGGCGCGGACGACGAAAGCGAAGAGGAACTCCGCAAGAACCATTCGAGCGTCATCCTGAATATCGAACTCGCGGCCGATGAAGATGGCGGCGCTACCTCCTGCTTTCTCACCGGCGGAGATGCCGAAGTGCTCATCTGGGAACTGCTCTGGCAGAAGCACGAGGAAAGCTCGGAAGTTCTGGAATACGACCTCTTGCAGACGCCCCACCATTGTTCCTGGCATTCTTTGTCTTACGATAGCTGGTCTGAACTGCGTGAAGATGCGGAAGTCTCGCAGGATGCGCGTTCCGCCCTATCCCAGATCCGCGACAAGGGCAAAATCGTCGCCAGCTCTGCACCCATTAAGGATGACGATTGCGATCCGCCCTGCTGGGGCGCGAAGCGCGAATACGAAGACATCGTCAAAGGAGCCAAGGGGACGTTCTATTGCACAGGCGAGTATCCGAAGGCCGATGCGGTCGCCCCTCTGGAATTCACCATCGGCGATTCCGGGTTCGATGTGAAGCCCCTGGCGAAAGCCGCCGCTTCCACGCTGCGTGGCTCCGTTACGACATCCGGGCTGACCTTCCCTCCCAAGCCTGTCCAGCCCAACAAGCCGGCGGGGTTCGCGTAATAGCCATGACGTGGATCGTGCGTCAACCGACGCGGTTCCTTCAAGAGCGCGAGGTCCTCGACACACTCGCCCGAGAAGTCAGTTGGATTCGCGGCATCCACTGGCGGATCGGGGATGGCCTTATCGTGGCGGTAGATATCGACCTCGACATCCACGGGCGCATCTGGGAGGTCGATTTGACCTACCCGGACGCGTTTCCGGATACCCCAGCGTATATTCGCCCACGCGACCGGTCTCAGCGCTGGTCGATCCATCAATACGGCGAAGGCGGTTCGTTCTGTCTCGAGTGGCGCGCTGACAATTGGCATCCGGGCGTGACCGGTGCCGATTTGGTGCGAAGCCTCCATCGCCTCCTATCTGCTGAAATGCATCCGGAAAGCCCAACGGCGGTGCCCTCGGCGCATGCGCTCACGGTCGGCCAGGAACGTCGTTCGGATACTCATCGCCTCATTGCGACCCCTCGCCTGATCGAGATCGTGGGCGCTCTGCCGCCCAACACGGTGAAACCGATCCAAGTGCGCAGCCTTCTTCATCATTCAGGCCTCGACAAGGTTGTCACGGTTGCCGTAATTAGCGACATCGAAGGTGCCACCGGGAAGATGGACGCCATCCCCGACGTTCCCAAGGGCCTCAGCTCCTACATCCCCTTGTTTGCCTGGCGATCTGACGGATTTGTGATGCTAAGCGACGCCTTTAATGCAGAGGCCCGGATCAAAACGGTCGAGGACCTCACAGGCCTTATTGCCGATCTCGGCTTTGCGGATCGCGTTTCCCTCACCCCCGATTCCGGCTACACGACTCTGGGTGATCGTCTCGTGGTGGTGATCGGTGCGTCGCCTTCCTCCTTTCGATGCTGGGGCATCGAGGGCACGAGCCTGAACACCTATGCGGTCATTGAAGCGGAGGATTTCGCCCGTCGGTTGCCCGCGAGCTACGCGCATCTGAAGGATTTTCGGATTGGCATTGCCGGGCTCGGCTCGGTGGGCAGCAAGATTGCGGTCTCGCTCGCCCGCGCCGGATGTCGAAAGTTTCTCCTCATCGACGAAGATATTTTCCTGCCCGAGAACATCTGTCGAAACGAACTGTCGTGGGATGCCGTCGGCGTGCACAAGGCGGAAGCCGTCAAGGAAGCCCTAAGCCTGATTGCGGCTGACATCGATACGGATGTACGGGTGTACCGGCTGGCCGGGCAGGAATCGTCCGTGGCCGCAGCCTCGGTCCTCAAAGCGCTTGCGTCCAGCGATCTCATCATTGATGCGACCGCCCGACCGGAGGTGTTCACGCTTCTCGCCGCCGTCGCCAAAGCCCATCAGCGCCCCATGTGTTGGGGCGAGGTCTTTGCCGGAGGAATCGGCGGCATGATCGCCCGCGCGCGACCGCGCCTGGACCCAACGCCTTTGGCGGTACGCAATGGCATTCTGGAGCATCTTCAAACGTTGCCCCCCGCGCCCTACGTCAATGCGACGCGTTACGACGTGGACGGCGACGAGCCGCACGTCGCAGACGACGCCGATGTCAGCCAGATTGCATCCAGCTTGGCACGTCTCGCTCTGGATACGCTCATGCAGCCAAAGCAAAGTTCCTTCCCCTATCCCGCCTACCTCATTGGCCTTCGTCCGGAGTGGGTATTCTCAGGTTCCTTCGATACCCACCCCCTTGCGATCGAGGGGGAAGGCTGGGATGCAGACGCCCCTACCGATGATGATCGCAATGCCGCTATCGCGAGCCTGCTTGAGATTCTGAAAAGAGAACACCGATGATCACCCTGATTCTCCCGCGGCCACTCCAGGACACAATTAGAGCAGCGTTGCTTAAGGCCGGTCGGCGCGAAATCGGCGGCATTCTCATGGCGGAGCACGTTGGTCCTAACGAATTTGAAGTCAAAGACCTCACGGTTCACCGGCGCGGGACCGTTTTCAATTTCGTTCGGGTCCTCGAAGACGCGTTAAGCCGCTTGCGCGCGTTCTTTGAGCGCGCAGAACACGACTATACGAGGTTCAACTACATTGGCGAATGGCACTCCCATCCCAGCTTTGTACCGTCCCCCAGCCCGCGCGACGATGCCTCGATGCGCGAGATCGTCGAGGATCCGAAGGTGGGCGCTAACTTCGTTGTGCTCCTGATTGTTAAGCTGGAAAGCCCGCATGAGATGGCGAGCTCGGTTCACACCTACCTCCCGGACGGAACGAAACACACCTCGATCTTAGTCTGCAGTGATTGAGTCCTCGACGATGCCGATCTGATGTTGACTGGCTTGTGGGCATCCGCGTTCGCCCGAGTCGCAGTCGTGTTCGGAATCCGACACATGCCACCTGTGCGCAGAGGAAGGGTCCAAGGCGCTCGGCATCACCACGCTGCGGATTCCACAGGTCCTTTCGGGGCTGACGCAATAGGGAACGATAAACGCCCTTCAGTGTTCATACCGCACGCTCGTCCCCAACACGGAAGTAGGGCGTTTGTGTCTGGGCGCTCCGTGAACACTGGCAGCGTGGGACGTTCTGTCAGATGGTCTGCGCCGAGGCTCTCCGGCGCTCCGGGGGCACGCGCTTTCATCCTCACTGGTAGCTTACTCCAACAACCCCCTCACGCTCGGCGCTTTCACCGCGAGAGTCTGATCGGGAAACCCGTTGAGAACCAGCCACTCTCTCTGCGCTGGAGCCAGCTTTGCGTAGGGCACAAGATGGGGATGTTTCCTCAGGAACGCTTCAAATGACGACTCGGCAATGCCACCCTTGAATCGACGCAGGTAGCCGTTCTTCAGCAACCGCTGAACTGTCGTCCGCGAGCGGCCGATATCCCGCGCCACCTGGCCGACGGTCAGGGGTTGATGCTCCAGTTCGATCTCGCGCTTCTGGATTCGCTGCTTGTGTTTCCTCATGGCAGCCTTGCTGCGTCGATTCGGATTCTCCCCCTGCTCGATACCATCCCATTCATGGCGATCCCAGCGTGGCTTCCTCCGCCACGGCCACTGTTCGCGCGGGAGCACGCGTCGAAGAAACTCCTTGATCGCCTCCGGTGTCCTCTGCAACTCATCGGCCACGGCAGTCAACGGTCGACGCAGATTCTCGGCTTCCATTGCCCAAGCCATAGCCACTCGCGATTCTGATGTCGTCCAGTTCCGCATGCTCGACGACCCGCGTTCTCCTGCGGGTCTCGAATGGCATGCTAGGTTTCCTCCGCGGTTTCAACAATTGCCACGATTTGCGTTTCTGGCGCGGGGCGCGGAGCGTGGCGCGCAACGCCTACAGCTGCGTAACTACCTGCATGGACACACCTTAGGCTCCCATCGGCGCCATTCGCCTTGGGGCCGCGGGGTTGTCCGCGGTCTTGGTCGAAAATTATCGATCAACCCGCGCGTACGGGCTCCCGGAATGGCCATTGCGCCGCCATGTGTGGTTGCATAGACCCTGGGGCCGTTTTAAGCTGAAGCCTCTCACCCGAGTCATTCCAAACGCCGCCCTGGGTCCTCCGCTCAAGGGTTGAAGCCGCTTTGGCATCTCGAGCGAAGTCCGGTGCACTGGTAATGAACGAACCGCGTCCTGAGCGAGCCAAGAACGCCGCCACCGCATTGATTGATCGCAGGATGCTCGAACAATCGCTGCGAGTTCCATGGAAGCAGTTGTCGGCGGCAGTAGACCAGATCGTCGAATGGCGGGCATTCTCTCTGTGGGTGAGAGCCATCGCTGACACCGAGGGATCGCTGCCGCGAGTTGTATGCGAAGCGATCAAGAAGCGATGTCCTGGCTATCTGGAAGCAAGGTCCGGAGGCCCGGTGGGCAAACTGTGGACCGAGCTGCTCGCTTGGTCCGAACGAACCGTGTTCGCGCAAGCTGTGCGGGGTGGTTGGATCGAAGCGGCGCATTACTATTCCGGCACCGATCCCCGCTCAGAGCCAGTGTGGCAACACTGGGAACGATTCACCGCTGCTTGGGCAATCACCAAGCCGGAGCGGTACCCATCCTTCGCGGAGTGGTGGACCGAAGCACAGCATACCGACGCCGAAGTCGAGGGCCCGCTCGTCGAACACGCCATTGAGTCTGCGGCCTACTCATATTGGGCCGTTCTTGTCTTGATGACGAACGGCGATCAGCCAGCCCTTCGAGAGCACATCGAGCAGCGTTGCCCAGCTTTCTTCACAAGGAACTTCCTCCCTGCCGGAAGCGACGATGCTGCAGTAGATCGATTCCGCGAGGCGCTGGAAGCCGATCTAATCGGCAGCGGCCCTCGTCTCGATGAGGCAAGATCCGCCGCTCGTTCGCACCTTCGGCTCCTGCGAGTAGCGGCCTACTTTGCGGTCTGCAAGGAACAAGCGCGTCTGACTCCCGCCGCACCTATCCCGGCTTTTGAGGCATGGCTGCAGCAAGCGGACAACTTTGTCATCGCCCCGTAGCACTCGCCTTCTTCTGCTGCTGTTGGCTTCTCGGATATCCATGGACAGCCACGAGCCAGTATTGCGTTTCGGGTGGAAGCTTCTCGAATCCGATTTCTGCCGGATGTTCCTTACAGAGTACGGAGAGCGATGCTTCCGTGATTCGACCTCTGCGCCGGCGAATCCAGCCGTGCCGCTGCCAGCGCCGGACATCGGCTTCCGAAGCTTGCAGGACCTCCATCAGTTCCTTTGTCTTGAAGCCGCCGAAGAAATCGGCAGACTTCCCCAGTCGCCGTAGGCGCGCGACGACGGACCCAATTGTACGCCCAAGCCGGCGGGCGATGAGTTCTTTGGGTTGACGGGCGAGGGATAAAAGCGCCAGGTCCGATCCGCGATCCCATTGCTGACGTTGTGCCGGACGGCTGCTCCGTAACCCGAGGGCTCGGGCTCTCTCGGCAATGTCGCGTCGAGTCCAGTCTGGGTGTCGGACTTGAAGTTGGGTGATCGCGGTAGTCGCGGACTTCTTGCCAAGCGGATATCGGATCCGCAACAGGTTGTCGTCTTCGGTTGTCCAGGGCTCGCCGGAGGAATGTTCCTCGGTGGGTTGCGTGGCAGAGGCGATAGGCGAGTTACTGATCGACCCGATTCGGTAGGTCAATGCGCGAGTTCCGTTGGTTGGCGGCTGAACTTGATTGCGCTCAGCACACTTGCCGAGTTCGGGGACCGAGAAGACACTGTTTGCCGGGGCTCCAGAATGCCCGGGGGAGGGAGGGCGCTGGGAGAAAGTTCCCTTCGGCATGGCTACCACCTGTTGAATCTCTACATGGGTTGGTTCCGGCTACGGCACAGCGATTCTGATCTCCAACGAGACACCTCGGGCCGCAACTGCTGGCTCCCTCAGGTCGGGAATGTGGACAAGTTGCCCCTACCATCACAAGAGCTGAAGCTGGCGAAATGTCCAACCTCACCCTCTTTGGCTGTTGGATGGCTCGTGTTTACAGGGATTTGGGGACCTGAGGCCGTGAGCCTCAAGCAAAGCGAAAATATTCGGGACTTTTTCCTGCGCTCAGACCTTTTAATAGATAGAGGGGATGTCGCTCAATCGACACGACTCTCTTGCACGTCGGCCAAGGGTCGGCAGGGATTCTCATGGCAACAGACCACGAAAATCGCCCTGGCAACTTCGACTCGGAAGCAATCCCACCCTTTTGGCTGCGCGACGACGAAGAGGGCAAGCAACTGCTCGATGTCAGGGTTGTCAAAGTGGCGGAGGAGAACTGGCCATGGGCGTTTCGGCTAGCCAGGAGCGAGCTGCGCGACGGTGCGGTCGCTCTTGAGGTCGTCGAGTTCATCGCCATCGAAGTCTCCAAGCGCCTGAGAGTCGAGCCTGCCGTCGAAACGAACCTCTCGGCTTACTTCAGAACGGCCTACGTCCACAGAGTGCGGGCGCTGGCTGTACGCAACGGCCGAATCCGGTATGAAGGCAGTCCCCACGATCTCGAATCGAACCACCAGCCGGTTGCGTCGGACTGGTTCAAGGTCTTTGAAGATCGAATGGTTCTCAAGGCGCTACTTCCGTTCACGTCGGAATCTGTGCGCCGGATTCTGCACTACCGCCTGCTCGACTACTCCTGGAAACAAATCGCCAGGCAGCTCGCGGTTTCGGAGAAGCAGGCGAAGTCCCGTTTCTACTACGGAGTGCACCAAGCGCGGGAGGAGCTCTCCGCCGCCCAAGAGGAGCGGGCCCGTAGAGAGGAATCCGCACCATGACGATGAGGGATCCAGAGCGAAGTTTCACCCGCCGCGAGGAAAAACGGCTACTTGAGAGTGCCGCGGCGCTGCTTCGATCCGATTTTCCGCAACCTGACAGAACCTGGTGTCCATCGAAGACGGAACTGAAGAACTTGGCCTCCCGCCGCCGCGGCTTGGCTGATTCCACGGCCTTGGTCGACCACATCGGAAGCTGCTCTCCGTGCTTCGAGCAATATTCTTTGTACCGAGCGAGACACAAGCGGAGCATGCGGATTGTCTATGGGGCCGGTGCAATGGCGGCTGGAATTATCATTGCGCTGCTGGCATGGCTTCCTGCGCGTCAGCATCCAATTCCCGTCCCCACACCGCCTGCGCCAAGCATTGCCAAACGCAGCGAAGCGCCTAGTCAACCTGTTCGAATGACCCTCGACTTGTCTCAACGCGGCATTGCACGCAGTGATGAGCCCAGTATGAGTGGCGCCTCACCGGATATCGTGCTGCCATGTGCCAGACTGCAGCTCTCCGTGCATCTGCCAATCGGAAGTGAAGATGGCAGATACGATGTCGCCGTGATCAATGCAGCCGGGGGGAATGTCCTCGAATCAGGCGGGGAAGCACGGCTCAGGAATTACGTTGAAATTCTGGAGGTTGAATTGGATCTGGCCGAATTGAGTCCGGGCAATTACAAGCTTGGCGTCAGGCGAGCCGGATCAAGCTGGAGGCTGTACCCGATCGTACTGAGTCGAAAGGAGGTGCCATGACGGAACACGCAACCGAGTTCTCGCCGTCACTTCGCGAACAGATCCTCGAAGCTGTCTCTCGGACTGTCCAGACGCGGTTCTTCGATCCCAACTTCAATGGCCGAGACTGGCAGTCCCTCGTCCAGAACGCCCGAGATCAAATCCTTCGCGCACAAGAACCGGTCGAGTTCGAGTCCTCAGTGGACGAGCTTCTGAAAAGGCTGTCAGTCCATCCAGTCGGTTTCTTTCATCAGACGCGCGCTAAGGTTCCCTTCCACCACGTGCTTCGCGCCACGCTGTTTCCGCGCAATGGCAACTGGGTGTTCCAGGATGTTCAAGAGGACGGGGCGGCCCATGCCGCGGGCATCAAGCCCGGCGATTCACTCACGGCGGTCAATGATGAACCCGTCGTACCACCGGAGTCGGTTCGATTCCCAGCAGGGAGGGAGGCTTCTATTGTCATCCGCCGTCGTGGTGGAGCAGAAGAGAGGATTGTACCGTCTGCTCCTCCGGCCGCCGTGGCACGTAAGCAATCTGTACGGGCCTCAGTTCTCCATGATGGAGTCGGCTATTTGAAGATCACGCGGTTCCCCGGGTTGGTCGGAGTTGATATGGCCAGAGACATCGACTCAGCCATACAAGAGCTCTCCGAGTGTCGGGCAGCGGTGATCGACCTCCGCGGAAACCCGGGAGGGGGTTCGGCGAATCTGCGGCTGATGAGCTACCTGACCCCCGACAAGCGGCCTGTTGGCTACAGCCTCACCAGGCCACGCGCCGAACGAGGCTACCGTCGAGAGGAGTTGGCGCAGTTCCGGAGAATCCCGTACAACAAGCTCGCGCTGGTCTGGCTGGCGCTTCGTTTCAAGTTCGCGGACAAGTCTATCGTTGTCGTCACGGAAGGAATGAAGCCGCCTCGCTTTCAGGGCCGTGTCGTGCTCCTGGTAAATGAACACACGGTCAGCGGCGCCGAGATTGTTGCGGGTTTCGTCAAGGACCACCGCTTGGCCGTGATCGTCGGAAGCAGGACGGCTGGCCGACTCTATGGTTGGAGTTCGTTTCCAATTCAGCAGCAGTACCGGCTGACGATTCCCGTCAGCAATTACCTCACGTGGGAAGGAAAGTGCTTCGAGGGATCAGGCATCGCTCCCGACGTCGAAGTGCCGTTCTCGCCCGAAGCCGCCTTGGAGGGGCGCGATCACCAATTGGAGGAAGGAACCAGAATCGCGGCCAGTCTTTAATCACAAAACGGAGTCTCACCGGAGGGAGACCGCCCATGACTGTCCTTTCACAGATCCTGATTCGTGCTGCCCGCTTGCGTCTGGCCGTTGGCCTTAACGCGCTCCCTGCAATGGGGCAGCTTTGCATCGGCCTATGCGTGGCTTGGCCCGCCATGCTACTAGCCCAACCGGAGGACCCAAACGCTCTGATGACCGAGGCGGAGCGGCTCTATTGGCTGGACAACTGGGTGAAGGCTCGTCCTTTGTATGAACGCGCCGAAAAGCTCTTCGAGGCCAAGGGAGACGCTCGCAACGCCGCGCTGGCACGGATCAGTCGTCTGCGCGCCGACGCTGACCGCCACTCCTATCCTGAAGCGAGCCAACAGTTGACAAAGGAGCTAGAAAACCCGACTGTTGCGAACGATCCTCACGTTCGACTTCGATGCCTCATGGTGAAGGCGACAATTGACCTCAGCATCGATCCGCCCTCGTCTGCTGATACGTGGAGAGAGGCCCTGGAACTCGCAAACACCATTGGTGAGGCCCGTTGGGTCGCGCGCATCCAAGGCGAACTCGGAATCGTTGCCTTTCTTGAGGGCAATAGCACGGAGGCTCGCGGGCTCATGACCAAAGCCATCATGTCAGCGGCGGCCGCAGGCGACCTTGCCGGTCAGATTCGCGCCCTCTCGCTCATCGGTGTGGGGCTATCCGAACTCGGCGAGTATGAGCGTTCCCTCCGTTACTTCGACCAAGCGTTGGATCTGTCCCAGAAAAACCCGGAGATCCGCTTTCCACTCATGGCCCACATGGGCAAAGCGCATTCTCTCAACGTGTTGGGCAGGAGCCGAGAGGCGCAAGAGTTTCTGGAACGGGCCGTTCGGTTCGTTGAGGATGCGGAGATGAACGTCTACAGGGCCGACATTTTGCAGGCCCTCTCCGAAGGCGCCATCCGGACCAAGGACTATAAGTCCGCCGTGTCCCTGCTGACAGAGGCAGTTCAATCCGCGAAACGCTTCGACATGCCTCGGCCGCGGGCAGCGGCGCTTCTGACTCTGAGTCGTGTCTACAAAGAGCTGGGCGAGATGGAGAAAGCCGACGAGTGTGCCTCCGAGGCCGTCATTGCCGCACGGGAACTTGTGGATATGTATGTTCTCCCGCGGCACCTTGCCGCAGCCGCGGAAATCAAAGTCCACCGCGGCAAGATCACCGAAGCGGATTCGCTCTACGAGGAGGCGGGTGATCTGATCGAGGCTATGCTCGTCAATGTTCCGAGCGCGAGAATGCGCAGCACACTGATTGCCGCGATGAGCGAGGTTTATGTTGGCCACTTCGCACTCGCGGTTGAGAAGCAGGGCAATCCGGCAAGGGCCTTTGAGATCCTGGAGCGTGCGCGCGGACGCGCCGCCGCGGACGCACTCCGTGCCATGCCTGTGCAGCAATCGCGCCGAGATGGAGAAAAGGCGCAAGCCGAGAGGCAGGTGGTTGCCCTTCAAATCCGGCTGCAGCAGGCTGCCACACCCCGGACTCGCAAGGAATTGCTGGATCAACTGGCAGCCGCGGAAGAGGCGCTTGCTCCCCTCCATTTGGAGCAACACCGCTTCAACAGGTTTCTGCGAGGGGAGCCGGTTTCGCTTGATCAGCTTCGCAAGGAACTACGAGCAGACGAGTTGGTCGTTGAGTACCTGCTTGCCGAGCCGGCGTCTTTCGCGCTGGTCATCTCGAAGACAACACTTCGCGTCCAGAAGCTCTCGAGTAGAAGGGCGATCTCTGATTTGGCGCAACGCTTTCACAACGAGGTCAAGACGAAGAGCGCGACGTCGGCCGCGGCTGGTGCGAGCCTGGCCGCTGAAGTGATCCGTCCCATCCCAGAGATCTTGAAGAGCAGCCGTGTGATCTTCGTTCCGGACGGCCTGCTCCATCTCACGCCCTTCGACGCTCTCCCGTTCGGGCGGAGCGCCTACCTGGGGGATCAGAGGACAATCTCGGTGGCGCCTTCGGCGACGGTTCTCCAACTCATTCGTACTAACAGGCCATCGCACGCTCAATCTGCTCGTCTTTTGGCAGTGGGGAATGTGGCGTATCCCGTTCGTGGTGGCACAACCGATGCCGCCCGGGAAACTCGCGGCATGTTTGATCCAACGGGGAGCCGCATCACCAGGCTGCCTTCCACCGCGGACGAGGTTGCAGCTGTCGCCGCGCACGCGGGGTCGGGGGCTGTCGTCCTCGACGGGAGGTCGGCGACCGAGACTGCGTTCAAGTCCCAGCCCCTCCATTCGTTCTCGATTCTCCATCTTGCCGTGCATGGAGTCGCGGACACGAAGTTTCCGGACAGATCGGCGCTGGTGTTCGGCTCGGATCCAGCCTCCCACGAAGACGGACTGTTGCAAGTCCGCGAGATCGATACCCTGCAATTGAACGCCGACCTTGTCACTCTGTCGGCCTGCGACACGGGCGCCGGCAGACTTCAGGGGCAGGAAGGCGTCGCCAACGTCGTCCGGGCGTTCCTATACGCCGGCGCACGCTCCATCGTTTCCACTCTGTGGGAAGTCGACGACACCTTCACCGCGGCGTTGATGAAACGCTTCTATGCCAACCTGGGCGCCGGTCGTGACGTCAGCGAGTCCCTCCGGCTCGCCAAACTGGAAATGCGCCGCAGGCTCGGCCCCAACGCCACGCCATATTTCTGGGGACCATTCACGGTGGTCGGTGACGGTCTGACGAAGATCCACTTCTCCGCCGCCCGTTGATCAAGCGACTTACGCAGCTGGCTGTCGCTGGCCTGGGGCCCCCACAGCAGAGGCAACTGCGCTACTCATTTGGTGGAATTCAAAGCATCCCCTACAAAGGGGCATGAGTTCGCAGCACAACGTCAGTCATAACGGCTCTGGGGCTGGTCGTTCCCTCGACGTTCGTCTTCCGAGCCAGGAACTCCCCCTCACTGTCCGGGACGCTGCCGCATATCTCGGCGTCAGCGTTCAAACCGTGTATCTTTGGGTCGAGCGAAAGCAGATTCCCCATCTCCGCGTGATGGGCCGCAATATCCGGTTCCTGAGAACGGATCTTGAGCCCTTCCGCGCCCAGTTCAAACAGGAGGTGGGCAATGGCACGACCTAGAAGATTGGAAGGAAGAGTTTTCAGAAAGGAGGAATCACGATTTTGGTGGATGGAGTATCGCGACCGCGACGGAAAGCGGCAACGGGAATCAACCAACGCCGAGGACAAAGAAGAAGCACATCGGGTGCTCCGCGAACGCCTGCAGGCGCGGGACGCCAATACCTTGCCCATGCTTCGGAAGGGAGAGCAAATCACCCTCGCACAGTGGGCGGAGCACTTCCTGGAGGGCTTCTCCAAACCCCCAATCCGCGCAGAAAAGACGCATCTTTCCTACTCCCGCGTGGTGAAGCACCTCAACGGTATTCTCGGAGAGGTGCTGCTGGTCGACCTGACGGCAGACCGGATCGAGTCGTACCTTCGGCACCGGTTGGAGCAACCGGTCGAGGTTCGGCGGAAATCCGGCAAGGTTTCGAAGGGCCTCGTCAAAGCCAGTACTGTTCATCAGGAGTTTCGAGTGCTGCGACGGATGTTGAATGTCGCCGTTCGAAAGAAGCTCTTGGTGGCCAACCCATGCTCAGGTGTCGAGTTCCCAGTGCGTGTCAAGGGGCTGTTCCGTCCGCACTACGTGACATGGTCGGAGCAACAGCGCATCGAGCAAGCGGCTCCTGCGTACCTTCGCAACGTGATTCGAATCATCACGGAGACCGGGCTGCGTGTGTACAAGGAACTCGCCCCGATGAAGAGAACGGATGTCGATCTGGAGAATGCGGTCGTCTGGATCCCCGATTCGAAGACGGCAAGCGGAGTGGCCGAGGTGCCATTGACAGACTTGGCGGTCGAAGCTTTCCGCAACCAGATGGCGGAGGCCGGCTCGGGCGAGTATCTCTTCCCTAACGCCGACGGCACCGGCTTCCAGGCCAGTTTCAAGAAGGTCTGGGGCACGACCCTTCGCAAGGCAGGTGTCGCCTACTTCCGGATCTACGACCTCCGGTCGACCTACGCGACCCGGCTCAGTGCGGGCGGCGTAGCCGACGAATGGGTGACACAGCTCCTGCGCCAAGGCGACGCGAAGGTGTTCAAGAAGTACTCGCAGATGAAACTGCAGATGAAGCGCGAGGCTCTGCTCAAGCTGAACCGGAAAGCCAATGATAAATCGAGTTCTGGCACAGGCGAGGCGGCATGAAGGGGTTTTGGCACAGTTTTGGCACAGTTGGGGCCCAAAAACGAAGATCCCGCGCGGTGACGCTGCGGGATCTCATTGATTTTGTTGGGGAAGTCTGGAGCCACCCGCCGGGATTGAACCGGCGACCTGCTGATTACGAATCAGCCGCTCTACCAACTGAGCTAGGGTGGCCCGCTCCACTATTTTGCCACATTCCACGCCGTGGCACTATGGGGTCTGATGCCCTCGATTCCCGCCATCTCTCTCGTCCAACTCCCACCTGGCTCGATGGCCTCCTGGGAGCACGAAGAACTCACGATCCTGCTCTGCAACGAGAACGGCGAAATCCGTGCGATCGAGGGACTGTGTCCCCATGCGCGAGGACCCCTCGCCCAGGGCAATTTTCTTGACGGACTGGTCATATGCCCCTGGCACGCCTGGGAGTTCGACACGGCCTCCGGCCAGTGCACGCACAATCCCCGCGCCGCCCTTGCGGTTTACCCAACCGAAGTCCGCGACGGCATCATCCACGTCCAGATCCCAGAATCCCGTGCCTGAACTTCCCGAAGTCGAGACCATCCGCCGCTCTCTTGCGCCCCTGCTCACCGGCCGCGTCATCACCGCTGCGCGATTCCTGTCCCCGCACGCCGCCGACCACCAACCGGCTGAACTCGCTGCCCGCCTCGCCGGCGCACGCATCACCGGCCTCGACCGCCTGGGCAAACACCTCCTCCTCCGCCTCGATTCGGGTACGCTCGACATTCACCTGCGGATGACCGGCAAGCTTCTTTGGAATGCCGCTCCGGGGCCCCATGCCCGCGCTCTGCTGGAACTCGATCAGGGGTTGCTTGTGTTTGATGACATCCGCCAGTTCGGCCGCTTCCGCTGGTGGCCGCCCGGCGTGGTTCCACCGGGTCTGGGTCCGGATGCCCTCGACCTTCCGTTCGAGGGTTTCGCCGCCCGCCTCCACGCCCGCCGCGGCCGCCTGAAGGCGGTCCTTCTTGATCAGTCGGTCCTTGCCGGTCTAGGCAATATCTATGTGGACGAGGCCCTATTCCTTGCCAGGATCCATCCGCTGACCCCGGCCGCCCGCCTCGGCCCGGTCCGTCTTGAACGCCTCTACGCGGCCATCCAGGAGATACTCGCTGAAGCTCTCGCCGCGGGCGGGTCCTCGATTTCCGACTATGTGGACGCCAGCGGCGAACGAGGCGCTTTCCAGGACCGTCATCAGGTCTATGGCCGGACGGGGAAGCCGTGTTCCCACTGTGCCGCGCCGATCCGCCGTATCGTGGTCACCCAGCGCGGTACGCACTTCTGCCCCGCCTGCCAGCGCCGCTGAATCAGGCCATGTAATCGCCGGCGATGTAGTGCCGTAAATGAACGATGGTCTCTTCCTGCGCCGAGATCATCCATTTCACCAGGTCGCCAATGGACACCACGCCCGCGACCGAGTCTCCGGCCATAACGGGCAGATGCCGGACGCGTGCCTGAGTCATGTGTCGCATTGCGTCGTCCACGTTCATCTCTTGCGGCGCCACCACCAGTTCCCGCGTCATGATCTCCTCCACGCGAGTCTCCTTGGATGCCCGGCCCTGCAGGATCACTTTCCTCGTGTAATCCCGCTCGGAGACGATTCCGAGCAGACGCCCGCCGTCCATCACCAGCAATGCACCGACGCCCCTCTCGCTCATCCGCGAGATCGCTTCATAAACCGTCTCCGACGGCCCGATCGCATAAATCTCCCGCCCCTTCCGGTCCAGCAGCGTGCCCAGAGTGGCTTGGTTGGCTATCGTCATCAGTGACCTCCCCGGTCGTTCTCTCGGCGGCCCTGCATCTGGTCCACCGATGGAGTGTTGACGATTGTATGGAACTTCATGCCCTGGCGCAACCGCCGGAGCACCTTTAAGGGGCCTGCTCCCCGAAGCAGTACAAGGCGTTCTGGGTCCTCACGAACAACCGCCCGCCCTCGACGGCGGGTGTCGCCCAAACCTCTTCTTCGAGATCGTTCACCCGGAGCACTTCCCACTCCGCACCGGCCTTCAGCACCGCCACTTTCCCCCCTTTTGCGGCGGTAATCAGCTTTCCATCGCTCGCCACGGGTGAAGCGAAGTAGGTATCGACAGCCCCATCCACGCGTCCCTGTTTCAGGATTTTGCCATCCGCCGGCGCATAAGCCGTCAGAATTCCGCCTTCCTTTAGCACGTAAAGCACACCCCGGTAGAGCACAGGCGAAGGAATGTTCGGCAACGACTTCTCCGCTTTCCAGCGGATCGCCGTCTTTGTCATGTCGCCCCGTCCCCCCAGATCGATCGCAAACAACCCGCTCCTGGCGTTGGCCCGGGCCTGCACTACATCGTAGTCCCGCTGCTCGATCGAACCCGTCCGGTCCAGATCGAACAGGAACCACAGCTTCGTCATCTCCTCGTCGGGCGCTTCCGTCTTGCCGATCTTCCCGTCATTGTCCTTATCGTATTCCTTCAGGAATGCCTCCCACGTCATTCCTTTCGGCAATTTGCCCGCGATTTCACTTAATTCCGCCATCCAGGAGTGCACATAGAGCCGGTTGCCGTCCAGCACCGGGACCGACTTTGCCTGCCACGCCATCCCTTCCACCCACCACAGCTTCTCCCCCGTTTCCACCGAGTACCCCGCCACCTGATACGAGCCCGAAACCACCAACTGAGCCGTGCCGCCCTCCGGCGTCCACACGACCGGCGTCGAATACCCATGCTGTGCTTCCGGACGCTCTTTGCGCCATAGCGTCTTGCCGGTCTCCGCGTCCACGGCCAGCAAGTACGCTTCCGTATCCTGATCTGCCTGCAGAATCAGGGTCTTCCCGGCCAGGATTGGCGAATTCGCCATCCCATACGGGTTGTTGAACCGCCCCAACTCCCGGCGCCATCGCTCCGTGCCTTCCGCGTCATAGCTGACCAGTCCGGCTGCCTCGAAGAAGACATAGACATTGGTTCCATCCGTCACCGCCGTGGATGAAACGGGCGTGTTCACCGACAGAAAACGTTTGTCCAGTTGAAACCCTTGCCGCTTCCATCGTTCGGCCCCGCTCCTGGCGTCAATGCAGTGAGTCCACCCCGTGTGCGCCTCCTTCGGGCCGTCGTAGGAAGTCACATAGACACACCCCCCGCCCAGCACCGGCGACGAATACCCCGGCGCCAGTGCCGTCCGCCACACGAGGTTCTTCTCCCTGCCGAATTCCACGGGCAAAGGCCCACTTTCATTCACCCCCGTCCCGTTGGGTCCCCGGAACCGCGTCCACTCGGGAGCCGCCATGCAGCAGACGGCCAGCGCCAGTCCAATCAACCACCGGTGTGTCATATCGTCCATTATGACGGGCCACTCCGCATTTCCTCCCGAAAATAATCAGGACTGTCTCATAAGATAGAGAGGTGAACCGCGCGGCTCCGCTCCTGTTTCTGGCCTCCGCCCTGTTGGCGCAGTCCCCTTCGGCCGAGTTCCATTCCGGCTCCTGGCGAGGCCAACCCATCGAATACCGCATCATGGACGGCTGGGCTCTGGTCGAAGGCGACATTCTACTGGCGCCGCTCAGTGAAATCGAACCCGCCAGCGCCGAGGCTGACCCCTCCGGCAAACTGCTGCGCGGCGTCGTGATCGACAACGAGAACCGGCGCTGGCCGGGGGCGGTGGTTCACTATGTCATCGACCCTGGGATGCGCAATCCCCAGCGGGTGGTCGAAGCGATCCGGCATTGGGAGGAGCGGACGCCCTTCCGTTTCGTGGAGCGGACCACGCAGTCTGCTTATGTCCGCATCCGGTCGGTGGATTCGGGTTGTTCGGCGGCAGTCGGCCGCACCGGTGGCGAACAGTTCGTCAATCTCGCCGACGGCTGCTCCATGGTCACCACCGTCCACGAACTGGGCCATACCATCGGCTTCTGGCACACGCAGGCGAGGCTCGACCGCGACCGCCACATCCGGGTCCGTTACGAGAACATCGAGCGCTCCGCCTGGGGCCAGTACGATTCGCGACTCAGCGACGGAGTGGACGTCGGCCCGTACGATTATGGCTCGGTGATGCACTACCCTGACCGCGGCTTCGCCAGCAAGCCGGGGCCGACGATGCAGTCCATCCCCCTGGGCATAACGATGGGCGTCTCGTCCGGGCTCAGCGCGGCCGACGAGGCCGCCGCCTGGCAACTCGCCGGTCAAACGCCGCCCGAGGTGACGGTCACCACCGCACCGCCCGGTCTTACCGTGGTCGTCGATGGCCAGCAGTACACCACGCCAGCGCGCTTTCCCTGGAAATCCGGAGAGGTCCACCGGGTGAGCGTGCCGCTCAATCAGGACCTGTCTTCGGGCCTGGTGCAGCGCCACCGGTTCGTGGACTGGAGCCATGATGCCGCGGCCGGGTCAGAGACCGACATCGTGGTGAGCGGGGAAACGTTCGTCTACCAGGCCCGGTATCAGCAATTGGCGCGGTTGAGCGTGCCACGGCCGCCCGGGCCCATGGAGGGAGGATGGATCGAGGTGTGGCCCGCCAGCGAGGACTTCTACTACCCCGCGGGCACGGAAATCCGGCTCACTGCGCATCCGAACCCCGGCCTGAAGTTCCACCGCTGGCAGGACTCGGGCCGCGACGGTTTCTCGCCGGGGGCGCAGTTCGTGGGGTGGTCCGCCAATCCGCTGACCTTCCGGATCGACCGTGACTCGGACATCCTTGCGCTTTTCACCTCGGAGCCGCTGACGACCATCACCTCCACTGCTCCACATGTCAGTTTCATCGTGGACAGCACGCGGGTTTTCCCGCCCGCCTCATTCGTGTGGGAGCCTGGCTCGCAGCACCAGATCAGTGTTCCCGAGCGCGTGAACACGTTTGTCTCTTCGATCGTTCACCAGTTCCAGAACTGGAGCCACGGAGCGGCGGCCCTGCATTCCTACACGGCGGGCGCGGAATCGGCTACGCTGACGGCGAATTACCGGACCGCGTACTCGATCGCCGTCCGCGAAGCCACCGGACCGCAGCCGGGCAACATCCGGTTGACGCCTTCGTCACCGGATGGTTTGTATGACCACGGCCTGCTGCTGACCATCGAGGGGCTGGACACCGGCGCCGGACGGTTTCTGCATTGGACCGGCAACCTCGGCGGGACGCGCAATCCCGAACAGTTGGTCATCGAGGAACCGGCGCAGTTCATCGCCGTGAGTACCCCAGGCGGCGGAATTCCGGCTTCATCATTCCTCGGCGCCGCCACGCAGCAGGCCGGCCCCTTCGTGCCTGGCCAGAGCTTCATCCTCTACCGCCTCAGCGATGGATTCACCACCCCGGTTCAGGCGCAACACTGGGGCGGGCTCGAACTACCCGTCGAAATGGCGGGCGTGCGCGTGCTCTTCAACGGCCACCCGGCGCCGCTCCGCGAAGTGAGCGGCCGCTCGATCACCGGCATTGTCCCCGAACAGATCGCCGGCCAGAAGAGCGCCTTCATCACCGTCTTTCAGAATGGTCAACTCATCGGCCAGCGCTTCGTTTCGATCATGCCGTCCTCGCCCGGCGTGTTTACCCGGCGCGGCACGGGCCAGGGCGATGCGCTCGCCTGGAATGAAGACTGGGTCAACAACGCCCCGGAATCGCCCGCCGGTCAGTGGCGGCAGTTCCACTTCCTCGCGACCGGCTTCGGCGCCACCAACCCTCCGGAATCCTCCGCCCGCAGGACGCAACAGGTCCGGCCGGTCTGCCGCATCGGCGTGGAGTTGGGCATGACCGAAGTGGAAGTCACCAATATCGAAGCCTACGACGACCTCCCCCCGGGCGTGTTCCGCATCTGGGCGCGCGTTCCCGAAGGACTCAGCTCCGGCCGGCACATGCTCTTCGTCACCTGTGACGGCACCCCGTCGCAGCCCGGCGTCTGGGTCTATACGAAGTAGCCGCCGCGCTACCGCCCCAGCGCCTCCTTCAGCGCCGCCAGCAGCAGCCTGATGTTCTCTTCCGTCGAGCCATAGCCCATCGTTCCGATCCGGAAGACCTGGCCCGCCAGTGGCCCCAGACCGCCGGCGATCTCGATCCCGTGCTTCGCCATCAGCGACTTCCGCACTTCCAGATCGTTCACCCCTTCGGGTACCTTCGGTGTGTTCAGTGTCCACAGCCGCTCGCCCGGCGCCACCAGCATCTCCAGGCCCAAACCGGCCAGACCCTCCACGAACATCTCGTGATTCCGCCGGTGCCGCTCCCAGCGCGCTTCCAGTCCCTCCTCCTCGATCACCGCCAGCGCCTCCCGCAGCGCATAAAACATCGAAATCGGCGCCGTGTGATGATACCGGTGCGCGCTTTCGTAATAGTCCAGCAGTAGCTTCAAGTCCAGATACCAGCTCACCGGCTTCGACTTGCGCTGTCGCAGCCATTCCACCCCCCGCGGCGACACTGTGATCGGCGCCAGTCCCGGAGGGCAGCCCAGCGCCTTCTGCGTCCCGCTGTAGGCCACATCGATCCCTGCCGCGTCCACCTCCACCGGCATGCCGCCGAGGCTGGTCACGCAGTCCATGATCGTCAGCGCGCCGACCTCGCGCGCCGCCGCCCCAATCGCGTGCGGCCTCTGGTACGCCCCTGTCGACGTCTCCGCCTGCACGAACGCCACCACCGCCGGACGCTCCCGTTCAATGAAGTCCCGCGCTTCTTCGTCCGTGTACACCTGCCCCCACGCCTTTTCCAGGCGCACCACCTCCGCCCCGTGCCGCGACGCCATCTCCGTCAGGCGGTCGCTGAAGTACCCGTTCGCGAAGATCGCCACCTTTGCCCCAGGCTCGACGAAGTTCGCCACCGCCGTCTCCATCCCCGCGCTGCCCGTCCCCGAGATCACCATCGTGAATTCGTTCGCCGTCCCATAACAGACCCGCAGCAGCCGCGCGATCTCCTGGTTCACTTCAAAGAAGAACGGATCCAGGTGCCCCACAATCGGTTCCCGCATCGCTTCGTAGACGCGAGGATGCACGGGCGATGGGCCCGGTCCAAACAGTAGACGCGTCGGGGCTTTCAGGGTTGAGGTGGTCATCGACTCACAGTCTATCCGCTTCCGCGTCAACCCGCCATCGCCGTTTGCGCGCCGACTGTGTCAGCCCGCATTCTCCTGCAGGATCCGCCCCACCATCTTCGTCAGTTGATCGGCACTGAACGGCTTCCTCAGTAACCTTACTCCCGCCGGCGCCTCCTCATCCGAGTATCCCGAGATCACCAGAACCGGGATTTCGGGCCATCGCGCCCGCATCCGTCGCACCAGTTCATGTCCGGACAGCCCTGGCATCACCAGGTCCGTGATCACCAGATCCGGCCGCCGCCCTTCGCCCTCCATGATCTGCAGCGCCGCCGCCACCCCCGCTGCCTCCTGCACCTCCAGCCCTTCCTCCTCCAGTAGCAGGCGCAATAACTCCCGCAAGTCTGGCTGATCCTCGACCACCAGAACCCGCGCCACTCCCACCTTGCCCTTCCGTACCACCTCGGCCTCTGCCTCTTCCGCCGCCGCCCCCTCCACCGCGGCTGCCGGCACATAGACGGTCACCGTTGTCCCCGCCCCCTCCACGCTCTCCAACTCCATCGCTCCCCCGCATTGCCGCACGATCCCATATGCGGATGACAATCCCAGCCCCGACCCCTGACCCACATCCTTCGTGCTGAAAAACGGCTCCAGTGCCCGCGCCAGTGTCGCCTTGCCCATCCCCGCGCCTGTGTCCGCGATCTTGACCACCACATACTCTCCCGCCGGAAAATCCGGAGTCCGCAGCAGCGCACCTGCCCGCAACTCCACCCGCTCCACCAGCACCGTCACCACACCCCCGTTCGCCATCGCATCCCGCGCGTTCAATATCAGCTGCGTCAATGCCTCACGCAGTTTGGCCGCGTCCGCCATCACCCATGTCCCGCCCCCTCCATTCAACCGCTCCGCCTCGAACTTCAGCCGGATCCGCTCGCCGAGCAGCGTCGACCACATATGCCGCGCCTCCCGCACCAGCATCAGCATATCCACCAGCCCCGCCTGCATCACCTGCTTCCGGCTGAAATCCAGCAGTTGTGCCGTCAACCGCGCCGCGTCCTCGCCCGCCTGCGCGATGGACTCCATCGCCGCCCGGTTCGGATCATCGTCGCTCAATCGGGACAAAATCAGGTTGGCATACCCGTTGATCACCATCGTCAGGTTGTTGAACTCGTGCGCCACCCCTCCCGACAGCCGCCCGATCATCTCCACCCTGTGCGCCTCGAGCAGCCTCGCCTCCGTCGCCTGCCGCTGACGGGTCTCCTCCTGCAAGTCCGCGGTCAGCTTCACTTCCGCTTCCCGTGCCCGCGCCGTCTCCGTCACGTCCTGCAGCGCCACCACCCACCCCTGCCATCCATACTGTCGATCTTCCAGCGGAAATGTCTCGTAGCGGTAATGTGAATCCTCAACCCCCACTTCGCCCTTTGTCGCTTCCCGCCCCTCAATCCCTCCCAGGATTCTTCCCCAGGGTTCTCTCAACCCTTCGATCCCCACTCCCACCTCCGCGCCCAGCAATGCCACCGCCGCCCGATTCGCGTCCACCACCTGATGACGCCCGTTCACGACCACCACTGGCTCCGGCCACCCCTCCACCAGTGCTGCCCGTGCCACGGGAACCAGGTCCAGATAATCCTCCCGCAGCAAGACCCACGCTCCGCATGCCGCCGTCACCGCCATTCCCAGCGGGGGCAGATTGTACGATGTCCACTCCAACAGGCCCAGCACCTGCATCACATACAGTGCTGTCGGTGCTCCCACCCCCGCTGCCATCAACAGCGCCCGCCGCCGGTAGAGTCCCTGATGGACCCACGCCTGCCCCAACAGCAAGGCGATCACCGCCAGTGCCAGACCCGGCACGTACAGCCTGTAAACCAGCGACCAAGGTCCGTTCTCGAAGGCTACGAAGCTCGGCATCTCCGGATGCAGGCGAAAGCCGTGCTGGAACCACCCCTTCGTCCACGGCAGGAAGTCGAGCAACAACAACGTCACCGGCATCGGCGCCAATCCCGCCCATAGCCGCTTCCCCCGGCCTGCCCATCCCGCATGCCGCATCCCCATCACCAGCATCGCCGAGACTGCGACCGTGATCAGCGCGGGCCGCACCCGAACCACCCACGATTTCGCTTCCACCCCCGGCAGCACCATCTCCACCAACAACAGCAGCGGCCACGACGAACCAGCCACCGCCGCCACAATGAATGGCCCTACTCCTGGCTCTGCCCGCCTCGGCCACGCATAGGCGGCCAGCCCCAGTGTGACCAGCCCCGTTATCAGAAGTAAACCCGCGTACAGGAACATTCAGGCTAACCGCCTCCTCACGTGATACCACCTTTCAGCCGCCTCCGGGTGGTTTCCGCCAACTCCACCCTCCCCCCACCGCTTCACTCCATCCACCCTCACTCCCAGCGCCCATTGTTACCATATCTTCGTGCCGGCCCTCCCGTTCGCCTTCGCCCGTCAGATGGTCCTCGACCAACTCACCGGCGTCTGCCCCGCTTCGGCCCCCGAATCCGTCACCCTTCCCGGCGCTCTCGGCCGCGTTCTCGCTCATCCCATTCTCGCAGACCGCGATATCCCCTCCCTCGCCCGCAGTGTCCGTGATGGTTTCGCGGTCCGCTCCGCCGAGACTCCAGGCCGCCTCCGCCTCGCCGGCGAAGTCCGCGCCGGCGAACCCGCGCTTCTCCCCCTCCCGCCCGGCTCAGCCATCGAAATCATGACCGGCGCCCCTCTCCCCGAGGGCGCCGATGCCGTCGTCATGGTCGAACACACCACCCGCGATGACACCCACGTCATCGTCCCCGCCGCCACGCCCGGCCTCAACTTCAACCCCCAGGCCTCCGAAGCGTCCGCCGGGGCCGTCCTCCTCCCCGCCGGCGAACGCCTCAGCTACCCCGGCATCGCCCTTTGCGCCTCCGTCGGCGCCGCCAACATCGCCGTTCACCCCAAACCCCGCGTCGCCATCCTCGCGACCGGCGACGAAGTCGTCCCTTTCGACCAAACTCCTCTCCCCCACCAGGTCCGCAATTCCAACACCCTCTCCCTCGCCACCCAGGTCACCCTAGCCGGCGGCATCCCCATTGTCCTTCCCACCGCCCCAGACCGTCTCGACGAAACCCGCGCGCTCATCGAACAGGGCCTCGAATCCGATCTCCTTCTCCTCTCCGGCGGCGTCTCCGCCGGCAAGTACGATGTCGTCGAACTTGCACTCCAGCAACTCGGCGCACAGTTCTTCTTCGACCGCGTCGCCATTCAACCCGGTCAGCCTCTCGTCTTCGGCCGCGCCCGCGACACTTTCTTCTTCGGCCTCCCCGGCAACCCTGCTTCCACCATGGTCTGTTTCGAAATCTTCGCCCGTGCCGCTCTCGACCGCCTCGCCGGACGCCCCCACGCCCCCCTCCCCTTCACCCGCGCCTCTCTCGAACACCCCTTTTCCCATCGACCCGGCTTGACCCGCTTCCTCCCCGCCCGACTCCACCCCAACGGCCACTCCGTCGCCAGAATCTCCTGGACCGGCTCCAGCGATGTCCCCGCCATCGCCCAGGCCAACTGTTTCCTCGTCGCGCAACCCGATACCCCCGAGTACCACGCCGGCGACCTCATCGACATCCTCTTCCTCGAACGGTGACTCCATGACCGACTCCCTCTCCCACTACGACTCCGCCGGACGCGCCCGCATGGTTGACGTCTCGCGCAAACCCCCAACCGCCCGCACCGCCCGCGCCTCCGCTTTCGTCCGGCTCTCCCGCAAGGTCCTCCTCGCCCTCCCGTCCAATCCCAAGGGCGACCCCCTTGAAGTTGCCCGCCTCGCCGGTATCCAGGCCGCCAAACGCACTGCTGACCTGATCCCCCTTTGCCACCCCCTCCCCCTCTCCCACGTCGATGTCGACTTCAAAACCCGCCGCGACGGCATCGAAATCACCACTTCCGCCCGCACCACCGGCCCCACCGGAGTCGAAATGGAGGCCCTTACCGCCGCCGCCGTCGCTGCCCTCACCATCTACGACATGACCAAAGCCCTCGATAAAGCCATCACCATCGAATCCCTCCAGCTCCTAGAAAAAACCGGCGGCAAGAGCGGCCACTTCCTCCGTCCGGAGACCCCCAGGAAATGAACGCCGCCGTCCTCACCATCAGCGATACCGCCCACCGCGGCGAACGCGAGGATATCTCCGGCCCCACCGTCGCCGCCCGCCTCCGCGAACTCGGATGGACCATCACTCTCACCGAAATCCTTCCCGACGACGCCCCGGCCATCACCGCCCGCGTCCGCTCCCTCTCCTCCGACCTCGACATCCACGCCGTCTTCACCACCGGCGGCACCGGCATCGCTCCCCGCGATGTCACCCCCGAAGCCGTCCGCCCCGTCCTGTCCAAGGAGATCCCCGGTCTTGCCGAGTTGATGCGCCTCGAAGGCCGCAAGAAGACTCCGCGAGCGGTCCTTTCCCGCTCCATCGCCGGGCTCGCCGGCTCGACTCTCGTCCTCACGCTCCCCGGCTCGCCGACGGGCGCAATCGAGTCCCTCGACGCAGTCGCCGCCCTCCTCCCCCACATCATCGACCTCGCCGCCGGACGCACCGCCCACCCCGCAAATGGCTAAACAGAAACGGCCCGCCGCTCAAACGCGTCTAAACTGGTGATATGCCTAGGATGCGCCTGTTGTTCCTCCTCGCCGCCACTATCCTCACCACCATGTCGTTCGTCGCCCTTACGGTCGCGGCGCAACCGCCCATCCCCGGCGTTCCCAAACCCGGCGAGGTCCGCACCATGCCCGGCACCGCCGCCGTCAAGGAACCTGGCGCCACCGTCAAACCCGAAACCCCCTCCGTCAAACCCCCCGTCATCGAGGAGGAACTCGATGGCCCCGTCTTCCGCGACGCCGTCACCGTCATCCTTGTCCCCACCACCGTCACCGACAAGCGGGGCAATGTCGTCAACGGCCTCCGCCCCGAGGACTTCAACCTCTACGACAACGACAAACAGCAGGAAATCAACCGCGATGTCGCCTTCCTCCCACTCTCCATGGTTGTCTGCGTCCAGCGCTCCCGCCACACCGCCAATATGCTGCCCAAAATCCAGAAAATGGGCTCTCTCATGCGCGATATGCTTGTCGGCGATGAAGGCGAGGCGGCCATCCTCTCCTTCCATCACAAAGTCGAAAAACTGACCGACTTCACCAACGACCCCGACAAAATCGACGCCGCCCTCAAGAACATGTCCGCCCTCGGCGAAAACGCCCGCCTCAACGACTGTGTCAATGAAGCCACCTTCATGCTTCGTAGCAAGAAGGACCGCCGCCGCGTTATCCTCCTGATCTCCGAAACACTCGACCGCTCCAGCGAGGCTCACCCCCGCGAAGTCGCCACCACCCTCCAGGTCCACAACATCGACCTCTACACCGTCAACATTTCCCGCCTCGTTACCCTTTCCACCACCCGGCCCGCCGTCCCCCGCCCCGATAGATCGGAAGAGCACACGTCTGAACTCCAGTCACTGACCAATCTC
>ERZ761609.441-NODE-441-length-48576-cov-830.063766_pt1 | contig 48576 bp, 41 predicted proteins | sample MGYA00511163_ERZ761609 | MGnify/ENA primary metagenome ERZ761609 (study PRJEB28899, sample SAMN02445070) | bioreactor sludge metagenome | biome: EBPR sludge | place: Australia: Brisbane, Thorneside Wastewater Treatment Plant | collected 2011-12-16 ... | reverse complement strand
CACCGCGCCGCGGCGCGTGCTGGCGGCGACGGTCGGGCGGGGCGCAGCCGGAGTCGGTCGGCGGCGGCACGATCACTGCTGCGCCGGCTGACCGGTTTCAGACGAACCACACGAACAGGAAGACGGCGAGCATCGTGACGGCGATCGCCAGCTTGGCGACGACGGCGACGAGAAAGCCGATGCCGGCGGCGATGCCGGCCCTGGTTGCGCTGCGCTGATCCCGGCGCGCAATGTACTCGCCGCAGACGGCACCGATGATCGGGCCGAGAATCAGCCCGGGCAGACCGCCCAGAATGCCGAGGATCGCGCCGATACCGGCGCCGGCGATCGCCATGCCGCTGGCGCCGGTACGCTTGACCCCCCAGACCGAAGCGAGCACCTCGACCAGCCAGGCAGCCAGGGTCATCACCGCCAGGACGATCAGCGTCGGCACGCCGATACGCGCGAAGTCGTCGAGCCAGGCGGCCAGCAGCATGCCGCCAAAGAGCAGCGGCACGCCGGGCAGCAGCGGCAGCAAGACGCCAAGGAGCCCGAGCAGCATGGCAGCGATGGCGACGATCCAGAGGATCTCGGTCATCCGGTTTCTCCCGGTAGCGAATGGTGTTGATGGCTGGCGTCGCCGCCGGTGCGCATCGCTGCCTGGCGACCCGCGCGAGTGGGCGCGCCCGTCCTGTCCGGCGCAGCGAAAGGCGCAGCGGTCAGCATGACGCGGACGACCCGCGCGCCGGCCGCCGACATCCAGGTGGTGCCGATGGGCTCCATGTGCAAGTGCTCCCGATCAGAAGTAGCCTCCCGTTCTGTTCCGCGCCGACGGCGCGGAACAGAACGGCCCGTGGTCCGGCGAGGACGAGGCGCTGCGCAAGCGAGACCGCTGTTCGGATCACGGGGGCGCCTTTCGCCATCGCGGCAAAGGTCTTGCTCATGGAAACCGGTCGGTCTCCACCCGGGCGCCGGGCAAGCTCGCAGAGCGGGGCTTTCCGTCGTGACGACGCCGCGGCAGGGAGCTACTCCCCCTTGGGACGTCTGGACTCTAGCAAGGACCGAACGCGGCAGTCAAGCATTTCGCCCGCGCCGGCCTCACCGTTGTCCGATGCCCCGTCTCCCCGTCTCCCCGTCTACTTGGTGATCGGAGCGTTGCGGCCGGAGAAGCGGTCGGTCAGTCGCAGCGCCGCATCGCTGAAGCTGCCCTGCGGCTTCTCGCTGCAGTGACGGTCGACGTACTGCTCGACCGTGCTGCTCGAGATGGCCGATATCTGCTGGTTCGGGTTGGCGTAGTTGTGACCGGTGAGCACGCCCCGGACCCAGGCGACATAGGCCGCGCGCTGCTCGGCATCGTTCTTCGACGCTACCCAGGCGCGACACGACATGTCGTCAAAGCCGACGATCTTCAGCGGCAACGCAGCGCCGGCGCTGGTCGTAGCCAGAGCGGCAAGCAGCAGGCAGGTGTTCGGCAGCAGGTGCCATTGCGACATCGAGTTGCTCCGTGCGGGTTGAGGTAGGTGTGGACAGTGCCATTTTCTTCCGTTGCGCAGGGCGAGTCCACGCCTGTTGCGGGTCGTGGCCGGAAAGGTGGCCGGCTTGCTGGCAGACGGCAGCAGCGCGAGTACAATGGTGGGCCTGTCTCCACTGAAGCGAGCCCATGACCGGACAGCTCTTCATCGTCAGCGCGCCGTCCGGCGCCGGCAAGACGACCCTGGTGCGACTGCTCCTGGAAAACGACCCGGAACTCGGCGTCTCCGTTTCGCACTGCACGCGCGCGCCGCGGGCGGGTGAGCAGGACGGCCGCGAGTATCACTTCGTCGGCGTCGACGAATTTCTCGAGAAGGTCGCTGCGGACGGCTTTCTGGAATGGGCCGAAGTCCATGGCAACCACTACGGCACCGCCAGAAGCGGCATCGAATCGGCGCTGCTTGCCGGCCAGGACATGCTGCTGGAGATCGACTGGCAGGGCGCGCAGCAGGTGCGCCGGGTCTTTCCCGAGGCGATCGGCATCTTCGTCCTGCCGCCTTCGCTGGCTGAACTGGAGCGGCGACTGAGCGGTCGCGCGACCGACAGCGCCGACACCATCAGGCGCCGGCTGGCAGCGGCACGGGAAGAGTTGCGGCATGTCGGCGAATTCGACTATGTTATCATCAACGATGACCTGCACCGTGCGTTGCACGATCTGCTGGCGGTGATCCGTGCGGCGCGACTGCGCTACGCCACGCAGCATCAGCGCCATTCCGCCCTGTTCGCAACAATGCTCTGACCCCCCTGGAGATCCGCATGGCAAGAGTAACCGTAGACGACTGTCTGAGCCGCATTCCGAACCGTTTCCAGATGACGCTGGCCGCCACCTATCGTGCGCGCCAGATCACCGCCGGCGCCTCGCCGTTGATCGATGCCAACCGTGACAAGCCGACCGTGACGGCGCTGCGCGAGATTGCCCTCGGCAAGGTCGGTCTGGAAGTGCTCAACCGCGGCCAGGCCTGAGCGTTCGCGCACCATTTGCGGGGCGCAGGCGTGGACGCGGGTGGTCGGACAGACCGGACCGCTGCAGCGGCGGTGGCTGCCCTTGAGCAGGAGTTTCAGCAGCCGCTGGAGCATGACGCCGCCGCCGGTGCTGCGCTGGTTGCCGGCGACGCGCGCCAGCCGGTGCCGGCGGTCTTGCCGGATGCGACCGCTGCCGGCAGCGCTGGGCAAGCGATGACGCTCGCTCCGGATGCGGTTGCGGCCGATACTGGCCTGATCGCCGAGCCGGCTGTCAGCGGCGAGAGCATCGACTGCGTGCCGGCGGAGGACGGCGAAGCGATTCCCTGCCCGGAGGACGATGAGGCCTACCGGGTCTTCATCGACAGTCTGATGTATCTGCCGCCGGAGGAGGTCGAACTCGTCCGCGAGGCCTATCGCTTCGGCGAGGCCGCCCACCGGGGCCAGAAGCGGCAGTCGGGCGAGCCCTACATCACCCATCCGCTGGCGGTTGCCGGCGAGATCGCCGAATGGCAGATGGATGTGGAGGGGGTGATCGCCGCCTTGCTGCACGACGTGATGGAGGACACGCCGGTCAGCAAGAGCACCATCGCCGAGCGCTTCGGCAAACCGGTGGCAGATCTCGTCGATGGACTGTCGAAGCTCGACAAGCTCGAATTCCAGTCGATCGAGGAAGCGCAGGCGGAGAATTTCCGCAAGATGCTGATGGCGATGGCGCGTGATCTGCGCGTCGTCCTGATCAAGCTTGCCGATCGCCACCACAATCTGCAGACGATGGCCGCCGTGCGTCCGGAGAAGCGCCGTCGCATCGCGCGCGAGACGCTCGAGATCTACGCGCCGATCGCCAATCGGCTGGGGCTCAACAAGCTCTACCACGAGTTGCAGGATCTCTCCTTCCGGCTCATCTATCCGATGCGCGCGCGTGTTCTGGCACGCGCGCTCAGGGCGGCACGCGGCAACCGGCGCGAACTGCTGTCACGCATCCTCGATGGCATCAACCGCCGGCTGCAGGACGCCGGCATCGAGGCCCGCAGCTTCGGGCGCGAGAAGAGCCTCTACTCGATCTACCGCAAGATGCTCGACAAGCGGCTCTCGTTCTCGCAGGTGCTCGATGTTTACGGCTTTCGCGTGCTGGTCGCCGATCAGCAGACCTGCTACGTCGCGCTCGGCCTGTTGCACGGTTTGTACAAGCCGGTGCCCGGCAAGTTCAAGGACTACATCGCCATCCCGAAGCCGAACGGCTATCAGTCACTGCATACGACGCTGATCGGACCGCACGGCACCCCCTTCGAACTGCAGATTCGGACCGAGGCGATGGACAACCTGGCGCAGGAAGGCATCGCCTCCCACTGGTTGTACAAGGACAGCGAACACTTTGGCGCCGACCTGCAGCAGAAGACTTCCACCTGGTTTCACTCGCTGCTCGATCTGCAGAGTGCGACCGACGAGTCCGGCGACTTTCTCGAACATGTCAAGGTCGACCTGTTTCCGCACGAGATTTACGTCTTCACGCCGAAGGGCAAGATCATCGCCCTGCCGCGCGGTGCGACGGCGGTCGACCTGGCGTACGCCGTGCACTCGGATATCGGCAACCACTGCGTCGCCGCCAACATCAATTTCCAGCCGATGCCGCTGGTGACCGAGCTGACCAATGGCGACCGGGTCGAGATCGTCACCGCTGCCGATGCACACCCGAGCCTGGCATGGCTGAACACCGTCAAGACCGGCCGTGCACGCAGCAAGATTCGCCATTACCTGAAGAGCGTCCAACATGACGAATCGACGCTGCTGGGCGAGAAGATGCTCGATAAGGAGTTGCAGGCTCTTGGCGTGGTCGCGGCGGAACTGCCGGTGTCGAGCTGGAAGAACGTCCTGCGCGATTCCGGCAACAAGCTGATCAAGGAGGTGTATACCGACATCGGTCTCGGTTTCCGTCTCGCCGGCGTCGTTGCCCGCCGTCTGCTCGCGCGCGACGACGCGTCGCAAGTGCCGGTCAAGGCGCCTGCTTCGCTGGTGATCCGCGGCAGCGAGGGTATGGCGGTGCAGTTCGCCCCCTGTTGTCAGCCGATCCCGGGTGACCCGATCATCGGCTCGATCTGGAAGGGCAAGGGGCTGGTGATCCATACCCATGACTGCCCGGCGATCCGCAAGGCGCGCAGCGCCAAGCCGACGAAATGGATCGACGTCGAGTGGGAGCCGGAGCCGGGCAAGCTGTTCAACGTGCGCCTGCGACTGACGGTGCACAATACCGTCGGTGCCCTTGGGCGAATTGCCACCGAGATCTCGCAGTCGGGGATCAACATCGTCCATGTCAATATGGACGAGAAGCACCCCGGGCTCTACACGACGATCAATTTCACCGTCCAGGTTGCCGGTCGGACCTCGCTGGCGCGCCTGATGCGCAGCCTTCGCCGCTTGCCGGAGGTGGTCCGCATTGCCCGCGAGCAGGGGCAGACCACTTGAATCGGCAACGCGGGACTGGCCGCTCGGCGAAGCCAGAGTCCAGGCGCTTACCAGCTTGAAGGTTCTCGTCCTTGGCGCCGGCGTCGTCGGCGTCTGCAGTGCCTGGTATCTGGCGAGGGCGGGGCATCAGGTCAGCGTGCTCGACCGGCAGCCGGCTGCCGGACTGGAAACCAGCTTCGCCAATGGTGGCCAGATCTCGGTGTCGCACGCCGAACCGTGGGCCAATCCGCAGACGCCGTTGCGGGCACTGGCGTGGATGTGGCGCGAGGACTCGCCGCTGCTCTTCCGGCTGCGCTGCGATGCCGCACTGTTCGACTGGCTGCTGCGGTTCCTGCGCGAGTGCACGCCGCGGCGAACGCGCGCCAACGTGCAGCAGATCGTCAGTCTGGCACTCTACAGCCGGCGCCAGTTGCAAGCGCTGCGCGCCGAAGTCCCGCTGGCCTACGATCAGCTCGAGCGGGGCATCCTGCATTTGTACACCGATCGCCGCGAGTTTGCGGCGGCGGCCGCGGCAGCCGCGGTGATGCGCGAGTATGGTTGCGAGCGCCGGCCGCTGAGCGTGGACGAGTCCATTGCCATCGAACCGGCACTGGCGCCGGCACGCTCGCTGCTCGTCGGCGCCGACTACACGGCGGCCGACGAGTCGGGTGACGCGCATCGCTTCACGCAGCAGTTGGCGCGTCACTGCGCGGCGGCCGGCGTGGTCTTCCATTACGGTGCCACGGTCAGCTCACTGCGCGCGAGCGGCGGCCGGCTGCAAGGGGTGCTTGCCGGCGGCGAACTGCACCAGGCCGACGTCTATGTTGCCGCGCTCGGAAGCTTTACGCCGCTGTTGCTGCGGCCGCTCGGCCTGCGCCTGCCGGTCTACCCGGCTAAGGGTTACTCGGCAACCGTGCCGCTGGCGGCGGACAGCGTGGCGCCGACCGTCAGCCTGATCGACGACGCGCACAAGATCGTCTTTTCCCGGCTTGGGCAGCGGCTGCGGATCGCCGGTACCGCCGAGTTCAACGGTTACGACACCGCGCTCAACGAGGTGCGCTGCCAGGCCCTCATCGGCCGCGCCAGGCAGCTTTTCCCAGAGCTGCGACCGGCAGGCGAGAGCGAGTTCTGGGCCGGGCTGCGGCCGGCGACGCCGTCCAACGTGCCGCTCATCGGTCGCTCGCCGATCGCCAACCTGTATCTCAACACCGGCCACGGGACGCTCGGATGGACGATGGCCTGCGGCTCCGGCGCCGCCCTCGCCGACATCATCAGCGGCCGTTCGCCGGAGCCGCCTTTCCACTTCCTCTGAACGCGTGCCACAGGCACCGGAGACCCCATGACCACCGTAAGCTACGAAGTGCGCGACCACGTCGCCATCCTCACCCTCAACCGGCCGCAGTCGCTCAACTCGCTCGACCTCGAGATGATCGAAGACCTGCGCCAGACGACCGCGCGTGCCGCCTTCGCGCCCGAGGTGCGTGCCGTCCTGCTGTGCGCTGCCGGAAGCCATTTCATGGCCGGCGGCGACCTCAGGTGGTTCCGCGAGCAGCTGGCGCTGCCTGCCGCCGACCGCCAGAAGCGCTTCGAGCGGGTGATCGCCGACGTCCACAGCTCGATCCTGACGCTGAAGAGCATGCCCAAGCCGGCGATTGCCGCCGTAAATGGTGCCGTTGCCGGCTTCGGCATGTCGCTGATGATGGCCTGCGATCTCGTCGTCGCAGCGGAAGACGCCTATTTCACGCTCGCCTACAGCAACATCGCGCTTTCACCGGACGGTGGCGCCACCTGGTCGCTGCCGCGGCAGGTGGGTCTCAAGCAGGCGATGGAGATCGCCCTGCTGGGCGATCGTTTCGACGCCGAGCGGGCGCGTCAGCTCGGCTTGCTCAACCGCGTGGTACCGGCGTCGCAGTTGCCGGCGGCGGCGCTCGAGCTGGCGCAGCGGCTGGCGAGTGGTGCGGCTGGCGCGCTGGCGCGCACCAAGGCGTTGCTCAACCAGTCGCTGGAAACACCGTTGCCGGCGCAGTTGCAGGCCGAGCAGCACGCCTTTGCCGCCTGCGCCGCCGACCCCGACTTCGGCGAAGGGCTGGCTGCCTTCTTCGAGCGGCGGCCGGCGTCCTATGATCGAGGCTGAGCGCGTCGCGTGCTGATCGACACCCACTGTCACCTGGCCGCTGCCGAGTTCGCCGCCGATCGCGAAGCGGTCGCCGCTGCGGCGCGGGCTGCCGGGGTGACGCGGATCGTCGTGCCGGCAGTCGACACGGCGAGCTTTGGCGCGGTGAGCGCGTGTTGCGCACGCGTTGCCGGTTGCGTCGCCGCCTACGGCATTCATCCGCTGTATGTACCTTCTGCCAGCGGGAGCGATCTGCTGTTGCTGCGCGAGTGGCTCGAACGGGCGGCGACGGCGCCGCCGCCGGTGGTCGCGCTCGGCGAGATCGGCCTCGACTGCCACTTTGCCGACACCGATGTCGAGCGCCAGGAGCGCTTCTTCGTCGAGCAGTTGCGGATCGCCCGTGAATTTGGCCTGCCGGTCTTGCTGCATGTCCGTCGTGCGGTCGATCGGGTGCTCAAATACCTGCGGCGGGTGCCGGTGGCGGGCGGCATCGCGCATGCCTTCAATGGCAGCCGGCAGCAGGCCGACGAGTTCATCGCGCTCGGCTTCAGGCTCGGCTTCGGTGGCGCGCTGAGCTTCAGCCGCGCACGACACCTCCGGCAGCTGGCGGCGACGCTGCCATTGCAGTCGATCGTCCTCGAGACCGATGCGCCGGACATGCCGCCAGCCTGGCTGGCGGGCGGGCGCAACTCGCCGGCCGAACTGCCACGGATCGGCGCGCTGCTCGCCGAACTGCGCGACATCGATGCCGGCGAACTGGCGCGCGCGACGAGCAGCAACGCATGCGCCGCGCTGCCTCGGTTGCTTTCGGACGATTGATCGGGTAGGGTACGGCCTGACGGCGTCGGGCTGCTCTCCCTGTGCCTGTCCGGGATGCCGGGCAAGGAACGAACTGGTGGCACGGGCATCATAGCGGGGCCGGCACAGTGCTTGCCATGGCGGTGTCGGCGGCTGTCTTGACGATCTCGAGGGACTCCTCTGCGAGCGCAAACGTTGGCATTCTCCATCATGAAAAACAGCTTCGATCGACCCGCTGCCACCACCGTGGCGCTGAATAAAGTCGTGCCTGCGATCCCGCAGTACCTGCAGGCGCACTACTGGTGGGCCTACGTCCACCCGCGTGCGGTGCACGTCTTCGAGCGGCAGTGGCTGGTGAACCTGATTCTCTGGGGCAACTACAGGCGACTGTGCAATGCGGTGCTGCACGGTTACGGGCAGCACCTGCCCGGTCGCACGCTGCAGATCGCCTGTGCCTATGGTGACCTGACGCCGCGCCTCGCGGAATGCGTGGCGCCGGGCGGCGTGCTCGAGATCGTCGATATCCTGCCGATCCAGCTCGAGAACCTGTCCGGCAAGCTGGCTGCCGCTGCACCGGTCCGCATGCATTGCATGGATTCGGCGGCGCTGGGTTTTGCCGACGCCTCTTTCGACCGGGCATTGCTGTTCTTCCTCCTGCACGAGCAGCCGCAGGCGGTGCGCGAGAAGACCCTGGCCGAGGCGCTGCGGGTGGTTCGACCGGGTGGGACGCTGACCATCGTCGATTACGCGCCGCCGAGCCGCTTCAATCCGCTGCGCTACTTCTGGAAGCCGGTTCTCGACCGTCTCGAGCCGTTCGCGCATGACCTCTTCAGCGAGGAGGTGGCTGCCTGGCTGCCGCGCGACGGTGGCTCCGTCATGGTCAGCAAGCAGCGTTTCTTTGGTGGCATGTACCAGATGTTGACGCTCCAGGTTGTCGACGGAGCAGGCGAGTAACAGGCAGCAGGACACGCAATCGATTGGCCGCGGCGCAGTCCGTGCTGCCGCGGCTTTCCGCAGGATGATCGACACCGGCTTCGCTCCGGTGCGAGAAAGGATCAACAAGCATGGAGATATACAAGGCAGATGTGGTGATCGTGGGTGGCGGCGGGGCAGGCCTGCGGGCGGCAATCGCCGTTGCCGAGGCCGACCCGTTGCTGCGGATTGCGCTGGTGTCGAAGGTCTACCCGATGCGTAGCCACACCGTCGCCGCCGAGGGCGGTTCGGCGGGGGTGAAGCAGGCGAGCGACAGCCTCGAGTACCACTTCAACGACACCGTGCATGGCGGTGACTGGCTCTGCGAGCAGGACGTGGTGGAGTACTTCGTCGCCCACTGTACCGAGGAGCTGACCCAGCTCGAGCACTGGGGTTGCCCGTGGAGCCGGACGCCGGACGGGCACGTGAATGTGCGTGCGTTCGGTGGCATGAAGATCGAGCGGACGTGGTTCGCCGCCGACAAGACCGGCTTCCACATGCTGCATACGCTGTTCCAGACCTCGATCAAGTATCCCTCGATCAAGCGTTTCGACGAGCATTTCTGCGTCGACCTGATCGTCGAGGACGGGCGCGTGCAGGGTGTCGTCGCGATCGAGATCGCTTCCGGAGAATTCACGCTGGTCGAGGCGCGCTCGGTCGTCATCGCCACCGGCGGTGCCGGCCGGGTGTTCCGCGAGAACACCAACGGCGGCGTCGTCACCGGCGACGGCATGGCGCTGGCCTATCGGCACGGCGTGCCGCTGCGCGACATGGAGTTCGTCCAGTACCATCCGACCTGCATGCCGGGGACCGGGCTGCTGTTCACTGAGGCCTGCCGGGGCGAAGGCGGCTTTCTGGTCAACAAGGACGGCTATCGCTACCTGCAGGATTATGGGCTTGGTCCGGCAGAGCCGACGCCGCGCAACAAGGCGATGGAACTCGGACCACGCGACCGCCTCAGCCAGGCCTTCTGGTACGAGCAGCAGAAGGGTCGCACGATCGAGGGGCCGCACGGCTCGGTGGTGCACCTCGACCTGCGCCATCTCGGCGAGAAGAAGCTGCGCGAGCGCTTGCCGCAGATCTATGAACTGGCCGAACAGTTCATGGGCGTCGACCCGGCGCATGCGCCGATTCCGGTACGACCGGCGGTGCACTACACGATGGGCGGCATCCTCGTCGACGGCCGCTGCGCGGCGCCGCTGCCGGGGCTGTTTGCCGCCGGTGAATGTTCGAGCGTCGGTATCCACGGTGCCAACCGGCTGGGCTCCAATTCGCTGTCCGAACTGCTCGTCTTCGGCAAGGTTGCCGGCGTCGAAGCCGCTCGCCATGCGCGCGCGGTCGCCGCCGGCGATTCCACCCGGCTGCTGAAGCAGGCGCAGGCGGTCGAGCAGCGCGTCGTCGGGCTGAAAACGAAGAGCGGCGGCAGCGAGCGCATCGCCACGCTGCGCAAGGAGATGGCGCAGACCATGGAGGACGGCTGCGGCATCTACCGCCTGGCGGAGACGATGCAGACGACCTGCGACAAGCTCGACGAGCTGAAGGATCGCTTCCGCAACGTCAATCTCGAAGACAAGTCGAGCGTCTGGAACACCGAATGGCTGCTCGCCATCGAACTCGAGTACCAGCTCGACGTCGCGCAGTCGATGGCCTGTTCGGCGATCAACCGGCGCGAGTCGCGTGGTGCCCACCAGCGCCTCGACGGTTTCGAGCAGCGCGACGATGTCAATTTCCTGGCGCACTCGCAGGCACACTATGTCGCCGGTGGTCCACCGCGGATCGACTACGGTCCGGTCAGGATCACCAAGTCGCAGCCGGGTACCCGGGCTTATGGGGCCGCAGGAGAAAAGGCCGAGCAGGAAAGGAAGGCGTCCAATGTCTGACATGCAGAAGACAATCGAAATCGAGGTCCTTCGCTACCACCCGGAAAAGGACAAAGAGCCGCACCGGCAGGTTTTCGAGGTGCCGTTCACCGACGACATGTCGGTGTTGCAGGGCGTGCAGTACATCAAGGACTACCTCGATGGCTCACTGAGCTTTCGCTGGTCGTGCCGGATGGCGATCTGCGGCAGTTGCGGCATGATGATCAACGGCATTCCGAACCTGTCGTGCCAGACCTTCCTGCGCGATTACTACCCGGCACGGGTGCGCGTCGAAGCACTGGCGCACTTCCCGATCGAGCGTGATCTGGTGATCAACATGGAAGGCTTCATCGAGAAACTCGAGAGCATCCAGCCCTACATCATCCCGAAGGAAGAGCGCACGCTGGCGCAGGGCGAGTATCTGCAGACGCCCGAGCAACTCAATGCCTACGAGCAGTTCAGCTCGTGCATCAACTGCCTGCTGTGCTATGCCGCCTGCCCGCAGTTTGGTCTCAATTCGAGCTTCATCGGACCGGCGGCGACGGCGCTGCTGCATCGCTACAACGTCGATTCGCGGGATGGCGGCAAGGCCGAGCGGATGGAACTGATCAATTCCGAGGAAGGCGTGTTCAACTGCACCGCCGTCGGTTACTGCTCGGAGGTCTGTCCGAAGCACGTGGACCCGGCGAACGCGGTCAACCAGAACAAGACCAACAGCGCAGCCGACTATTTCCTGCGTTTCCTCGCTCCGAAAGGAGGTGCCAAGTGAGCAAGCGTCGTCCCTATGTGCGCTCGATGGACGGATGGTGGCGCAAGAACCCGTTCTTCGTCGAGTACATGATCCACGAAGGCACAGCCCTGTTCGTCGCCGCCTACGCCGGCGTCCTGCTCGCCGGGCTGTTTCGCCTGTCGCAGGGCGAGGCCGCCTGGAATGCCTGGCTGGCCGCGCTGACGAACCCCTGGTACATCGCCTTTCACTTGGCGGCGCTGCTGGCGCTCAGCTACCACACCTATACCTGGTTCAAGATCATGCCGCGCACCATGCCGCCGGTGGTCGTCGGTGGCGAGCGCCTGCCGGGCTGGGTGATCACCGCCGGCGGTCTCGCCGTCGCGGCTGCCGCCTGTCTCGGTCTGCTCGCTCTGGTATGGGGGATGGCACGATGAAAGCTCCGTTGAAACGCTCCAACGCACCGATCTTCTGGGCGCTCTTCGGCGCCGGCGGCATGCTGTCGGCGCTTCTCGGGCCGATGCTGGTCTTCATCACCGGTCTCGCGGTACCGCTCGGCCTGCTGCTGCCAGCAGACACCATGAGCTATCCGAAGATGCTCGCCTTCGCCCAGAACTTCATCGGCAAGGGATTCATCTTCGCGATCATCGCGCTCTTCCTGTGGCATGCGGCGCACCGCATCTTCCACAGTCTGCACGATATCGGCATTCATGCCGGTACCGGTGCGAAACTGCTGTGTTACGGCAGCGCCATGCTCGGCACGCTGATCGCCGCCTACGCGCTGCTGGCGATCGGCTTCTAGCCGCGGGTGTTGCGCCGTTCGCGGGAGTGGGGGGCGTCGCGCCCTCCCGCTCCCGTGTGCCGGCTCAGGCCATGCCGCTCAGACGCGCCTTGCGCTCGCGCTCGATGCGCGTGATGTAGCGCTGCAGCATGTTCATCCGGGCACCCGTCAGGCCAATGAACTCGCAGCCGACGCGGAAGTAGCGGGAGCCGCCGCGGGTCGCTTCTTCGCCCTTGTTGCAGACCTGCAGGTTGGCATTCAGCAGCCCTTCGTCGGGCAGGTTGATCCTGCTGTCGCTGAGGCGCTGGCCACGCGGCAGAAGTGCGGCGAGACTGGGGGTCGCCATCAGGCCGATCCCGCCGCCACTGATGTCGAGGACCGAGGTTTCCACCGGCAGCGCGCTGCCATCAGCACGCCTGAGCGTCGCGACCAGCCGCACCGGCTTGGTCACCGGCGTCGTCAGGCGAAAATACTCGCGTCGCTGCAGTCGCAGGAGCTTGTCGGGCAGCGCCGCAGCGAACGCCGGCAGGCCGCTGCTGCGCGTCTCCGACAGCCTGCCGAGGCTGAACTGGACCTTCACCTTGTCGAGCGTGCTGACGAGAAAGAGCCGCTCGGCGAGCAGCACCTGGCGGTTGATCGCTTCGTCGCGGCCGCTGTCGATGAGAAGCTGGTCTGCTGCCGCATCCACCTGCAGCACCGATGTCAGGATGAACGAGCGGCCTTCGTCAAAGTAGGCGCTGACCAGTGACCGGCGCTGCACCAGACTGCGCAAGACAGCGACGATCTCGACCTTCGATTGCAGGAGAAAGCGGGCGTAGTCGTCGGGCCGCTCGATCTCCAGGTGAATCGGTTGCTGCTCGGCCAGCATCCGGGAATCCGTTTCTTCCATTGCCATTCCTGGGGTCATCTGCAGCCGGCAGTTTAACGCAGAAAGCGCTGCCGGGCGGGCTCAGGCGCGCCCGGCCGGCCGGCGCAGGCGGCGGGCCAACCGCCGTCCGGCGTTGCGAATCATGCCGTGTCAGGACTTGCCGGAAAGGCCTTGAAGACAGGCGCAGGCGAGCCCGACTGGCCGTTCTCGAGCTGATAGAGCCAGGCGAGCAACTCGGCGACCGCCACGTAGAGGTGTGGCGGGATGTGCTGATCAAGATCGACCTGCATCAGCAGCGAGACCAGTTCCGCCGATTCATGCACATAGACGCCGTGCTCATGGGCGCGGGCGATGATCTGCCGGGCGACCAGGCCACGCCCCTTGGCGAGGACCCGCGGGGCCGCCTCGGCCTGATCGTAGGCGAGAGCGACGGCGGTCTTGCGCGGATCATCGGTTGCCAGGGGCATGCCTGCTCACTCTCTTCCTGCACCGTGCCGCGGCGGCCAGCGCCCGGAGCGGGCACTCGATGCGGCATGGCGCATGATCTTAGCGGCCGCCGTGCGGCGGCGCAAGAGACCGGACGCAACAGCTGACCGCGAGAGTGGGTGTCGGGCTGGCGCAGCCGCCGAAGCGGTGGTTGCTCGCGAGCGAAGCGCCGGTCGTCGGCGGATCATGGTCGCCTTGCCGCGCGCTGCGCTCGCTGTTACCGTGACAGTCGCGCGAGCGACTGACGAATCTCCCCTCGCCCGCTCGCGGGAGAGCGGTCGGGGGTGAGGGGAACGGTCATGGCTTTCATCATCCGGAGTGTCTGACAAAGCGATGACCGCTGGGGCATAATGGCGGCCACGACCTGTCGCCCGCCACCCCCGGCTCTCATGGAAGACAAACCAACCTTCCTCACCCGCCCGTATCTGCCCCCGCTGGAGGACTTCCTTCCCTATCTGGCCGAGATCTGGGAGAGCCGTCTGCTGACCAACGGCGGGCCGTTTCACCAGCAGTTCGAGGAGAAGCTCCGGCACTACCTCGGCGTCGGGCACGTCTCGCTGTTTGCCAGCGGAACGCTGGCGCTGATGACGGCGCTGCAGGCGCTGCGCATCACCGGCGAAGTGATCACCACCCCATACACCTTTGCCGCCACCACGCATGCGCTGCTGTGGAACGGCATCAAGCCGGTGTTTGTCGATATCCGGCGCGACACCTGCAATCTTGACGAGGAACTCGTCGAGGCGGCAATCACGCCGAGAACGACCGCCATCCTGCCGGTACACTGTTACGGGAACCCTTGTGCAAGCGAGCGCCTGCAGCAGATCGCCGATACCTATGGGCTGAAGCTGATCTATGACGCGGCGCATGCCTTTGGCGTGACGGTCGATGGCAGCTCCCTGCTGGCGCAGGGCGATCTGGCGATGCTGAGTTTCCACGCGACCAAGGTGTTCAACACCTTCGAAGGTGGCGCCATCGTCTGCCACGATCTGAAACTCAAGCAGCGAATCGATTACCTGAAGAACTTCGGCTTTGCCGACGAAGTTACCGTCGTCGCTCCGGGAATCAATGGCAAGATGAACGAGTTCCAGGCGGCGCTCGGGTTGCTGCAACTTGAACACGCAGATCGGGCGATCGCCGCGCGGATGGCGATCGATCGGCGTTATCGGCAGGCTCTTGCCACGGTTGCCGGCGTCGAGTGCCTGGCGGTGGCGACGCGGGTGAAGCGTAACGGCGGCTATTTTCCGCTGCTGATCGGTGCCGAATATCCGCTGTCGCGTGACCAGCTTTACGACCGCTTGCGGCAGCAGCAGATTCACGTGCGTCGCTACTTCTTTCCGTTGATCAGCGATCTGCCGATGTACCGCGGGATTCCCTCGGCGGCGCCAGCCAACCTGCCGGTGGCGACGAGCATCGCCAGGCAGATCCTGTGTCTGCCGATCTATCCCGACCTCGACCTGCCAACGGTCGACCGCATCATCGACATTGTTTCCTCGCCGCAGTGAAGCACCGTTTGCAGGGGCAAGCATGAACGAACTCTTCGCGCTGATCGCCGCAGCGCTCAAGCTACCGCCGAGCGCCATCGAACCAGGCACTTCGATGAAGAACACGCCAGCCTGGGATTCGCTGGCGCACATGGAGTTGATCATCGGCATCGAGGACCGCTATCAGGTGATTCTCGATGCCGACGAGATTGCCGACATGAGCTCGGTTGCCAGCATCATCACTCAACTCGCCAAACGGGGGCTGGTCGACGATGCAGCTTGACGGAGCAGTGGCGATCGTCACCGGAGCGGCGCAGAACATCGGCCGCTGCATTGCCGTGGCCCTGGCGGAAGCCGGCTGCCGGGTGGCGGCAATCGACCTTGATGGCGAACGGCTCGAAACGCTGGCGGACGAGCGCATCGACGTCCTTGCCGGCGATGTTGCCGATCCCGAGCAGGCGGCGCGCGTCGTCGACACGGTGAACGGCAAGCACGGACGGATCGACGTCCTGGTCAACGCAGCCGGCTGGATCTGCAGTGCGCCGCTGTACAACCTGCTCGATCGCGCCGCCGGTCGCCACGACATCGGCCTGTGGGAGAAAGCGTTGCGCATGAACCTGACGACGACGCTGGTGATGGGTTCCTGCGTCGCCGAGAAGATGGTGCGCCAGCGCACGCGCGGCGTGATCATCAACATCAGTTCGGTCGCCGCACGTGGCAATGCCGGCCAGAGTGCGTACGCCGCCGCCAAGGCGGGCGTCAACGCACTCGCCCTGTCGTGGGCGAAGGAACTCGGTGGGCTGGGAATCCGCGCTCTGGCGATAGCCCCGGGCTTCATCGATACCTCGTCGACGCATGCCGCGATGAGCGAGGAACGACTTCGGGAATGGGTTGGCAAGGTTCCGCTGCGCCGGCTGGGGACACCCGAACAGGTTGCCCAGACCGTCCTTTTCGCCGTCAGCAACGATTACCTGACGGGAACGGTGATCGAACTCGACGGTGGCCTGAAGTTCTGATCGCCCCCGGCCGGGCCTCAGAGACCCGCCAGGCGCTGCTGCAGTTGCCTGCGGTCGAGTTTGCCATTGGCGTTCTTCGGCAGTTCGGCCAGGATCTCGATCTGTGTCGGGATCATGTAGGCTGGCAGGTGGTCGCGCAGCGCTTGCCGCAGAGTCGCCTCGTCGACCGGTGAGCGGGAACTGACGAAAGCAGCGATTCGCCCGTGCTGCTGGCGCAGCCGGTGATAGACGCAGACCGCCTGGCGGATCTGCGGCAGCGACTCGAGGGCGGCCTCGATCTCCTCGAGCTCGATGCGATAGCCGAGGTGCTTGATCTGGTTGTCGCTGCGCCCGACGAACCAGAAGACGCCGTGCTCATCCTGTCGCACCAGATCGCCGGTCCGGTAGAAGCGTTCCTCGAAGCCGGTACCGTGCGGATTGCCGGCGAAACGCTGCCGGCTGTGCTCGGCATTGCGGTAATAGCCCAACGCCAGCTGCGGGCCGAGCAGACACAATTCGCCGACTTCGCCATCCGGCACCAGTCGCTGCTCCTCGTCGAGGACCAGCGACGAGAAGTTGGGCGCCAGTCTGCCGAGCGGGGGCAGACCATGCAGCTGCGCGAAGTCGGCCTCCGACAGCGTGTACGCAGAGCAGATGCAGGTGCATTCGGTTGGCCCGTAGACGTTGACCAGACGCGCCCGCGGGTGGAAGAGGTCGAAGAGTTTCTGCAGTTCGGCCTTCGGGTAACCCTCGCCGCCAAAGACGAGGCAGCGCATCGTCGGCCAGCTGTCTGCGCTCAACTGGCGCATGGTCATCAGATAGATCAGCAGTGACGGGACCGAGAACCACAGAGTACAGCCGCGTTCGCCAACCTGCCGCACAAGCTCGGCCGGAACGCTTACGATCTCGCGTCCGAGCGGGACCAACGCTGCTCCCGAGAACAGTGACGCGTAGAAGTCGAATACGGAGTTGTCGAAATGCAGTGGATTGGCGCCGCTCAGCCTGTCGCCCGCGCCGATGCCGAACTCTACCCGCGCCCAGCGAATGAAGTTGAGGACGCTGGCGTGGCCAATGGCAACGCCCTTTGGTGTTCCCGTCGAGCCGGAAGTGAACATCAGGTACGCCGGGTCGGTACCGGTGACGAGATCGGTTGCCGCCAGGCGCTCGGCGGGCAGGCATTCAAGGACCGCGGGGTCCGGGAGCAGCAGCAGCGGCACGCTACCGGCATCGCAGCAGTCAAGGATCGCTGGCGGCAGCGCGTGATCGCTGACCGCCAGTCGCGGCTGGCAGGTGGCGAGGATCATCGCCAGACGCTGCGGCGGATTCTGGTCGTCGAGGTTGACGTAGGCGGCGCCGATCTTGAGAGCGGCAAGCATCAGGGCGTGGCCCTCGACCGACTTCGCGTTGAACAGTGCCAGGACATCGCGGCGGCCGAGTCCGAGCGAGCTGAGCCAGTGGGCGAGCTGGTTCGCCAACCGGTCGAGAGCGGCGAAGGAAACGGCGTGCCCGCCGGCAAGTATCAGAGCCGGCCTGTCGGGGCAACTCGCGACGACGCCCTCGAAAGCCAGCCCGAGGTTGTAGCGGTAGCTCATCGGCGCCGGTCAGCGCAGCCGCGACATGCGCAGGAAGCGGTCACTGTCGAGCCGGAACAGTTCGGTGTCCCGTTCCACCAGGACGCTCTTGCTGGCAACCGATTTCGTCAGCAGCGTACGCGCCCCGAGAATGCTGTCGGCGCCGACGACCACTTCGTTGCCGATGGTGGCGTTGAGTGCCACGAAGCAGCGTTCGCCGATGACCGTCCCGCCACCGATCGCCGTTCCGGCTGCGATCCAGCAGTGGTCGCCGATCTGTGCATGATGGCCGACGACGACGTTGCTCCAGAGCGCGACGTTATCGCCGATTCGCGCCCCGGCCTCGAGCGAGACACCGTCGGCCACGAAGCAGTTCTCGCCGACGAGCGCCTCGCGTCCCGGCCACGAACGCGAACTGACGTAGCTGGCGAGGCGATAACCCCTGCCTCTGGCAGCGAGAAACAGTCTTTCCCGCACGCGATTGAGCTGGTGGTAGCCGACGGCGATGTGCAGCTCATGCTGTGCAGGAGGGAACAGGCGCGTCGCCTCATCGAAGGGGAGCAGTGGCAGGTTGCGGTACGAGTCGCCGCTGGCAAAGGCCGGCTCACAGGTGTAGGCAACGATCTCGTAGTCGCTGTCGCGCTCGAAGTAATCCGACAGCACGTCGGCAATCTTGCCGGCGCCAAAGAGCAGCAGTTTCTTCATCTTTCCTCCTCCTTGTGCCGGCTCTCAGGCCAGAAGTTCCGCCCAGCCGAAGCCCTCGCGGCCGAACTCGTTGCCGCAATAGAGCATCAGCGTCCGGCCGTCGAGGTCGAAGACATGAGGGTAGCAGATCATCTGCGAGTCCCAGCCAGCAGCCGACGGTGCGATCCCGGCTTCGTCGTCGTTGCGCTGCCAGTGGACGAGGTCATCCGACACGGCATGACCGATGCGGTAGCCGCGCTCGGCATTGCGAAAGTCCAGGCCATGCCGGTAGGAGAACAGCATCCGCTGGCGGCCGTGCCAGGCAAAGGTCGCGGCGCTGGTCTGGCATTCGAAGTCGACGCGAGCCGGGATCACGGGTTGCGCGTCACGCGTCCAGTTGACGCCGTCGCGCGAGGTGGCGTGCATGATGACATACACCGACTCCGTGTGCTCCGCCACCTCGAGCCAGTCGGTACCCGAGAGGTACCACATGTGCCAGTCATCGTCGCCGTGACGGCGGACGATCGGGCACGCCTGCAGGTACGGCTCATCGAGCGAAGCACCGACAATCGGCCCGCGGCCGCGGCGGCTGAAGCTGCGGCCGCCGTCGTGGCTGACGGCCAGGCCGATGGCCCAGTCGTAGGGAACGGCGACCCGGCGCGTCCAGCCGCAGTAGTAGAGCCAGTACTCGTCGCCGACCGCCACGACGCTTCCGGCCATGACTCCGAACTGGTCGAAACAGCCCGCTCCGCCGAGCTCGAGCACCGGCTCCGGCGAAACGGTCAGCACGGTCTGCGGATCGTTGCGGTCGAGATCGACGAAGCCGCTGTAGCTCAGGCACGAGCCGTCGGCTGCCCGCTGCGGTCGGCAACTGAAATAGACGCGCAGGCGGTCGGGCAGCAGCAGCGTCGTCGGCACCTGCGCGAACTCGCGCATCCATGGCAGCCGGCCGGCAGGTCGAAAGAGCATTCCCAGCTTGCGCCACTGCAACATTCTGCGGCACCTCCCCTAGGGCTTGACGAAATAGGCGTTGGGATAGATCGAGAAGGCAAACTTCTGCATTCTCGGCAGCGGCTGGCCGATCTCGGCAAAATAGCGCTCTATCGCCTGGCCCTCACCCTCCCAGGGCGGCGACCCGTAGGCGTTGAAGGCGACGACGCCGCCGCTGAGGACCAGCGGATAGAGATGCCGCAGGCCGGCGAGTGTCGGCTCGAAGAGATTGACGTCGAAGTAGAGGAGACTCAGACGGGTTCCCAGCGCGTTCCGGGAAAATTCCTCGACCGTGGCGCAGATGTCGCCCTTGATCAGCTTGCAGCGCTCGACGCCGCGCAGGAAATTGTCGTTGTTGTGCAGCGCGACCATCCGCTGCAGATATTCCTCGCTTGGCTGCATGCTGCCGATCAGGCGGTTGACCCAGGGACGGCAGGCACCATCCTGCGGTGCGAAGCCTTCGTAGCCGGCACAGCTTTCGAAGCCGTAGACCTTGCGCCCGCGATCACCCGGATTGAAGGTCTCGAGGAGCTTGCTCCAGGTGAAAAAGCCGGCCCCGAGGTAAACCCCGAGTTCGACGATCGATCCGGGCATCTCGGCGATCAGCCTGAACAGCTCGTAGTGTGCGAGCAGGCGAGCCATTTCCCGTCTGCGGATGAAGGCGGGTGCATGCAGCATGACATCCTGCAGACTCAGGTTGGCCAGGCTGACACATGCTTCGAGCTCCTGCCAGTGCTCGCGCTCGTAGGCTTCGTAACGCGTGCGGCAGTCTTCGTCGATTTCCGGTCGAGCGTTCATTTCCGTTGCCACTCACTTCCTTTCGAGGTCGCGCGCCGCCGCTTGCCGGACTGCCTCGTCCAGCCAGCGGTGCAGGCTCTTGCCACTTTTCGCGCAGGCGGCCTGCGCCATCGTCTTCGCCTCCGCGGTGACGCCCTCGAGCGTTCCGTAGTAGCGCGTACGATGGCTTCCGCCGCGGACACCCGGGATTTCGAAGTCGAGGTCGGCGAAGGGTTCGCCCTCACCGACGCGATACTCGATGACATAGAAGACGCCGCCGATGATCCACTCGAGCTTCACCTCCCGGCACGAGACCGGCAGGTGCTGCAGCGGCAGCTCGTAGCGATAGAGGGGATTCGAGTTCATCAGCACGCGGCCGAATTCGGTATTGCGTAGCCAGACGGGCATGCTCTCGTCGCCAACCACGACCTTCCCGCCGACCTTGGTCACCCGGTTGATCTCGCTGAAGAAGGCAGCGATGTCGGAGAAGGTGTTCAGGCCGCCAAAATGGAAGACCGCGTCGAAAACGCCATCGGCAAAGGGCAGATTGCAGGCGTTGCCGACATGGAACTCGGTCGGTACCGGCTTCGTCGCCAGCTTCGGAAAGCTGTGGCGCAGGATGGCGAGCGACAGATCCTGCAGGTAGAGACGGCCTTCGCTTCCCAGACGGTCGGCGATCAGGAGCGAATCGCGCCCGGAGCCGGCCCCCAGTTCGAGAACCCGGTGCGTCGGCTGCAGGCTGAGCCGGTCGACCAGGCGGTTGCGCACGTTGTTCTCGTCTTCGCCAAAGGTATCGAAGGTCAGATGCAGATTCTCGTCATAGACATCGGCATTGGCGTCGTACCAGAGCTTCGCCTCGAGGTCGCTGGCAGCGAGCTGGCGGGGAAAGACGAGATCGGGGATCCCGTCGGCAATCGGGAACTCCTCGCCGCAAGGGCACGACAGCATCCCGTCGACCACCGCTTCGCCCCGCTGACGCACGATTCGCAACTGCATCCCTTGTTTGCAGGCGGGGCACACATACACCTCAGCTTCGCCAGACCTCATTTGCTTATCCCTCTCCGGCTGGTTCAGCGCCCAGCTTGATGAACATCGCCTTGCCGCAGACGAACGCCCGTTCAATCCGCTGGCTGCAGGCTTCGAGCAGCTCGTTACCGACACGCCGCGGGCCGTCCCCATGCGCCCACTGGTAGTCGTCGAGGATCAGCCAGCCGCCCGGCAGCAGGCGGCTGACCCAAAGTTCGCAGTCCTGTTTGACGGCAGCGTGATCATGGTTGCCGTCGACGTGCAGAATGGCGATCCGGCGCGAAAATGGCACAACGACCGATTCGCGCGTCGCTATCGGCAACCCGTCCGAGTAGACGGCGAACGCCTGCACGGACGGCATGCGCAGATGCGCGTGATCATTGCCGGACCATGGCGCCAGGTTGACGAAGAAGGCTTCGGCAAGGAGCTCGTAGTCCCACTCGTCGACCAGCCGGCCGATGTTCGCCGGCGAGTCATGATGGATGGCGTGCACTGCCTGCCAGGGATCGACGGTCAGCAACGGGCCAATCTGGTAGCGCCGGGCGAGGTACAGCAGGACCAGTGCCGTCCGCCCCATCAGTGCACCGATCTCGACCAGATCGCCGGCTGGAGCACTGGCGGCAATGGCGATCATTGCCGCCAGCTTTTCGTCGCTCGACTCACCGTAGACCAAGGCCGCCTGCCGCAGCAGGCCGGCGACTTCGATCTCCGGCAGGACCTCGGCGCCGGCGGCGCAGCTCGACATCCAGGATCGCAGCGAGCGCGCTTGCGCCATCAGTTCGCCGTGCTGTTTGACCTGCCGGCGAATCGGCGAATCGCCCAGCAGCTCGACTGTCAGCCCGTGCGCGGGAAGCCAGGTCTGCAGATGGCTATAGACACTGGCCACCGGGCAGAAGATGCGGCTGATCGCGTGCTTCCGGATGAGGGCGAGAAACTCGCTGCCGAAGCCGGCTTCATGAACCATCGGCAAACGCAGCACGGCCTGGCCGTCGAAGCTCGTTGCATCGCCGGCGACCGACGCCGCGAGTACCACCGGTTCGCCAACCAGCCGCGCCGTTCGCCAGTAGTCGGTCGCCAGCCGGTTGACGGCGGGGAAGATCAGTGTGGCCGCTGGCGCAGGACGGACGTTCATGAGCAATGGTCTGCGCGCGGCGTCGCAATGTCGCAACGCGCCAGTTCGGCACGCGTCGCCTGTCGCCCGAGATGCATCAGCAGGTCGATGATCGACAGCCACGGGCTCCAGCCGCCGCCGAGCTGCGGATAGGGTTGCTCACGTGGAACGAGGAAACGCAGCTCTGTTCCACGGTGGCGAAACAGCGCAGGATCGTACAGCGTGCGACCACCCGGAAGGTTGAGGTATTCTGCTGCCCCCTCGTGCCGGCACAGCGCCAGAATGCGCTCCTGACCGCGGCTGCGATGCTCCGGATCGATCGCCGACGACGCGATCAGCGGGGTGCGAATCTCGAGATGGGCGGCAACCGCTCCGATGCTCTGCAGCAGGAAGGGCAGCAACGGGCCACGACCGTCGCTGACGATCGGTTCGAGGAAGGCTTGTGTCTCCTCGTAGAACGGGGCACGGCGATAGCTCTGTGCGAGAGTCGAGCGAAAGCGCTGCCACCAGCCGGCGTCGCTGGCCAACTCGATCTCGTTGATCAGGCGGTTCTGCGACGCCTGCCGGATCGGCACGCTGAAGCGATGCGCAGCGCCGCCGACGAGAATCCGGTTACGGTTGATCCAGCCACGCCGGATGAAGGCGACATCGTCGAGCACGATCATCCTGTCGACTGCGGCGACGAGTTGCCAGTAGCCGATGTAGGGCATGAAGTAGGGCTGCATTATCGCCAGTCGCACGTTGGCTTCTCCCGCCGGGCAGCTCCTGCGCTCTGCTTCATGGCCTGGCTTGCGCCGGCAGGTCGTTCGCGGTGATCTCGAAGGCGCGTGGTGCGAGCCCCTGGCACCAGCGTTGCCAGATCATCCGGAACGTCCGCTCGAGGCCTGCAGCAACCAGTTCGGGGCGACCCAGCGCCGATTGCTGCAGGCGCTCGCGCAGTCCGGCACGCAGCGTTGCCAGTTGCTCCAGATCGGCCGCCCATTCGCGACCGCGGGCGACGAATTCACTGGCGTCGCGGGCGATGAAACCGGGCAGCCCGACGTGTCCGAGAGTCGACGCGGCGGCTCGTCCGGGAACCGTCGTGCCGGCGAGGGTCAGCGTCGGGACACCCATCCAGCAGGCATGCAGGGTGGTCGTGCCGCCGGTGTACGGGAAGGTATCGAGACAGATATCCACCTGCTGGTGCAGCTCGAGATAGGTCCGCATGTCGCTGCGCGGCTGCAAGAGCAGTCGCTCGCGGGCGATGCCGTTTTCGGCGAACTCGCCGGCCAGTTGCTCGGCGCGTCCATCCGGGCGCATCGCGGCGAGCAGCATCCGCGACCCCGGCAGCGCGCGCAGCAGCTCGCACCACAGGGCAACGACCGCCGGACTGATCTTGGTCGGTCGATTGAAGCTGCCGAAGGTAAGGTGGCCGCAGGTGAGCGCCGGCAGCGGACCGACGGCTGGTGCATCGGCGAACGGCAGAAAGGGCGCGCTCGCCGGCAGGCGGACGATCGTTTCGGTGAACTGCTCGTCGAACTCGCCGACCGGCAGAAAGAAGCGGTCGGCGAGGAAATAGTCGACCGACTGCAGGCCGGTGGTTCCCGGGTAGCCGATCCAGCTTGCCTGAATCGGTGCCGGCTTGTGGGCGAAGGTGAGCAGACGATGGTGCGCGGTGTGCCCGCTGAGGTCGATCAGGATGTCGATGCCGTCGGCACGGATCTGTGCGGCGAGTTCGGCGTCGCCCAGGTCAACCACCTGCTGCCAGTGCGCGAAGTGCTGCCGCAGCCCTTGCGTGACGTGGTCCTCGCGCGCATGGTTGTAGTAGGCATGCAGGCACAGGTTCGGGTACCCCCGCAGTTCGCGCAGCACCGGCTCGATGAAGCTGGCGACGGCGTGGTTGCGGAAGTCGGCGGAGACGAAGCCGATCTGCAGCCGGCGGTCAGGGTCCTGCCGGTTGTCGTGCGGCTGGCGGGTGTCGCGCAGCGGTGCCTCGATCATCTCGCCGAAGTCGCGGTGTTCGGCGAACAGGGTCGCGGCGTCGATCGCCTGATGGTGACTGTGGGAATAGAGCAGGTTGCTGTGTGCCAGGTGGTAATCGGGCTGGAGTTGAATCGCCCGCCGCAGGGCTGCATCGGCCTCGGCGCAGCGTCCGAGCGAGGTCAGGACGACGCCCAGATTGAGATGGGCGTTCGCCAGATCCGGCGCCAGGGCGATCGCCGCGTGATAGCTCGCTTCGGCCTCGTCGAGCCGATCAGCCTGATTGAGAACGTTGCCGAGATTGTAATGCGCTATGGCGAAGTCCGGACGGCAGCTGATCGCCTGCCGCAGGCGCGCTTCGGCCTCGTCGAGCTGATCGCGGGCGCGCAGCGATGCCGCGAGGACGACCATCGCTTCGGCGAAGTCCGGCTGGCAGTCGATCGCCGAGTGCCAGGCGTCTTCCGCTTCCGCTGTCCGCTTCTGCTCGTCGAGGTTGTTGCCCAGGTTGTAGCAGGCGGCGGGCAGGTCGGGCTTGAGGCGCAGAGCCAGCCGCAACGCGGTCTCGCCCTCACTCAAGCGGCCCTGCGCCGTCAGCACATCGCCGAGGTTGCTGTACGCTTCGGCATAGTCCGTCCGCAGGGCCAGCGCGCGCCGGTAGCTGGTTTCCGCCTCCGGCAGGCGCCGCTGCGCCTTGAGGTTGCGACCGAGGTTGTTGTGTGCGTCGGCAAGATCGGCCTGCAGCGCGAGCGCACGCTGGTACGCGCCCTCGGCCGCCTGTAGCTGGTCGAGTTCCATCAGCGCATTGCCCAGATTGCAGTGCGCGAGCGCGAAGTCGGGCCGCAACGCCGTTGCGCGCCGGTAGCTGTTCGTGGCATCCTCGTATCGCCGCTGCGCGAGGAGGACATTGCCGAGGTTGTAGTGCGCCTCGGCGAAATCGCCACGGACGCCGAGTGCGCGCCGCTGGCAGTCCTCTGCTTCCGGCAACTGGCCGAGGTCGGCGAGAACCAGACCGAGATTGCTGAGGACCTGTTCGTCGTCCGGCAGCAGTTCTGCCGCGCGCCGCATCGCGGGCAACGCTGCAGCATCGCGGCCCTGCGCCTTGAGCAGTGCGCCGAGGACCTTCCAGCCGCGACCATCCTGCGGATGACGTTCCGTCAGCCTGCGTGCGGCGCTTTCGCCGGCGGCGTATTCGCCGCGCTGGTAGAGAGCAATCACCGCATCGACGTCCGTCGCGCTCGGCCTCGCTGCCGGCGGTTCGGCATCGCGCGGTGCTCGCCGCCCGCTGCGCCCGCGCGGCGCCTCTTGCGCCTGGCTGCGAGGCAGCGGCTGCGCTGCCAGTTCGCGTCTGAGCCGCTCCACTTCCTCCCCGGAGAGACCATGCTGTTCACCGAGCGCGAGCACTTCGCGCGCTGCGGCAGCCTGATCGCTGAGCAGCAGCGCGTCGATGTAACTCAGCCAGTGTTGGGAAGACTGCGGGTCTGCTTCCAGCGCGGCGATGAAGTGCGGCAGCCCGGCAGCCGGTTGCGCACGCTCGACCTCGAGGACGCCGAGGCCATGGTTGGCGGCCGCCTGATCCGGTTGCGCCTGCAGGATGGCGCGGTAGAGCTCTTCGGCTTGGCGGACCTGGCCCGCCTGATGGCATTGGCGGGCCTTCGCCAGCGCCTGTGCCAGAGCTTCTTCCAGCGCGGCGGCAGGCGGTCCGGCGGCAGCGGGCGCGGTTGCGCCCAGGTCAGCCGGCGAGCTGCCCATCTTCGCCTGTCGCCGTCCGCTCGGCGAAGGAAACCGCGCTGAGGACGACCCCCGCCTCCTCGAGTTGCTGCCGGAGCACGGCCGACCCGTTGCGCAGGAGAGCGATCGCCTCCTGCTTTTCGGCGGTGACCGCGACGCTGAGCTGCTTGCCGACGAGAGACAGTCGGGCGTCGACTTCGCCCAGCAGAGGCAGGCGCAACAGCAGGTGGGTCTGCCACCTCGCCTGATCGTCTGCGTCGGCGGCCGCCGCCCGCTCGGGTGGGCTCTCGATCTCCCAGCGGATGTCCTGCCCCGGCCAGACCTGTCCCTGCCACGAATAGACCTGCGTCGCAAACGCCTCGAGTTGCTGCTGCACGACTGCCTGTGCCTGCGGCGCCACCGGCGGCGACGGCGGCGACGGCGGCGACGCGCCACTGGCGGCAGCGCTGCCACTCTCCCTGCCCGGTTGCGCCGCCACTGCACCGGCGACTCGGGCGGCGTTTTCCTCGCCAGCCGGAGTCGGCGCTTGCGCCGTCGGCACGGGCTGTTGTGGGCTGAGCCTGCCCTGCGGTTCTTCGAGCAACTGCGCCTTGGCATAGCGCCCGTCAACCCATTGCGCCTGGTGTGCTTCGTAGAACATGCCGCTGCGGCTGATCGCCTGCTGCAGCAGCGGCAGCAACTCGCTGCCCTGGCGCGGCGGGCTGGCAGCCAGCGGCTGGTTCTCGTTCAGCGGCAGAGGCTGCGGCCCAGCCCTGCCGCTGCGCGCACTGTCGAGCAGCAGGCTGCCGATCAGTTGCCCGGTACGACTCAGGCTGGTCGCGGCTGATTCACCGTCGGCCACCGCCGGCTTGCCGCCGGCAACCACCGCCAGCGTCAGCCGGCCATCGCTTTCGGCGACTTCGAGCTCGATCGCGTCGCCGGTCTGAGCAGTGAACGGCAGCGCGAGCGTCACGCTGCGCTGGTTGATCACGGCCCGGTAGCTGCCGTTCGGCAGCAGCGCCTGAATCTCGGCCAGCAGTCGCTGGCCGACGACCAGTCCGGCGAGTCGGTCGGTGATTTCCTGCGCTGGCGGTGTCGGCCGCAGCGCCAGGTCGGCTGCAGGCTGCAGCCGGTTGGCGAAATCAGTGCGAATCATCGACGTCTGCAGTCATGGTTCTTAATGTGAAAGTCGCGTCAGCGACTTTCAATCTCCCTTCTCCCGTGCGCGGGAGAAGGGCCGGGGATGAGCGAAACGGTCATGACTTTCATCATCGGGGGGGTGTCGAAAGTCATGACCGTTGGCCGGCAGGGATGAGGAGGGGACGGCGATCGTCACCCACCCGCTCGCCGGTGGGCTACAGGCAGGGCGGCGCGGACGCTCGCCGGCGCCATGTCGCCGTCCATCGGCGGGCTGCGCAGCACGACGCGCAGTTCTGCCTGCCGGCGGGTGACAAGCTCCCGGACGCCGGCGTCACATTGCCGGCAGCTCTCGATGATTGCGCGCGCCGGCGTCAGGGTACTCGGCGTCAGGCTGCTGCTCAGGTCGGCGGGCAGGGTCTCCGCCAGCGCACGCCGCTGCGCCTCGTGGTCCGCCAAGGATTCCCAGTCGCTGTTGCGGGCAGCGGTCAGCATTGCCTCGGAGAGTGCCAGCAGTTGTTCGAGTGCGCCCAGTACAGGGTTCATGCGACGGATTGCTGCAGGCGCTCGGGAGCGATCTCGCGCCAGGCGCCGTGAATCTCCTCGAGCAGGCTGGCGACCTCTTCGAGCGCCGGCAGGTCGTTGTCCAGGTTGGCGCGCAGCAGGCGCAGCACCAGATAGTCGTAGAGGGCGTCCAGCCGCTCGGCGATCTCGCCCCCCTTTTCCAGGTCGAGACTGACCTTGAGGCCGTTGCCGATGATGTCGATGGCCTTGGAGATGGCCTCGCCCTTGGCGGCGATCTGTTGCTGCTGCATCGCGACACGCGCGTTGCCGAGAGCGGCCTGGGCGCCGGCGAAGAGCAGCAGGATCAGGCGGTGCGGATCAGCGACCTCGATGGCGGCGTCCACGCCGACCTTGCGATAGGCTGAAATCGCATTGCGGGCATTGGCGAACATTCAGGACCCCTGGTTGTAGGTGGGCAGGTTGGCGAGTTGCTGCTGCAGGAAGCTGCTGGTCTTCGTCATGCCGGCCATCAGCGTGTCGAGCGCAGTAAACTGTTTGCGATAGCGGGCCTCGATCTGTGTCAGGCGGGCCGAGATGACTTCGGATTGCTGACCGAGACCCTTGATCGACGTGCTCAGTCCCTCGCTGCGCGCGGCGATCAGGCCACTACTGCCGGTCAGTCCCTCGGTGGCGGTACGAAACGCCTTGCCATAGGCAGAGACGAGGTTGGCAACGCCGGCGAGGTCGTCGCCAATTGCCTTGCTCAGCTTCGCCGAGTCGATGTTCAGCTTGCCGTCCTTCTGCAGCGTGACGCCGATGTCCGTCAGACGTTGCAGGCTGGCGCCCGCCAGTTCCGTCGGCACCTTGCCGAGTGCCGCACGGACGTTCTCCTGCGCCGTGCGCAGCGTACCGTCACCGTTGAGCGCGCCAGCTCGCTTGCTTGCCGCGTCGTAGCTGCCGAGGCTGCTGGCGGTGGTGTGGAACTCGTTGAAGGCCTTGACGAGCGCGTTGACGCCACCGTTCAGGCTGGCGGTGTCACGGCTGATCGTCAGCGTCGTGCTGACTGAGGTCGCCGGTAGCTCGGGACCCTTGAGCAGGTTGAGGGTCACCCCGTCGATTGCCGTCGTCACGCTGTTGCTGCTGGCTTCGACGGCGATGCCGTTTAGCTTGAAGGCGGAACCCTGTGCGGCCTGCGTCTGGGCGAAAGGATCGGTGGCCGGTACCGGCGTCGCATTCGGGTCGTAGGCGAGGCCGGGAATCCCTGCCAGCGTGACGATCTGGTTGCTGCCCGGGGCATCGCTGGTCAGTACCAGTTGCTTGCCGGCCGTGCCGTTGATCACCACTGCCGAAACGCCGGCACTGGCAGAGTTGATGGCATCACGGACATTCTCCGGCGTGGCGCCGTCGGCAATCGTGATCGCCGTGCTCTTGTGCGGGCTGCTGCCGCCAGCGCTGTCGAGCGATAGCGTCAGCGTGCCGCCGGTCGGCAGCGTCGTGCCGGCGCCGGAGAAGGGACTGGCGGCTCCGGTCGCGCTGGCGATGACGTGCGGGCTGGCGAGGCGCGTCACCTCAAGCCGGTAGCTGCCGGCGACGGCGCCCGACGAAGCGCTCGCCGAAGCGATCGTCGCGTCGCTGAGTGCCGTCCGGAAGACCGAGAACTTTTGCAGCGGCGTCGATCCGGTCGCCGGGACGAGGTTGCCAGCTGCCGTCTGCAGCGCCGAGACGGCGCTCTGCAGTGATCCGAGGGCCGAGATCTTGGCCTGGAATCCCGCTTCCTTCTTCGCCAGCGCGGTCAGCGGACGCTGCTCGAGCGCCATCAACTGACTGACGATGCTGTTCACATCGAGATTCGAGCCCAGGCCCGGTGATGAAATCGCCATCGCTTTCTCCCGTGCTACTCAGTTCGCGTCCGGACCGCCGTGTTCAGGCCGATTGCTTGACGAAGAGCCCCTTGATGCTGTCGAGCGTCCTGGCGATGGCGATCATTTCGTCCGACGGCATCTGTCGAATCACTTCCTTGGTGTTGCGGTCGATGATCTTCACCACCAGTTGGCCGGTGTCTTCGTTGACGCTGAACTCGATGTTGTTGTTGATCGGCTGGACAAAGCTGCGCACGCTCGCGGTTGCCGCCTCGAGCTGCTCGCGTGTCGTCGGCTGCAGTTTCTCCGCCGGCAACTGCGCGCGGGCGGCTGCGACGCCGGCGCTCTCGCCGGTCCTCCTCGTTTCACGTTCTGCCAGGTTGACCATCGGTTGTGCCTGGGTGGGCAGCGAAGCGCCGGTAGGCTGGATGTTCATCTTTCACTCCTTCGGCAAGTGACTTCGGGGGCGTCTTCGTGTCGCCACGTCCACGCCCCCGATCTTACCTCCAATTGGCAGTCGATGCTTAGCCGCGCAGCAGCGAGAGAACGTTCTGCGGCAAAGCATTCGCCTGTGCCAGCATCGCCGTGCCGGCCTGCTGCAGGATCTGCGCCCGCGACAGGTTGGCAGTTTCGGTGGCGAAGTCGGCGTCGAGAATCCGGCTGCGCGATGCCGACAGGTTCTCGGACGTCGCCGCGAGGTTGCTGACGACGCTGCTGAAGCGGTTCTGTACCGCACCCAGGTTCGCCCGGCTCGAGTTGATGTTGGCCAACGCCGAGTCGATCGTCGAAATCGCGTTCTGGGCGCCGCTGGCGGTGCGCAGATCGACGCTCGCGATGCCGGAGCCGAAGGTCGCCGTCGCCGCGGTGTAGCCGGAGGTCAGGTTGGTCGATGCGATGTTGGCGCCACCGAGGTTGATGCCGGTGCTGCTCGTCGACGACAGCTTGATGCCGCCGTAGGTGTTGCTGACCGTACCGGTGGCGAAGCCGAAGTTGCTGGCGTCCGCCGTACCCGCCGCCTCGACGGTGATCGTGCGCCCGTCGGCAGCCGTCATGCTGACCTTCATGCTGCTGCTGTCGAAGGATGCGGTGACCCCGGTCTGGTTCGACACGGCATTGATCGCGGCGACGACGTTGTTCCCTTGGTCGGTAAAGTCGCCCGCGGTGCCGGCGGCGATCGCTCCGAGCTTGACGCCGTTGATCCTGATGTAGTTCGTCGCACCGCCGTCGATGCCGGCGTTGGCCGTGATTCCGGCACCGGAGACAGTACTTGCCGTGGCCATCGCGGAAACGCCGGTCTGTCCGGTGACGGTATTGAAGGCGGCAGCCTTGGCGATCGCGCTGTCGGAGCCGACCTTGGTCGTTCCGGCGGTCAGGCCGGTTTCCGTGTCAGTGGCGGTGCCCGCGAGCTCGACCTTGATGTCGCGGCCATTTATCGAAGCGAGTGTGAGCACACCGCCACTGCTCGTGGCAACGACGCCGGTCGTCGTCGACTGGGTGTTGATTGCCGTGGCGACGGCGGTGGCTTGTGCGGTGGTATCCGCGCCGGCCGTGACCGTGCCGACCGAGACGCCGTTGATCTTGAGGTCGCCGTCCGCCAGACCGCCGGTGGCAGTGACCGCGGCACTATTGATGCTCACCGAGCTCGACACGGCGTCGCTCACCGACGGACCGACGCCGTAACCGTTGACCGTGATGCCGCCGGTCGAGATGGCGCCATTGCTGACCGTCGCCGAAAGCGAGGTGACAAAGGACGAGTTGGTGCCGACGCCCAGCGAATCGGCCTTGGCGCTGGCGATGGTGTTGATCGAGATCTGCTCGCCGGTGTTGGCGCCGATCTGGAAGGACTGCGAGTTGAAGGTGCCGTCGAGCAGCTTGACGCCGTTGAAAGCGGTCTGGCTGGCGACTGTGTTGATCTGCTGCACCAGCTGGTCGACTTCCTGCTGCAGCGCGGCCCGGTCGGTGGCGGTGTTGGTGGCGTTGGACGCCTGCACCGACAGCTCACGCATCCGCTGCAGCGACTCGGTGACGCTCTGCAGGCCGCCTTCGGCCGTCTGCGCCAGCGAGATGCCGTCGTTGGCGTTGCGCGAGGCCTGGTTGAGGCCGTTGATCTGCGAGGTCATGCGGGCGGAGATGGCGAGGCCGGCGGCATCGTCCTTGGCGCTGTTGATGCGCAGGCCCGACGACAGGCGCTGCAGCGAGGTCGTCAGCGAGTTCTGCGAAACGTTGAGGCTGCGTTGCGAGTTGAGCGACGCGACGTTGGTATTGATGATTTGTGGCATTGTCCTTCTCCTATCGAGATCAGATTGACTTCGGTTTCCGGCGACCCCTGCGTCTCCCGGTCCATCCCTGGTAGCGAGTTTTGCTCGCTGACACTTCCTGTAACGACCTGCCGCGAAGGAACTTTAGGTTTTTTCCGGCAGCCGGGCGTATGAGTTTTCCATCGGCGCGACGTGCAGGAACTTGAGGGCGTTCGACCGTTCGGCGAGAAGATCGCCCACGCCGGCGGCGTCGCAACGCGCTCTGGCGATGCCGATCGCGGCCGCAGCAGGCAGCCGCGGGCGGCTTCTGTTCCGGGCCGGGTATGGGTTGCGAAGGAGACGCTGCCGGCGTGCCGCGGCTTGCCCGCAGCACACCGGCGCAGAGGCGCAGATCAGGCGATCAGCGCGAAGTCGGCGTGGCCGAGTTGCGGGTGCGCGTCGACACCGACCAACGCGATGGCGACGGCGGCCGCGCTGCCGCTGCCGTCGGCGTCGTAGTAGAGATCCCCGGTCGTCGTGTTGTAGATGATCCGGTCGTCGGCGTCATGCGCCCGCGTGACGCCGGCGCCCGACCAGAACTGGTTGGCTCCCAGGCTGCCCGGGATGGTGCCGAGGGCACGGAAGACGGCCAGACTCAACTCGATGGTGTCGCTGTTCGGCATGAAGTCGGTCAGCAGATCGCGGTTGGCTGTCGCGCTGGGTGCCTGGTCGAGGACGAACCGGTCTGCGCCGGCGCCACCGGTCAGGCTGTCGTTGCCGGTACCTCCGATCAGCCGGTCATTGCCGCCACCGCCGATCAGCCGGTCAGCGCCGCCACTGCCGCTGATCGTGTCGGCGTTGGTGGTTCCGGTGAGCACATTGGCGCCGGCGTTGCCGACGATCGACAGCGAATTGCCGACCAGCGCGGCGTCGACGTTCAGCGCGACGGTGCCGCTGCTGGCTGCGACCTCGCCGAGTCCGCTGCCGATCACCACCCGCTCGATGCCGCTGTCGCCGGCAAAGAGCGTCAGCGTGCTGGCGGCGGTCGCCGCGAAACGGACTTCGTCAATGCCGCTCGTGCCGCTGTCGGCGATCTCGGCCGCCGGATGATCGCTCGCCGCGGCGATCAGATAGAGGTCCGAGCCCTCGCCGCCGTCGAGCACGTCGATACCCGCCTTGCCGTCGAGCAGGTTGTTGCCGGCGTTGCCGCGCAGCGTGTTGGCGAGGGCGTTGCCGGTGGCGCCGAGATTGCCGCTGCCCTCGAGCACGAGGTTCTCGACGAAGTTGCCGAGGGTCCAGCTGACGCTGCTGCGCACGGTGTCGCTGCCGCCGCTGTCGACCGGGCTGCTGGCTGTCGCCGTTTCGAAGACCTTGTCGGCGAGGTTGTCGACGACGTAGATGTCATCGCCGGCGCCGCCGAACATCGTGTCGGCGCCGAGACCACCGTCCAGGAGATTGGCGCCGCCGTTGCCGGTCAGGACGTTGTTCAGGGCGTTGCCGGTGCCGGCGAGGTTCGCGGATCCGAGCAGCCTGAGGTTTTCGAGGTTGGCTCCCAGCGTCCAGGAGGAACTCGTTTCGATCGTGTCGATCTCGCTCGCCAGGGTGGACGTCTCGATGACCGAATCGCTCGCATCGGTGACGTAGACGTCGTTGCCTGCGCCGCCAATCAGGGTGTCGCTGCCGCCGGCGCCGATCAGCCGGTCGGCGCCGGCGCCGCCGTCGATGTGATCGGCGTAGGCGGTGCCGGTGAGGACGTTGGCGCCGGCGTTGCCGACGATTGACAGCGCGTTGCCGACGAGCGCGGCGTCGATGTTCAGCGCGCCCGTGCCGCTGCTGTTCGCGACTTCGCCGAGCCCGCTGCCGATCACCACGCGCTCGATGCCGACGTCGCCGGCAAAGAGCGTCAGCGTGCTGGCGACGGTCGCCGCGAAACGGACTTCGTCAATGCCGCTCGTGCCGCCGTCGGCGATCTCGGCCGCCGGGTGGTCGCTCGCGAGGCCAATCAGGTAGATGTCGGAACCTTCGCCGCCGTCGAGCACGTCGATACCCGCCTTGCCGTCGAGCAGGTTGTTGCCGGCGTTGCCGCGCAGCGTGTTGGCGAGTGCGTTGCCGGTCGCGCCGAGGTTGCCGCTGCCGCCGAGCAGAAGGTTCTCGACGAAGTTGCCGAGGGTCCAGCTGACGCTGCTCTCGACCGTATCGGTGCCGCCGGCATCGACCCGGCTGCTGGCGCTCGCGGTTTCGTAAACCACGTCGGCGGCGCTATCGACGACGTAGGTATCGTTGCCTGCGCCACCGAACATCGTGTCAGCGCCAGCGCCGCCGTCGAGGCGGTTGGCGCCGCTGTTGCCGGTCAGCAGGTTGTTCAACGAGTTGCCGCCGGCGACCAGGTCGGCGCTGCCGAGGAGCGAGAGATTCTCGAGGTTGGCGGCGAGCGTCCAGTTGACGCTGCTGACGACCGTGTCGATCTCGCTCGCCAGCGTCGAGGTCTCGATGATCGTGTCGGCGGCGTGATCGACGACGTAGGTGTCGCCACCGCTGCCGCCAGTCAGCGTGTCGACACCGGCGCCGCCGTCAAGACGGTTGGCGAGGGCGTTACCGGTCAGCACGTTGGCCAGATCGTTGCCGCTCAGGTTGTTGGCGGCACTGCCAACGACAGTCGCATTCTCGATGTTGGCAGCGAGGACGAAAGTGGCGCCGTTGGTATTGATCGCCACCCGGACGCTGTCGGTACCCGCGTTGGCTGCCTCGCTCAGGACGTCGCCGATGTGGTCGACGAGATAGAGGTCGTCGCCATCGCCACCGACGAGCTGGTCGGCGCCGCCCTGACCGTCGAGCGTGTCGTTGCCGGCGGCGCCCTCGAGCCGGTTGCTCTGGGCGTTGCCGCTGAGCAGGTTGGCGGCGCCGTTGCCGATCACGCTGAACGGTCCGTTGCCGCGCAGCTCGACGTTCTCGAAATTGGCGAGGGCACCAGTCAGGCTGATGGTTTGCGGCGCCGAGCTGGCGAAGACGAGCCGCAGCGTGTCGTTGCCACCGTTGGCACCTTCGCTGACATTCGCCAGCTCGGCCGCGGCGTCGAGGACATAGGTGTCGTCGCCGAGGCCGCCGGCGAAGGTGTCGATTCCGGCCTGGCCGTCGAGGACGTTGCTGCCGCTGTTGCCGGTCAGGCGGTTGGCCAGGATGTTGCCGGTGGCGTTGATGCTCGCCTCGCCGGTCAGCACGAGCTCTTCGAGGTGGTTGCCGAGGGCGAAGCTCACCGACGAGTAGACGCGATCGTTGCCCCCGCTGGCACTGCCTTCGCTGACCACGTCGGCGATGTTGTCGACGACGTAGCTGTCGTTGCCGGCGCCGCCGCTCATGACGTCGGCGCCGGTGCCGCCATCGAGATGGTCGTTGCCGGCATCGCCGGCCAGGCTGTCGGCGCCGCCCAGTCCGTAGAGTTCGTCGTTGCCCGGGGTTCCGGTGAGCTGGTTGCCGCTGGCGTCGCCGGTCATCGTCCTGCCGGCGAAGGTGGCAGCCTGCAGCGTGTAGCTGCCGCTACCGCCGCGTGCGTCGCGGGCGAGCAGGTAGTAGGTGCCCGTCGTGGTCACGGCATGGATGATCTGCGCGCTGCTGGTTCCGGCGGCGGCGTTGTCGTTGCTGGCGATTGCCGACGACAGGCTGGTCGTCGTGGTCGGGCCATGCAGCGACAGGTAGGCGTCGACCGCCGATCCCGGGGCCTGGAGATCGAAGACGTAGGTCGTTCCGGCGCTGAGGCTGACGGCAAAGAGGTCGCTGTCGGTGGAACGTTCGAGCCAGCCGGTCAGCGGGCCGCCGCCGACGGTCATTGCGCCGGCAGTGGCAGGCGTGGCGCCGTAGTCGTCGCTGTTCGCCGCGTCGTCGTTGAGGATGATGCCGGTTGCGCTCGATGTCCTGAAGCCGAGGCCGGAAGACGGGTTCGACAGGGTCACGACGAAGGATTCGTTGGCCTCGACGACGCGGTCTCCCTTGACGGCGATCGCGATGGTTCTTTCGGTCTCACCGATCGCGAAAGTGATGCTGCCCGAGGTCGGACCGACGAAATCGGTCGCCACATCGGCCGCCGACGTACCCGTGCCCTGCAGGCTCCAGTTGAGCGTCTGCTCCGACGAGCTGGCGGTGTTCAGGCTCAGCCTGTAGGTGAACACCGTCGAGCCGCTGTGAGCTTCGAGCTGCTGGGCGACGTTGCTGCTGATCGACACCAACGAGCGCATCGACGCGCCGCCGAGGAGTTCGCTGACCGATTTGCTGCCGTCGGCAAAAACGAAGATCTCCATCTCGCGGACGGTATCGGAGCCGCTGACGGTGCTGTAGAAGTTGAAGCCGACGTTCTCCGAATAGGTATAGGTGTAGCTGCCGTAGGCGCCGGCGAAGACGACGCTGTCGCTGCCGTCGCCGCCGTCCAGCAGATCGTCGCCGAGGCTGGCGATCAGGACATCGTCACCGACGCCGCCGAACAGGCTGTCGTTGCCGGCGCCGCCATCGAGCCGGTTGGCCAGCGCATTGCCGGTGATCTGGTCTGCCGCCGAACCGCCGACTGCGTTCTCGATTGAGCACGAGTAGGCGATGGCGATGTTGTTGGTCATGCTGTTGCCGGAGGAGAACGAGCCCGGCGCCAGGTTGATCGTGCAGTTCGTGTCCCAGCCACTGAGGTTGAGCGTATCGATGCCGCCGGCGTCGTAGATGGTCAGGATCGGATTGGCGTTCAGCGCGAAGTCGAAGATCGCTGCCATCGAGCCGCTGACGTTGCTGCCGAACCCGTACACCGTGTCGCCGGTGCGCGTCGTCGTTTCAGCGCCGTAGATCGTCTGGATGGCGAGAACGTCGTTGAGCATCGGCGTCTGCGGCGAGTAGGTGCGGCCGTCGCGGCCGACCCAGTCGGCCCAGGCAATCTGGCTGCTGCTGCCGCGGCCGGTATTCGGCCCGAAGTACGACATCACCGAGTAGACCTGGCTGTCCTCGAACGACGACGGCGTCCAGTTGCCGCTGCCGTTGTAGGCGCCCATGTGGTCGAGTCCGAAGGCGTGTCCGAGTTCGTGAACGTAGACCTGGAAGGAGTACTGGCCAATCTGCGGCGACATCAGATCGGCATAGGCGCGGTTGAACCAGACGCTGCCGACCGACGGATAGTAGGCATGGGCGTAGCTGACGCCGGTACTCGAGGTGCCGATCTCGATGTTCGAGTTGCCGGCGGTGGTGCGTACGAGGTCGGGAGCGATCAGGTCGTCCCAGGTTTGCAGGGCCCGCTCGGAGGCTGCCTGCTGCACAGCATTGAGGCCGACGAAACCGGGCAGCTCGTTGTTGCCGCCGTACATGCCGGAGGATGCCGTCGGAAAAGCGTAGGTGATGGTCGACCCACTCCAACTGTATCCGGAAATCAGCTGGTCGAGAATCTGTTGCTGGGTCCACGATGCGAGTGCCATATCGACTCCTTCTGCCGCGTGGACGCAAAGCTGGAGGAGGCACTCGATCAGCGCAAGGGGCGCGCGTGATTCGGGCAACCCGGCCACCCTTCCGAGCCGATGAGGCAACTCGGGGTAGGGTCCGTGGCTTTGCGTCCGGAGGTTTCCCTCCGTTTGCCATTGACAGGGTGCAACTCCTAGCCTAAGGAACTGGCCTGATTCACACCCACCGAAAAACGCTACGACTCTAATTCAGTGGAGGGAGAAAGTAAAGAGGGCTTGACGAAGAATCGCAAGGGATCCGTGGTCGATTTCACGTTCGCCTGGTCGCGGCTGCCGTCGCCGGCCAGCGGCCGCCACCAAGCGCCGGCCCGCTTGAGACGGTCCTGCATGAGGTAACGGTGCGCGTTGCCGGGACAGCGCAAGCGGTAGTGGAATTGCGAACCTGCACGCCCTGCGTGGGGCGTGATGACGCGGCGAGCGAGGGCGTCGCACGGGCAGGGGGAGGGCTACGCGGGGCGCACAAAAGAAAAAGGCCGGCAGCCCGAGGGTGCCGGCCTTCCTGACGGGAACGACGATCAGGAACGCTGCTTGCGGCGCAGGCCGGCAACACCAGCCAGCGCGAGGCCGGCCAGAGCCAGCGAACCCGGCTCGGGAGCGCCAGTGATTTCGCGACCGATCTTCGTCTCGACAGCGCCGGCGAAGTCGGCGAAGTTGGAGACCCCGATCACGAAGGACGGGCTGCCGCCTTTGATGTTGGCGTTATACCAGGCTACGAGGCCGGCGCCGCCGATCGCCAGGCCGTTGATGGCGTCGATGTCGCCAGCGATGGCGTTGTTGCGCGCCGTCGCGGTATTGGCACCGTCATTTTCCTCGCCGTCACCCGAGACGTCGATGACCGAGCGGCCATCAAAGCCGTTGTTGAACAGCGGGACTGCGAAGTTGATCGCGCTGCCAGGGGCGGTCAGACCGCTGAAGGCGCGCGAGGTGCCGTTGATGGCGGCGGCGAAGGCGTTCGCATCGGCAGCGGTCTGCAGATGCTGCCAGCCGACCAGTTGCGACTGCTCGGTGGCGCTCGACCATTCGATGTAGGTGACGGCGATACCCTTGCCACCGGTGAAGTTCTCGATCAGGTTCTGAATGCCGGCGCTCTGGAAAGCCGAAACGTAGCCGCCCTTCTGCAGGTTGTACTCGCTGGCGTCAACGCTCCCCGAGACATCGATCAGGAGAGCCAGTTCGAGGGCCACGTCGGTGGCGTTGGCGGCGGGCATGTAGGCGGCGCTGACGGCAACGGCGGCGACGGCCAGTGCCTTGCTAAATTTTTTCATGTTGTCCTCTCTTCAGTTAGTCAGTTCGGGAAGAACGATTCGTCCCGCACGAAGCATATAGCAGAAACCGTGCCAGGTTCTTGTGAAAAGAAACAACATCTTGATTTAATGAGTCCACAAGCTCCTGTTCATGGTCCTTGCGGGCTGCCTGCGACGGGGGGTGTAAAAATTTTCGACACCTGCCGCGGCCGTCGCAGCCCGCGTGGCGCCGTGGCTGTCGCCCTGCGCCAGGGTCGAGGAGAAAAGGAAAGCCGCTTGCGCGGCTTTCCTTTTCTCCTGCAGGAGTGCCCGGTTACTCGGTGACCAGCTCACGCCACGAGACACGACGCGTGTCGAGCGGCGACGGCGCCGTCGGTACCGGCGTGCTGATGGTGCCGGGGGCGTCGGTCCGGATCAGCTCCTTGATCGTCCCGTCTGTCAGGCGAATGACACTCGGCGCACTGCTCAGGTAGTCGCCAAGCCGCAGGCCGGAGAGGCCGTTGGTTCCGTCTACATAGCCACCCGTGCCGTAGTTGAAGAAGTAGGCAAAGCTGACACCGACCGGAACGCAGGCGCCGAGCGTCGGCGTGTTGGTGTTCAGCGCCAGCGTACCGAGTTGCAGGCGCAGGTCGGTGTTGACGCGCTCGCCAGCGACCGGGAAGTCGGCGTACCAGCCGTCGTTGACGTCGAAGTCCACCGGGTTGTTGGTGCCGAGGACGATTGGCGTGCCGGTGGTGCAGAAGGCGCTGCCCGCCGGGCAGGTCCCCGAGGTCAGCGTCTGCGCGACGAAGTCTCCGGGCGTCGGCGTCGTCTGTGGTGGGCTGAGCGGCCGCGGGCTGCCGTAGTCGGCATCGAGCAGGCGGTCCTTGATCGCGTAGACCGTTTGCGTCTGGCTGTTCACGAGATCGTCGGTGCCGAGCAGTTGCCCCGTGCCCACGTACACGACGGCGTGCTGACCGACCCTGCCGAGTTCCGGCCGGGTGGTGATCGGCTGCGCAACGCCGCCCGCGTCCTTCAGGGTGGCGAGGCGCTGTGCGTCGTATACCGGCGTCGCCGGCGGGGTGGCGGGCTGCGGGATGTCGCCGTTGACGTCGAAGCGCCAGAGGTTGCCGAGCTGGTCACCGCCGTAGATGCGCTGCGCGGTGTTGTTGGCGTCGGGGAAGTTCGCCCAGGCCGAAATGCGTGCCAGGCCGCTGGGCGTCGTGGTGTCGCCGGCACCGGTCGCGATCGTGCGCAGCAGCGTACCGTCGCTCGCCCGGAGGATGAACAGGTGACCGCCGCCGTCACCCGGCGAGACGTTGTTGTATCCCGAGGTGACGATGACCACCCAGGTGCCGTCCTTGAGCTTGGTGATCACCGGGTTGCCGTAGCTGTAGCCGAGGTCGTTGTGGGTGAATTCCCAGAGGCCCTTCGGCGCTGCCGGGTTGGTGATGTCGAGCGCGTAGTAGCCGCGGCCGCCGTTGTTGAGGCCGCCGACGAGAATCGTCTTCCATACCGTTGGCAGCGATCCGGATGCCGGAGCGAGGCAATCGCTGACGCAGATGTCGCCGGCCACCGGCGTGCCATCGACGGTGAACTGATGCATGTTCTGCGCACCATAGTTCTTGTCGGCGAGCTTGAACAGGCGCGAGAGGACCGCGCCCGGGACGTAGGCCCACGCCTCTTCGCCGGTGCTGGCGTCGAAGGCGTGCAGCATGCCGTCGTTGGCTCCGGCATAGACCATCGCCGTACGCGTCTGGTTGGCGGTCTTGAAGCCGGCGTAGTTGTAGTCGGCGTAGTTCCACGGTGAGCCCTTGACGTACACGGCCTCCGAGCCGACGATGTCGCCGAGGATGTGCACACGCTGGCGGTAGTACTTGCCGAGGTCGGCGAGAGGCCCCTCGTTGCTCTTGTCGCCACGGATGAAGTTGAGCAGGTTCTCGCCGGCGGCACTGGTTTTCGAGGCGCTCGTCAGGCAGGTGGTGCCGATGGTGCAGAGCTGGGTCAGCGTATCGATCTGCGGCGACAGGAAATTGCTCTGCTCGCTGGTGCTGAGGTTCGCCCAGAGGAAGAACTTGAGGTTGTCCACGCCGCTGCCGGAACTGTTGCCGCCGGACTGGAACAGGTAGATCTTGCGTGCGGTGTGGGTTCCCGACGAGACCTTGGCGTCGAGCTGTGCCTGTGCCGACCAGGCCGTGGTCGCCGAGATCACGCCGGTCGTGCCGTTGATGGTGCGCTTGACGATGTCGCCTGACCATTCGCCGACGCGGAACGACACCTCGAAGATCTCGTTGCTGCCAGCCGCCAGATTCGGGCTGGTGACCGTCACTGCCGCCAGGGCGCCGTCGCGGACGGTGACCGTCGACAGCGCGCCACTGATGCCGGCGGCGAGCGACGACGGGTCGGTCGCGCTGAAGTAGGTGCCACGGCCATTGACCGCCGCATGCCAGAGGTCGTCGATGTTGCTCTGCGTGTTGCTCTCCGGCTTTGGCCAGTTGCAGTCGCCGATGGTCTGCCACGGACAGACGCCGGTGCCTGGGTTGGCGACGAGGCCCTGCTTGACACTGAAGAAGTCGCCGCTGGTCGCGGTCAGATAATCCGGCTGGTACTGCATCAGCCCGGAGGCACCGAGGCCGAGGGTATAGGTGCTCATGTACTGCCGCGGGTATTTCGTGTCATTGGTGCAGACGTTGTTCTGCGTCGTCACGGAACCACTGACGACCGGGCCGCCGGTGCAGCGATCGGGGGTCTGCGACGGGTCGCGCAGGTCGGTCTTCCAGTAGTATTGGGCGACGTCGGCGAGGGTATCCGGAGTGGCGCCGAGCGAGACGATCGGACAGGTGGTGTCGACATAGTTGTTCGCCGCGCTGGCGCGTTCGTCGGTGCACGAGGCGACATCGACCGGGCCCTGCGTGTCGGTGCTGCAGCTCGTGATGACACCGGTGCCGGAGGTTCCCGGCGTGCAACTGGCAACGAACTGCGAGGTCGGCGGTGGCACCACGTTCTGGCAGTTGGTCGTCAGCCCGGCGACGGTGCCGGGGGTGCAGGAAGCGACGTTGGTCCATGCGCCAATGACTGGCTGCGAGCGGCAGTTCCGGGTGGCGCTGGCGGTACAAGTGCTCGCATTCACCCATGGATTGGGCCAGGTCGTTCGGCATTCCCGCGAGCCGCTCGCCGGCGTACAGGAAGCGACCGGCGACCAGCCGGTCCAGACGGTGCGGCAATTCCGGGCGACGTCGACGGTGTAGTTCGGTGCTGTCGACTTTGCCCTGTTGGTACACGACGCCACGTTGCTCCAGCCGCTCCAGGGGTCGGGATTGTACCGGCACTCCTGACTCGCGGACACGCTGCATGTAGCGGAATCAACCCAGGCATTTGGCCAGGTCATCTGGCATTGTGTGGCCAGTGGCACCGTGTACGTCGTCGGGCCGGCCGATTGAGCGACGGTGGTACACGAAGCGACATTGCTGTATGGGGACCACGATGAGTACATGCATTGCTGGGTCGGCGAAACGGTGCAGGAAGCGACCGGGTTAAATGCAGTCCAAACCGTCTGACACTGTGTCGTCGGCCCCGCCGTGCAACTGCCGGTGGGGCTCCAGCCCGTCCACACCGTCTGGCACTCCTCGGCAGTCGTGTAGAGGGGACCCGTTGACAGAGGCACTGCGCTGCAGTTTCCAGCGGTCGACCAGGTACTCCAGCCGGCGTACTGACACTGCGTCCGCGTGCCGCCGGTGCTGACCTCGGTGCAGGTTGCACTGGCGGAAAGATTGTTCCAGCCGGAGTAATTGACCTGACATTCGACCGGGCTCGTGACGCTGTAAGGTGACGCCGGCGAGGCAGGATTCGCGGTACAACTGCTGACGTTGCTCCAGTTGTTCCAGACGTACTGGCACTCGACGGTCGCCGAGCTGGTGCAGGTTCCGCTGGCGTTCGTCCACGGCGTCCATTGGTTGCTCAGGCATTCGCGGGCGACACCGACGGTGTAATTGGGCCCGGTTGACTGCGGCGCTGCGGTGCACGAGCTGACGTTGCTGTACCCCGTCCAACTGTCGTAGCGGCAATCGACCGTCGGCGAGCGGGTGCAGGAGGATGCATTCACCCACGGATTCGGCCAGGTTGTCTGGCACTCGACAGCCGTTCCGACGGTGTAGCTGGTCGGTCCCGGCGATTTGGCGACTGCCGTGCAACTCGAGGTGTTGACCCAGGCCGCCGAGCTGTACTGGCACTGCGAGTCGGTGGTGTAGAGCGTCGCTTCGCTGTCGAGACCGGGATTGATGAGCAGCGATCCGCCGGCCGCGACGGAACAGCTCGAAACGTTGGTCCACGCGGTCTGCGGCAGTACCCGACACTCGGTGCGATTGGTGCCGGTGGCGCCCTTGGTGAGCTGGGAACACGATGTCGTGTCGCTCCACGCACTCCAGGTCGTGCCGGCGTTGGTCGACGTACGCTGCTGCACCTGCGTCAGGCGCTGCTGCAACTGGTAGGTCTTGCTTTGCACCTGTGCCGTCATGCTCTGCAGTTGCGAGGTCCGCGTCTGCGTCAGCGTCTGCGATCGCGTCTGCAGCGTCCCCGTTTGTTGCTGCAACGGGCCGCTGCGGCTCTGCAGCAAATTCCGTCGCCGCTGCAGTTGCGTCAGCGTGCTGGTCTGCATCTGCGTGAAGCTGCTGCCAAGAAGCTGCGAGGTGCTGGCCTGCCATTGCCCGTCGCGGCGTTGCAGCCGGGAGGTTCTTTCCTGGCGCTGCGTGAAGGTCCGCTGCTCGACGAGCGCGTCCTGGCTCTGCAACTGGTCCGTCGTGATCTGCGCCTGTGTCGCCTGCGTCGGCGTCTGCGTCTCGGTGATCTGGGTAGTGATCTTCTGCTGCTTCCACGGGCCGCCGTCGAGCTGCGGGCGCACCTCGAGCCCCGGGCCGTCCTGGTCGCCGACGGCGGTCGTGCCGTCCCACTGGAAACCGGCGCCCTGGTTCCAGTAGCCGTCGGTAGACAGCAGCGTGACGTTCGGCTGGCAGTAGAACTGCACCGGATCGACGACGTTGACGCCGTTCAGGGTACCGCCGTTGAGGCGGCCGGCGTAGAGGCGGCCGGCGTTGGACAGCGCCACGCGCAGCGGCGTGTTCTGGTTCGGGACGGCGGCGAAGACCTTGTCGTACCAGGCCTTCTTCTGCGCCGCGCTGAAGCTGGCGATGTTCTGGAAGTCCTGCGTCGTGTTGTTGTTGATGCTCATGTAGCCGATGCGGTACGAGCTGCCGATCGGCTGGAAGGAGAGGCTGGTGGCGGTCTTCATCGACTGCATGCGGGTGCGGTAGTAGGCCCACCAGTTGGCGTAGTTGGTCATCTCCTCGGCATTGGTGCACGGGTCGGCGGCGCAGTCGCTGCGGGTCACTGCCTTCGCCGGCAGGGTGACGCTGGGGGTGATGACCGTCAGCAGGTTCTCGCCGGGAGCGAGATTGTTCGCCGGGCGGTCGAAGGCGGTCGCCGTCAGCGTCATCGTCGCCGTTTGGGTCAGCACCGGGGTCGCGGTGGTGACGCCCGGTGCGCTGATCGTCACCGTGTTGCCGGCGGCAACGGCGCGGTAGCCGACGACCTGGCACGGAGACACGAGGGTGAAGCTGCAGGCGTTGATGGCACTCTCGATGTAGCCGGCGAGCACCACCGGGCTGCTGGTCGCCGGCGTCGCTGCCGACAGGATCTGCTGGCCGCCGACGGTGATGCTGCTGACCGAGGTACTGCTGCTGCCGCTGATCGTCAGGACGCTGGCGCGTGGTGCCGGCATGCGCGGGTAGTTGAACGGGATGTTCGTCGGCGTCGCCGGTGGCCCCGGGTTGGGGTCGATCTGCGTCGCCTGGCAGGCGCCGGAGTTGGCGACCGCAGCGGTGGCGTCGGCGGCCGTGCGGCACCAGCGCAAGCGGGCGGCGACCGGATAGGTGGCGCTCGGCGCCGTCGCTGCAACGCAGGTCTTCATGCTCTGGTTGGTGCAGTACTCACCGGCAACCGTCGTGTAGTAGTAGGCGTTGCCGATCAGGTTGCTGCGCCCGGTGCCCTGGACGCCGTAGCCGTCGTCCTTGACCGAGGTCCAGGCGGTGGTGGTGGCCGAGGTCTGGCTGGGGTAGGTCGTCGTGTCGGGCGCCCCGCTGGCGTCGAAGTACTTCGGCGCGAGATAGGTGACTGCCGGGTTGTAGGCGAGGCCGTTGAAGCCGGAATTCTTCGACTGGTGGAGGCCGGCCGAGAGGCCGGCCCAGTCGGGCAGGTAGTCCCAGTCCATGCTGCCCGAGTCGTCGAGGACGAAGAGGATGTTCGGCGCGATCTCGACCGACGAGGCGCCGGAGATCGGTGAACTGGCAAGTTGCGTCGGCGCTGCCAGGGCACTGCCGCCAAGCATCAGCAGGCTCAGCAGGGCGATCGAGCGGATGGTGCGGATGTTGGTGGTCATGGCAAGCTCCTCTTGAAACCGGCTGCGGACTACAGGGCAACGATGGTCTGGATGTAGGCAACCGTGCGCCGCGGTCCCTCGATGCGCGTCGTGACGCGGTAGTAGACGCGGTTGTTGGCGATCGGCGCGATGCCGCCAGCGGCCTGGCTGCCGCCGGTGTTGGTGCTGGCTGGCTCGCGCGCACAGTTGGCGAGATGTGGCGCGCCGGTCGCCGCGCACAGGCGGTGGACGATGTACTGCACGGTGTTGCCGGCGGCGTCCTGGCCGCCGGCGGCCAGCGGCGTCAGGCCGCCGCTGACCAGGGCGGTCCAGTAGGCATCCCAGGACTGGCCGGCGGCCGGCGACTGGGCGATGCCGGCGGCGACGTAGCCGGCGGCATCGTTGTGCAGAGTGGTGTTGCCCAGCGCACTGTTGGGCTGCAGCCAGTTGCTGATCGCCAGTTCGGTGCTGCGCTCGCCGGCCTGGACTGCCGACTGGTGAAACGACAGGTTGCCGGCGACGAGGTTGGCGGTGTCGACCGAGCGGACGAGGGCAACGCCGGCGAGTGTCAGCGCGACGAGGACGATCAGCGCGACGAGCAGGACGACGCCCCGCTGCCGGCTGCTGCTGGCCGCCGCGCAGGCGTGGCGCGGCCGATCGACGGGCCTCAACATGTGGCCATCCAGGGCAGGTTGCGAATCGGTATCACGGTCTCGAAGGTCCGGTAACGGTAGTTTTGCCAGTTGGCACGCGCGCTGAGGTTGATCGCAGCGCCGCCGCTGCCTGCCCACACCGGTGCCTGCTGAGTGATCTGATCGCGATCGACCTGGCTGTTGCGGGCAACGACGACGATCCGTACCGCCGACGTTCTCGCCCAACTGCAGGCGAGGGCGTCCTGATTCGCCGGGCTGGGCTGCTGCGGTGTCGCCTGGTCCCAGGTGTCGACGCCACTGGTGGCGGTCGAGGCGTGTCCATACTGCGCGCGCAGCGCGGCGACGTTGTTGACGATCGGCACCCAACTGGCGCTGCAGGTGCCGTCGGTGGCGGTGCAGGCGGCGCCACAATTGGCCGCCATGTAATCGCAGACCGTGAGATTGCCGGCGCGGATCGCGTAGGCGAGGATGCGCGGGTTCTGGCCGAGGTTGAACAGCGTACCGCCGTCGACCGCGCCGCTGCTGGGTACAGTGATCACTGGTGGCGTCACCGCCGTCACCGCCGCGAGGGTCAGCGCACAACCGACCGTCGGCACCGAAGGGCCGGCGATCACCCGGTCGCCGACGGTGAAGGAGCCGGCGGCCTGCAGGCCGAGCTGCAAGCCCAGGACGGCGGTGACGACGTCGCCTTCGGGCGAGCCGTTGCCGCTGCCAAAAGTGATCAGCAGGGTGTCGCTGTTGGCGTCGCCGGCGGGGATGTCGGTCGTCGGCGGATTGATCACCACTGGCGCAAGCTGCGCCAGCGTGCGACTCGCCGGTGCCGGAAGGGTGAGCGGGCAGCCGAGCGCATTCAGCGCGTTGAAGCCGAAGCCGGCCTGCCGGATGTCGCGCTGCAGCGCGTAGGTGGCAATGGCGCCACTGCTCTGCGAATCACCGGTGCCGGTCGTCGAGCGCCGCTGTCCTTCGGCAGCCGAGAAGACCTGCAGCATGATGATCATGCCGATCATGCCGATGACCATGGCGACCATCACCTCGACGAGCGTGAAGCCGCGCGGGATGGATCGCGGCACAGGGAGCGGGAGCGTCTTCATGGCGACTCAGGGGTTGCGGGAAATCTGCGAGACGACGACATGACGGTGTCCGGCAGCGTTCAGCGGCATTTCCGGCGTTCGCCAGAAGAGGGTGATGACGACCTGGCCGGCGGTCGCTCCGGCCGTGACGTCGACCGTCACCGTCGGCAGGGTGGAGACTACACCGGAGGATGCAGCGACGACGCCGGGCAGACCTTCCCTGCCGCTGACGTCGGCGAGCCAAGCGTTGTACGCCGCGCCGCCCGTCTGGAAGGCGGTCTGCAGCGCCGCCAGGTTGCCGCTGCTGGTCCACATCTGTCCGATCAGCCGGTTGGCGAGCAGCGTCGCGTCGGTCCGGTACTTGGCGTCGCTGGTGAGCTGGACGGCGGTCGCCTGCAGCGCGACCAGTGAAAGAATCCCGAGCGAGAAGATGAGGATGGCGATCAGCGCCTCGAGGAGCATGACGCCGGCCTGATTGCCGGCGATCGGGCTGGTCTTCGGTTCCATCAGCATGCCTGCGCATCGCCCGCCGGCAACGCCGGATCGCACATGCGGATCTGGCCACCGACCGAGACCAGAACGCGCAGACAGCGTACCGAACCGCCGCCGGCAACGCAGGTGCCGCCGGTCGTGCTCGAGACGTCGATGGCGACGTTGGCGGCCGGCACCGGTGTCAGCCGTCCGAGGCCGTTGAAGACGAATGCCGACTGGCCGGCGGCGACGAGCGTCTGTTGCGAGCCCTCGGCGCGGTTGCGCACCTGGATGATGCGCGGCGCCGTTGTGTCGGAGGGCACTGCCGCACACTGGCTGGCCGGGTTGTCCATGCTGACGACCCAGTGCGGGCCGGCCGTGTCAAGGGCGCAGGTGTCGTCGATGGTGCTGACGAGCTGGAAGCGGACCGTCGCGTTGCGCCGGACGGCCTCGGCCCGGGCGAGCTGCAGACCATTCTGGATCGCCTCGGCCGAGGTACGGATACGGGCGTTGCGCAGCCAGTCGCTGAAGCGGGGAACGGCCATCGCCATCAGCACGCCGAGGATGACGATGCCGACGATCAGCTCGATCAGGCTGAAGCCGCGGTGTGCGTTCAACAGCCACCTCCCTTGCTCGTCACCCAGCAGTTGACCGGAGCGGTTCCCCAGCCGGTGATGACGGCGGTCGTCTGCCGGGCATTCGCCTGGTTGACGGTGTAGGTGAAGCCGGTCATCGAGCTCTTGCCGGTGGCGGTGAGCACATAGGTGGTCGCAGTCGGGCCCGGGCAACTGAAGTCGAAGTACGGGCTGGTCGTCGTGTCGGCGTTGTTCGGATCACAGGCTGGCGACATGACCGCCGGATTGCCGCCGGACGCCGCCTGGTAGTAGAGATGGTTGTCCTGGAAGAACTGCTCGAGTCGCACGCGCCGTTCGGCGAGTTGCGCGGTGGCATGCGTGATGCGCGAGCGGATCAGATACTCGTTGTAGTTGGGAATCGCGATCGCCGCGAGAATGCTGATGATCGCGACGACGATCATGACCTCGATCAGGGTGAAGCCATCTGGTCTATTCACGGCATTGAACTCCCTTGCGGATCCCGGGGCGACGCGGCGTCGCAGCCAAAGGCATGAATTGATGATAGCGCGTGCCGGTCCCGGGACAAGAGGTGAGCGACGTGCGGCGCGTCCTGGCGGACGAGTGGCAGCAGTGGCGGCGCGGCGGGCGGTAGAATCCAGCTTCCGCCGGCTCCGGCATCCTCCCTCCTGCCCGTGCCTCTGTCAAACGGTCATGACTGTCGAGACACCGTTGATGATGAAAGTCATGCGCCTGTCCCTCATCCTCGGCGCTGCTCCCGCGCGCCGGAGAAGGGAGATTCGTGAGTCGCAGACGCGACGTTCAAGGTAGGTCAGGCGTCCCCGGCAGTGCGCTGGAACAGGAGCAGCGCATCCGCCTGCGCTGGTCGCTGGTCGCCTCGCTGCTGCTGCATCTGCTGCTCTGGTCCGTCCTCGAGCCCTTTTCCGGGGCGGTCGGCAGGAGCGGGGCGCAAGCACCGGCGGGGCTGCAGGCGACGCTGCGCATGCCGCTGGCGCCGGCGGCTGCAGCGACAGCCGAGGCGACGGCAGATGCGTCACTCGCGTTGCCGGAAGGGCCGGCAGCTGCCGACCCGCGTTGCCGCTGCCCGTCCGGATTCCGGCCGCTTCCGGTAGGGGCATTGACCG
>ERZ761609.440-NODE-440-length-48614-cov-48.577586_pt1 | contig 48614 bp, 42 predicted proteins | sample MGYA00511163_ERZ761609 | MGnify/ENA primary metagenome ERZ761609 (study PRJEB28899, sample SAMN02445070) | bioreactor sludge metagenome | biome: EBPR sludge | place: Australia: Brisbane, Thorneside Wastewater Treatment Plant | collected 2011-12-16 ... | reverse complement strand
CGACCACCGAGATCTACACTCTTTCCCTACACGACGCTCTTCCGATCTGGGATGATGGGGCAACCCGCGGGCGGCCGCCAGGGTCAACCCGGCGGAGGTATGACGGGTGCGGGCGGGGGCCGGCCTTCGGCGCCTCCATCCGGAGGCGGGTTCGGGTTCGGCGGCGGTGGATTCGGGGGCAGCGGCGGCGCGCCGCCACCCGCGCCCGCCCCAAAGCCTTAGCTGGACTTGAAGCGGTCAGTCAGCCGGGCGATGTTCTCGTCGTAGATCTTGACCTTCTTCTTGCGGATCAGCTCGTTCAGAATGCCTTCGCTGAACAGGTCGCGGCGTTCGCGGGCGCGCCGCTGCTTGATCGCCTCGGTCATCGACTGCCTCTGCGAGGCCAGCGCGGTGAGGTCCGCCGGAATCTTCTCGATCAGCTTGGCAAACACCACCCCCACCGAGAGCCGCACGGGACCCACCACCTCGCCGGGGTTCTTGCGGAACACTTCTTCGATCTGGAGCGCGGTGCCCAGACCCTCGATTTCCGCGGCGCGAGTGACCTCGCCGGTCGTCTTCACGTCGAAGCCCATTGCCTTGGCCACGGTCGCGATGTCGCCGCCGGAGAGCCGGACGCGCTCCTCGGCTTCTTTCAGCCGGTCTTCGAAGATCGTCTGGGCGCGCTCGGTGACGATGGAACTCTCGATCTGGCCGCGCACTTCATCGAGCGTGGAAGGCCGCGCGGGCACGATTTCGGTGACCTGCGCCACCACCAGCCGGTCCTGCCCGGCAGGGAGCACGGGCGTCACGCCGTTGAGGGGCAGTTCGCTGATCGAGTTCGTGAAGTTGGGGTCCGCGCCCACGCCCGGCACCGGGTCGGACGGGCGCATCGGGGCAACCTTGATGGGCTGGATGCCATTCTGCCGGGCGACGGATTCGCCTTCGGCGGCGGAGCGGGCGAGCGCCGCGCGGATCTGGTCGGCCACGGTCTGCATCCGGTCGAAGACCTGCGTCCGGAGAACCTCGGATTTCAACTCATTGCGGACTTCCTCGAACGGCTTCAGCCGGGCGTCCTCGCGTCCTTCGACGCGAATGATGTGGTAACCGAACATGGTGGAGACGAGGTCGCTGACCTGGCCGGGCTTCATGCTGAACGCGGCGGTTTCAAACTCGGGCACCGTCTGGCCGCGCACCACCCAGTCGATATCGCCGCCCTTGGGCGCGGAGCCGTAGTCCTGCGAGTTCTCCTGCGCGAGCTTGGCGAAATCCGCGCCGGCGCGGATCTGCTTCAACAGATCTTCGGCCTTCTTCTTCGCTTCGGCCTTCTGGGCGTCGTTCTTGTCGCGGGTCTCGATGAGGATGTGACGGACCCGCACGCGCTCCTGGGTGCGGAAGCGGTCCTGGTTCTCACGGTAGGCGCGCTGGAGCTGGTCGTCGGAGACCGTCAACGTGGAGGCAATGGCCGATTCCGCGATGGGATAGACGGTCAGGCCGCGCATTTCGGGCGTCTGAAATGCGGCCTTGTTCTGCTCGTAGCGCTGCTGCAGTTCCTCCGGCGTGATCTGCACCTGCGACCGGTAACGGTCGGGAGTCATGATTACGTAAGAGATCTTCGCCTTTTCATTCTGCTTCCTGAACTCTTCCTCGACGTCCTGCGGGGTGACAATCACGCCTTCGAGCGCGAGCATTTCGAGCCTTGCCGAGAGAGCCTGTTTCCGCACGTTGGTCTCGAACTGCGGAATTGTCATGTTCTGCTGGGCGAGGAAGGCCCGGTAGGTTTCGGTGCCCACGAACTTGCCGCCTTCGTACAACTGCGGAATCAGCGCCCCGATAGTCTCGGCGAGTTCGGCGTCGGTCAGCCGGTAGCCCATCAGGCTGGCCTGGTAGGCGATCGCGCGCTCGGCCACCATCTGCTGGACGAACATCGGCACATAGACCGATTCGAGTCCCGGCGGAATGCGGTTCTGGCGCAACTCCCGCGCCATCACCTGCTGCACCTCGTTCATGGTGATCACTTCGTCGCCGATTTCGGCAATGATCTGGCTGTCCGCCCCGCCCGCGCCGTCGCCATACGAGGGGACCAGGGTGACGACCATCGAGATCGCCACCAGGCTCAGCAAAGCGCCGAGCAGATAGCGCACAGTCTTCTGGCGGCTGCGAAACAGGTCAAACATGGAAAGTCTAGGCTCCTACTGCGATCAGGTGGGCGCAAATGCGCAAACTTACATTATACCGCCGCGGCCGGGCCGAGGCCGCACTCCCGGTGGACCGCCCCGACTGCTTTCTCGATGCCGTCTTTGCGGACCACAATGGCGATGGTGAGTTCGCTGGACCCCTGCGCGATGGCGATGATGTTGACCATTTCACGCGAAATGGCGGTGAAGATGCGCCCGGCCAGGCCCGCCTGGCCTTTCATACCCTCCCCGACGATCGCCAGCAGGCCCACGTCGAGGTCCACGTCGATGGGGTGAAGATATCCGTGCGCCAACTCCAGTGAAAACGCCTGCTCCAGGCGTTCGATCACGGCTGGCAGTTCGGCCTGCCGGATGAGAAAGCAGAAGTTCTGACGGTAGCTGGAGCTGGAGAGCGCAAGCACTTCGGCGTTGGTTTCAGCCAGCGCTTCAATCGCCCGGGCCATGACCTTGGTGCCGGAGAGCAGGGCGCTGGCTGGTTCAAGCGACACCAGCGCGACGTTGCTCATCGACGTGACCGCGCGCGCGCCGGAAGCGGTGTCGGCCGTGGCGGGCACGATGCGCGTGCCAGGCACTTCGGGCTTGAAGCTGTTCTTGCTCCAAACGGGGATCTCACGCTCCATCAGCGGAGCGAGCGTGCGCGGGTGCAGCACCTTCGCACCGTTGTAGGCAAGTTCAGCGGCTTCGCGGTAGGTGATCTCCTCGAGCACCCGCGCCTCGGGCACAATGCGCGGATCGGCGGACATAATGCCGTCCACGTCGGTCCAGATCCACAGTTCCTCGGCGTCGAGCACGGCGGCGAGAATCGAGGCCGAGAAGTCCGAGCCGCCACGGCCGAGCGTAGTGGGACGCCCATCGAGCGTGGCTCCGTTGAAGCCCGTGATCACCGGCAGCCGTCCGGCTTCCAGTTCGGGCTTGAGCAGGTTTTCGGCCTTTTCCCGCGTCGGATCAAGCAGTGGGGCGGCGTTGCCGAACACGGCGTCGGTCACAATCACGTCGCGGGCGTTCACGGCAAAGGCGTCCACGTTCCGGGAGCGCAGGTAGGCGGCCATCAGGGTGGAGGACAGGCGCTCGCCCACCGCGATGGCTTCGTCCACCGAGCGCGGCGGCCGTTCGCCCAGCATCAGCACGCCGCGAGCGATGCGGCCAAACTCGTTCAGGATCCCGCTCAGGACCAGCAGCGTCTCCTCGGCGAGCGGGCCTTCGAGCAGGTCCAGGCACGTCTCGCGGTGGCGCGCTTCGAGCGTTTGCAGATTGGCTTCGAGGCCTGCGGCGTCCCCGCCCTCGGCATGGCGGAGCGTGTCGAGCAGCAGGTCGGTGACCTTCGACATCGCCGACACCACCACGCACGTCGGCCTCCGGTTGTACTGCTCCTCGCACAACAGGGCCGCGCCCCGGATTCTCTCGGCCGACCCCATCGAGGTGCCGCCGAATTTCATCACCACCAGTTGGTTCAACGCAGAACTTCCTTTCCGTTGCTCGTCCGTTCGCGGACAATGCGCAGCAGCCCTTCTTCGACCTCGTCAGGCGAAAGGCCGGTCGAGTCGAAGTACACCGCGTCGGGCGCCTGCTGGAGTGGCGAATCGGCGCGGGTCCGGTCGCGCTCGTCGCGGCGGCGGATTTCGACTTCCACCTCCTCGACCCGCGCAGCCTGGCCCTGCGCTTCGAGATCGCGCAAACGGCGCTCGGCGCGGACTCGTGGTTCGGCATCCAGGTAGATCTTCACCTCGGCCAGAGGAAACACGACCGTCCCGATATCGCGGCCTTCCATAACCACCGACGCGGTCTCGCCCATCTGCTGCTGCTGGCGCACCATGGCGCGGCGCACGGCCGGCAGGGCCGAAACGCGCGAGGCCGCCTCGCCAATCTCGGGGGCGCGGATGGCCGCCGTCACGTCCTCCCCGTTCAGCTCGACGCGGGCGTCCTGGAGGCCGATCACGGCGTGCGCGGCGAGTTGTTCGAGGCGCGGAGCGTCGTCCAGGCTGATCTGTTCGCGAATCGCCCAGAGCGCCACGGCGCGGTACATCGCCCCAGTGTCGATATACAGGTAGCCCAGGCGCGCGGCCAGCCGGCGCGCAAGGGTGCTCTTACCCGCTCCCGCAGGGCCGTCAATCGCCACGATAACCCGTTTCTCCAAGGCTGCTCATTCAGTGTAACGCGGTAGAATTGAAGGCATGTTGGGCAAACTGACTGTGCTTATTCTGGGCGCGAGCCTGCTGGTTTGGGCCGCCAATCCCAAGGTCGCCGACGCCAACGCCAAAGTGAAGGCAGGCAAATACGAAGAAGCCATCGCGGTGCTCGAGCCGCTGCACAAGGCCGCGCCGAAGGACGCCGAGGTCACTTCCGCGCTGGCCAACGCGCACCTGAAGTATGGCGACTACTTCATGTATAACGAGCAGTTGCCGCCGCGGCAGAAATACCGCCCGGCGCTGAAGCAGTACCGCACCGTGCTCAAGTACGATCCGGCCAACAAGGACGCGGCAGTCAAAATCAAGACCATCGAGACCATCTACAAGCAGATGGGTATGCCGGTGCCCGAGTAGCGGCGTCTCACCATTTTCAAAATTATTTCCCCGTTCCCCTCAGCAGTTTAACGGAAGTAATGGTTCGTTTCGGGGCCGCCCCGTAGTCTGATGGGGGTAGGAAGGCAGAGTGTTGCCCTGCGGTCGGTTTTGGCGAACAAACCATTTTCCAACAACAGGTTAAGCCTGGTCTGGGTTCGTTCTGAAAACCGCTGGTTTCCGGCCCCCGGACCGGACGGCCCAGCCGGGGCCAGGGCGCTGGACGCGGGTTTCTCAGAACGAACCCAGACCGGGCCTAAGCCTATGCCAGGAAAGATACTTATTCGTCAGGCCAGGAGCGGTTCCCCACGGGACCTCCAGGTCTGATAGATTCTCAAGGCAATGGTCACTATACGAGATGTGGCGGCCCGGGCGCGGGTGTCGGTCGGGACCGTCTCTAATGTTCTGGCCGGCCTGGCGACCGTGCGGCCGGAGATGCGGCGGCGGGTGGAGCAGGCGATGCGTGAGCTGGACTACCACCCGAACCAGATCGCGCGGAGCCTGAAGACCCGCTCCACGAAGACGCTGGGGACGATCATCAGCGACATCACCAACCCGTTCTACCCGCAACTGGTGCGCGGGGCGGAGGACGCGGCGCTGGCGGCGGGCTATCTTCTGATCACGCTGAATACCGACGACAATGCCGAACGCGAGCGGCAGGCGATGTCGGTGTTGCGGGCGCGGAAGGTGGATGGCGTGCTGATCACCATGGCGCCGGGCGGCGACGAGGCGCACCTGCGGGCGACGGTGGAGGCGGGCGTTCCGCTGGTGGCGCTCGATCGCGTGCCGGAAGGGATCGGCGTGGACTCGGTGTCCACCGACAGCACGCAGGGCGCGCGGATGTGCATGCACCACCTGCTGTCCCGCGGCCACCGGCGCATCGGGCTGGTGACGGCGAACGTCCAGATCCCGACGGCGCGGGCGCGCCTGGAGGCGTACCGGGCGGCGCTCGCCGAAGCCGGGATCGAAGTGGACGAGGCGCTGGTGAAGTGTGGCGACAACCGGATTGATTCGGGGTACCGGCTGAGCAAGGAACTGCTGCTCGAAGCCAGGCCGCCGACGGCCGTGTTCGCGGCTAACGCGATGATGGGCTTCGGTGTGTTGAAGGCGCTGCGGGAGCTGGACCTGAAGTGTCCGGGCGACGTGGCGCTGGCGGTGTATGACGATGTGCCGTTCGGCGACGTGCTCCGGCCCAGGCTCACAGTGGTGGCGCAGCCGGCGTACGAGATGGGGCGGATCGGCGCGGAACTGTTGATCAAGCGGATCGAGGGGCGGGAGACGTCTCCCCAGCCGGTGACCATCAAGCTGCCGCCGGAACTGATCGTGCGGGAGTCCACGGCGGCTCGGGAATCAACCACACTCCTTTAGCCGGGGCTGGCGGCTACACTGGGAGTACATGGCAACCGCGGCCGGGCCGATCAAGGACTCCTCGAAGTGGGCGCGGTTCGCCGTCTATGCTCTTTCGTTCGCCTGCCTTTTGTGGGTCTATCACGACTTTGACTGGCGGGGCGAGTTGCCGCGGCTGGCGCGGGTTCACTGGGCGTGGCTGGTGGTGGCCGTGGCGGCGGACATCCTGGTGTACGTGACGCAGGCGTGGCGGTGGAATATGCTGTTGCGGCCGGTGGCGCGGCTGCCGCTGTGGCGGTCGGTGCAGGCTATCTACATCGGGCTGTTCGCCAACGAGGTGTTGCCGCTGCGGACGGGTGAGCTGATCCGGTGCTACCTGCTGGGCGTGTGGAACCGGATCTCGGTGGCAGTGGTGCTGTCGTCGGCGCTGATCGAGCGGCTGATCGACGGCGTGTGGCTGATCTTGGGGCTTCTGGTGGTGTCACGAAGCGTCCAGATGCCGCCCCGGCTGCAGGATGGAGTGGCGGTGCTGACCGTGGTGGTGCTGTTCCTGGCGGGACTGGTGCTGTTCGCGGTGTTCAACCGCCGGTTCGCCATCCACATCACGACGAAGCACAAATGGTCGGAGGTCCTCAGGACGATCGTCGAAGGGCTGCACGCGATGGGGCGTTCGCGGACGTTCGCGTGGAGCGTGCTGGCGTCGATGCTGTATCTGGGGCTTCAGCTCGTGCCGATCTATGCCATGTTGCGGGCCTACGATCTGGGATTGGGGGTGGCGGAGGCAGCGATTCTGCTGGTGATCATCCGGCTGGGGACGATTGTGCCGGGGCCGCCGGGCAATGTGGGGGTCTTCCAGGTGTTCTGCAAGATCGGGCTGGTGATGCTCGGGGTGAACGACCAGACGGCGACGAGCCTGTCGGGGCTGTTGTTCTTCGTCATCACGGTGCCGCTGCTGGCCGCCGGCTTCGTCGCGCTGGCGCTGACCGGGCGGAACATCCGCGAGATCCTGCATCATGCGCGGGAGCATCACCGGAGCGGGAGCACGAGCGGCACGGCCCAAGTGAGATAGAATCCTCCCCAAGGAGAGATTCCAACCATGGCGAACGAAACAGCGACACTGTCGCGCCGGCGCCTGTTCACCGGAGCCACGGCCGCGGCGGGCGCGTTCACGATCGTGAGCCCGCAGGCGGTGCGCGGCTCGCAGGCGAATTCGCAGATCTCGGTGGGCCTGATTGGCTCGGGCAACCGCGGGACCTATGATGCGCGGATCACGCACGCCGACCCGCGGGCGCGGGTGACGGCGCTGTGCGACCTGTTCCCGGACCGGGTGGAGCAGGCCAAGGCGGCGCTGAAGCTCGAGAAGGTGGACGAGTACAGCGATTACCGGCAACTGCTGGCGAACAAGTCGCTCGACGCGGTGATCATCGCGACGCCGCCGTTCCAGCATCCCGAGCAACTCGCCGCGGCGGTGCAGGCGAACAAGCATGTGTACTGCGAGAAGCCGGCGGCGGTGGACGTGGCCGGCTGCAAGAGCGTGATCGCGACGGGGCGGAAGGCGAACCCGAAGAAGGTGTTGTCGTTCGGCTATCAGCAGCGGTACGGCCCGGTGTATCTGGAGGGCTACAAGCGGATGCGGAGCGGGCTGATCGGCGACCTGTCGGTGGCGCGCGCGTACTGGATCGCGGCCGATCCGTTCACGCGCCGCGACTATCCGGGCCTTTCCGCGGAGCAGGCGAAGCTGCGGAACTGGTTCTGCTACCGCGACCTGTCGGGCGACTTCATCGTGGAGCAGGACTGCCACAACTTCGACGTGCTGCACTGGTTCCTCGGCGGACTGCCGCTGGCCGTGGTGGGCTGGGGCGGGCGCAAGGTGCGGACAACGATGGACCTGCTGGATCACCAGTCGCTAGTCTTCGAGTGGCCGAACGGAATCTTCGTGAACTTCGAGGCGAACCAGTTGACGCCGCGCGGCTATGCCAAGGTGGGCGAGGAGTTCACCGGCACGAAGGGCACGATTGTGGTGTCGCGGCAGCGGATGACGCACTACAAGGGCGTGAAGGACGAAGAGACGATGGAATCCCCTCGCGACATCACCTACGACGGCATCGAGCGGTTCCTGGGGCTGATCGAGAGCGGGCAGGTGGAGAACGTGGCGGAGCGTTCGGCTCTGTCCACGATGATTGCGATTCTGGGCCGCGAGGCCCTGTACACGAAGAAGGAACAGACCTGGAAAGGGCTTTACGGCTGATGTTTCTAAGAATACTGACGGTGATGGCGATGGCTTCGGCGCTGGCGCTGGCGCAGGCGCCGAAGCTGCGGGTGCTGGCGATTGGCGCGCATCCGGACGATTGCGACATCAAGTTTGGCGGCACGGCGGCAAAAATGGCCGCCGCGGGGCACGCGGTGAAGTTTGTCTCGGTGACCAATGGCGACGCGGGCCATCAAACGCTGGCCGGCGCGGCGCTGGCGAAGCGGCGCTACCTGGAGACGCAGGAAGCGGCGCGGCGGCTGGGCATCGCCGAGTATCAGGTGCTGGACAATCACGACGGCGAACTGCTGCCGACGCTCGAGGTGCGGAAGCAGATCATCCGGATCATCCGCGACTGGAAGGCGGACATCGTGATCGCGCCGCGGACGAACGACTATCACCCGGATCACCGGTACACGGCGATGCTGGTGCAGGACGCGGCGTACATGGTGGTGGTGCCGAACGTGGCGACGGACACGCCGAGGCTGGAGAAGAACCCGATCTTCATGTACTTCCAGGACGGGTTCCAGAAGCCGTACCCGTTCCGTCCGGACGTGGTGGTGCCGATTGACGATGTCTGGGACAAGAAGATCTCGGGCATGGACGCACACGTATCGCAGTTCTACGAATGGCTGCCGTGGGTGGACGGGCGGCTGGACGAGGTGCCGAAGGATCCGAAGGCGCGGCGCGAATGGCTGGGCAAGCGGCGCGTGCAACCTCTGAACGACGAAGTGCGGAAGACGCTGGTGGAGGAGATCGGCGCCGAAGCGGCGGCGAAGGTGCAGTACGTCGAGAGCTTCGAGCTGTGCGAGTACGGGCGGCGTCCGTCGCTGAAGGAGCTGCGGGCGATGTTCCCGATCAAGTGAGAAGTGAGGGCGGGGAGCCGCGCGGCTCCCCGCCCGGGGCGGAAGGAGCGGGCTTGAGTGCAGAGGAACAGTTCCGGCAGTTGCCTTCGGTGGATGAGCTGGCGAGTTCGCTGGCGAATCTGGAGGAGCGGTTTCCGCGGCGGCTGATTGTGGACGAATGCCGGCGGGCGCTGGAGCGGGCGCGGGCGCGGATTCGCGAAGGGGGCAAGGCGCCGGCGGGGCTGGCGCTGGAGGTGCGGCGGGAACTCGAGGCCCTGGCGATGCCGTCGCTCAAGCGGGTGATCAATGCGACGGGCGTCATCCTGCACACCAACCTGGGGCGGGCTCCGCTGGCGGTGACGGAGCATCCGGCACGGTACTCGAACCTGGAATATGACGTGGCGGCAGGGCGGCGGGGCAAGCGGGATTCACACGTGGGTCCGCTGCTCGAGAGGCTGCTGGGACGGCCGGCGATTGCGGTGAACAACTGCGCGGCGGCGGTGTATCTGGCACTGCATGAGCTGGCGGCGGGAGGCGAGGTGCTGGTGTCGCGGGGGGAACTGATCGAGATTGGGGACGGGTTCCGGATTCCGGAGATCATGGCGCGGTCGGGGGCGCGGCTGGTGGAGGTGGGGACGACGAACCGGACTCGGGCAGAGGATTACCGCGCGGCGCTGACCGCGCAGACGCGGCTGATCCTGCGGGTGCATCCGTCGAACTTCCGGGTGACAGGGTTCGCGGGGCGGCCACCGCTGGAGGAGTTGGCCGGGGTGGCGCGGGAGGCGGGCGTGCCGCTGTTCGAGGATCTGGGGAGCGGGTGTCTGGTTCCGCTGGAGCGGCATGGGATCGATGAGCCGACGATCGCGGCGAGCTTCAAGGCGGGCGTGGACCTGGTGTCTTTCTCCGGGGACAAGCTGCTGGGCGGGCCGCAGGCGGGGATTCTGGCGGGCGAGGGGGCGCTGGTCCAAAGGCTGCGGAGGAACCCGATGTTCCGGGCGCTGCGGCTGGACAAGCTGGTGACGGCGGCGCTGGAGACGACGCTGCGGCACTGGCTGCTGGAGGAGTGGGACGAGATTCCGGCGTTGAGGATGATCCGGATGACGCCGGCGGAGGTGCGGGCGCGAGCGGAGCGGCTGGCGAAGGCGTGGGGCCGCGCGGGCGTGAAGGTGGAGGATGGGGAGTCGCTGGCGGGGGGCGGGTCAACGCCGGATCAGACGCTGGCGACGGCGCTGATCGTGGTGGAAGGCAACGCGGCAGAGATGGAGCGGCGGCTGCGCGCGTCCACGCCGCCGGTGGTGGCGCGGATTGCGGACGAGCGGCTCTTGCTCGACTTGCGGACGGTGGCCCCCGAGGAGGAGCCGGCGTTGCTGGAGGCCTTGCGTCAGTTACCCGACGCGAAGCCGTGATGGAAGAGGCCTTCGAGGAGGCCTTCGAAGTGCATCGTGAGGAAGAGACGGGTGGGCTGGCCGTAGAGCGAGTAGACGGCGCGGGCGGCTTCGTAAGGTTCGGGGATGTGGTTGTAGAAACTGACGCGGCGGGGCGCGACGAGGGCGGCGGCCTCGGGCAGGTCGAGGTGGCGGAGGATGCCGAGGAAGATGGGGCCGTCGCGGTGGCTTGCGGGCGGACTGATGAGGGCCACCTGTTCGATGGATTCGTCGAGGATGGCGGCATAGAGGGCGAGTCCGGCAGCGATGCCTTCGCCGGCGACGAGGATGCGAGCAGGGTCAACGCCGGGCTCGGCGCGGAGAGCGGCGACAGCGCGGAGGACGTCGTGGAGGCGGAGCGAATCGAGGGTTTCGCCGATGTGCATGGCGTTGCGGAGCAGGCCGATGGAGTCCGTACGGCGGAGCGGGGTGAGACTGGTGGCGCGGGGATAGAGGACCATGCGGACGCTGGCGTTGCGGCGGTGGGCGGCGCTGAGGATACCGTCGATGTCGCGGAGTTCCTCGCCTTCGCTGGCAATGTAGAGCAGGGCGGGAAGGGGCTTTTCGATCTTCGAGGGTTTGCGGAGGAATGCGCGAACCGTGAGGCCTTCATCGGCTTCGATCTCGAGTTCGCGCCAGGGTTGCTTGTCCACCGGGGGCAGGCGGCGGACGACGGGCGTGCTGGCGGGCTGAACGAGGGTGGGAAAGACCTGCTGGCGAAGGGTTTTCAGCAGGGCGGCGCGGCGCTGCTCCCATTCGGCGAGGGTGAGGGGCGGGTCGAACTTGGGGTCGGGGATGAGGATTTCGTGGACGAGGTGGTTGCGGGAGTCTTGGGGTGGTGAGCCGGAGAAGACGGCGAGATCGGCTTCGGGGAGGTTTTCGTATTCCATCACGAGGCGGCGCTCGGGAATGCCGAGCAGGTGCCGGTCGAAGAAGGCGATGGCCTGTTCGCGGAGGAAGTCCGAATCGGCGTGGCCGGTGTCCACTTCGATGTTGCGGAAGCGTTCGGGGTAGCCGTAGCTCGCATAGAGGCCGCTGATGACGCGCTCGAACTCGCGGTAGCCGGGGACGGGGAAGAGGGTGTCCTTGATGCCGTGGGCCATGAGCAGGGGGCGGGGGGCGATAAGGGCGCCCTGGTGGAGCATGTCGTGGCGGGGGAAGTTGATGGGGAACATGCAATCGCAGTGGCCGCGCTGGGTGTCGGCCTCGACGTTGGCGGCGTAGGTGCTGATGCCCATGATGGGGGCGGCGACCTTGATGCGCTCGTCAACAGCGGCGGTGAACCAGGTCATGGCGGCGCCACCGGAGCGGCCGGTCATGCCGATGCGGGTGGGGTCGATTTCGGGGCGGGATTCGAGATAGTCGATGGCGCGGATGGCGTTCCAGACCTCGATAGCGGCGGGGGAGTAGGCGCGGGAGAACCAGTCAAGGAATCGCTGGCGGCCGACGCCGTGGTGGGTGCCGAAGGCTTCGGCGGTCTGGACGGAATCGAGGATGATGGCGGCGTAGCCGTTGCGGGCGAAGGAGATGCCGTGGCGCTGGTAGGAGGTTTTGTTGCCGGAGTCGGAGAAGGCGTGGCCGCAGACGTAGATGATGCCGGGGACGCGGGCGGCGCGGGTCTTGGGCAGGTAGAGGTTGGCGGTGACGTAAACCTGGGGCAGGCTTTCGAAGGCGACGAGTTCGATGGTGTAGTCGCCGCGGTCGATGGTGCGGGTGACGCGGGGGTTGAGGGGGGTCTTCGGGGGCCAGGGGAGGAGGCTGAGGGAGTCGCGCATTTCGGCGAGGCGGCGGGCGCGGAGGGGCTCCCAGGCGTCGCGGGTGGCAACTTCGGCAGTTGCGGTAGCGGTGATGCGGCGGGCCTGGAGGATGAGGTTTTGAGTGACGTGGGCGGTGGGCCCGGGGGATTCCTGCGCCGAGAGGACGGCGCAGGCGAGAAGGAAGGCCGGGAGCAGGGCGCGCATGCTGGCGATTATTTCACGCCAGCAAGGCGGAGGTTAAGCGTTGGTGACGCGTTCCTGGTATTCGCCGTCGGCGGTGGAGACGCGAATGACGTCGCCTTCGTTGACGAACTGGGGGACGGTGACGGTGACGCCGGATTCGAGCTTGGCGGGTTTGCCGACGTTGGAGACGGAGCCGGTTTTCAGGCCGGGTTCGGTTTCGATGACCTTGAGGTTGACGGAGGCGGGGAGTTCGACGGAGATGGGCTTGCCTTCGTGGAATTCGACGGTGACCTGGAGCTGGGGGGTGAGGAAGTTGACGCCGTCGCCGATGAATTCCTGGGTGAGGTGCATCTGCTCGAAGGTTTCAGTGTTCATGAAGTAGTAGTCCTCACCGTCCTGGTAGAGGAACTCCATGTCGTGCTGTTCAAGCTGGGCGCGTTCGACACGGTCTTCGGAGGCGAAGCGGTGCTCGGTCATGGAGCCGGTGCGGAGGTTGCGCATTTTGGCCTGGACGAAGCCGCGGAGGTTGCCGGGGGTGCGGTGGGTCATGGAGAAGACGGAATGGAGTTCGCCGTTGAAGAGAATCACCATGCCGGGGCGCAGTTGGGTCGCCTGAATCATGCTCGAAAGATACTCCTAGGGATGTAGAGCGGAGGTTTTTAGTTTATCAAAAGGAGAAGAACTTAGGGTAAGCTGGGAAATAGTCGTGTATCAAGGCGGAGTGTGGATTTTGTTGTTGCTGGGCGTGGCGGCGCCGGCGGCGGGGCAGGGCATGTTCCCGAGCAGGACAGTGGCACGCGATCAGCCTTGGCGGCCATTGACGGCCGGGGAGCGGCTGGATTTGCTGGTGCGGGGGTCGTACACGAATCCGGCGAGCCATTTGCGGGCAGGCATGGTGGCGGCGATTGACCAGTGGCAGAACGATCCGCCGCAGTGGGACAACAGCCTGGAGGGCTACCGGCGGCGGTTCAGTGACCGGTCGGCGCGGTTTTTGGTGAGGGACACCCTGGAGGCAGGGCTGGCGGGGGCGATCGGGCATGAAGTGCGCTACATTCCCTGCGCGTGTGATGGAGCGGGGCGGCGGATGTGGCATGCTTTCGCGGGGGGCTTCCGGACGTATGACCAGAACGGGCACTGGCGTCCGCACTATTCGCGGTTTGTTTCAGTGTTTGGGGCGGAGTATATCCGGTACACGTGGCGCCCGCCGGCGGACCGGGATGCTTCGGAGGTGGCGACGGGCGCGCTGGTGCAGCTTGGGGTGGGGGTGACGGGGCGCATGATGCGCGAGTTTTCGCCGGAGATCAAGCGGGGATTCCGGAAGCTCCGGGGCAAGTCCTGATCAGGGCTTGTCCGGCAGGGCGGCGAAGGCTTCGCGAGTGATTTCGCGGCCGGTCCAGGCAATGGACTGGAAGGGCCAGCGGGCGGCGAGCCACTGTTTCACTTCGGGGATGAGCACGTCTTCAAAGCCGGCGTCGAACTGCGCCTTGGTGACCCAGAGGCGGACGACGGCGTCGTAGCCCTGCTTGCGGGAGGGGCTGATGTACACGCAGCCGAGTTCCTTTGCGCCATCGGGGGTGAGGACGGCGTAGGTGAAGGAGCGGCGGGCTTCGAAGCGTTGCTGCTCGCCCTGGACATCCTTGAGGGCGTCCTCCATGGTGAGGCCTTCGCGGGGCCAGCGGGTGGACAGGGAAAAGGTCTTCTGCAGGTGCTCGATGGAGGACATGTAGGCGTCGTAATCGTGCTTGGCAAGATCGGGGCCGAGGGGCACGAGTTGGAAGCCGGAGGACTTGTGCAGACGGGGGACGTCGAAGCCGGCTGGGACAAGAGGCGGGGCGGCATTCTGGGCGAAGGCCGCGGTGGAGAGGATCAATCCCAGAAGGGATGCAAAACGCATAGGGTTATTATCGCCGCGGGCGGGAGTGCGGTAAGGTTTGGGTGATGCGGATCTATCTGGGGCCGCCGGGCTCAGGCAAGACGACTCGGGTGTTGGAGCGGGTGCGGGCGCGGGTGCGCGAGGGTCGGGGGGATTTCCGGTATGTGACGCCGACGGCGACGATGCGGGAGCACGTGCTGAATTCGCTGGCGCGCGAGGGGCTGTTGGTGCGGCCGTCAACGATTGTGACGCTGGCGGATCTGGTGGAGGGGCTGGCGCCGGGGGCGGTGGCGACGGCGGAGGATTTGCGGATTCTGACGCGGCAGGTGCTGGCGCGGCGGATGCCGGCGGGGCTGAGAGAGAGTCCGGGATTGGCGGAGGCGCTGGCGGGGGCGACGGATGAGTTGGCGAACGCGGGGTGCGATGCGGCGCAGTGGGCAGGGTTGGGGTCGCTGGGGGTGTGGGAAGGGGCGGCGATGCGGGCGTTGGGAGAGGTGTATGAAGCTCTGGACGAGGAGCTGCAGGAGCGGGGGTTGATGCGGCGGCCGGCGCAGCTGGCGGCGGCGGCGCGGCGGGTGAAGCGGGAGGGGCTCGGGGGGGTGGACGCGGTGTGGGTGGATGGGTTCTTCACGTTTTCGCCCTATGAATTGGAGTTGCTGGTGGCGTTGGGACGGAAGGTGGAGGTGGAGTTGACGCTGCCGGAGTGGACGGGGGCGCGGGAGGCGGTGGAGCGGTTGCGGGGGGCAGGGTTTCAGGTGGAGCGGCTGGGGGTGGTGCGGGCGCAGGCGGAGAGCGTGCGGTGTGCGGCGGCGAACGAGCAGCGGGAGGCCGAGGAGGTGGCGCTGCGGATTCTGGAGGCGCGCGAGGAGGGGGTGGCGTGGCGCGAATGCGGGGTGATTTTGCGGGGGCGGCAGCCGTATGGGCCGCTGCTGGAGACGACGTTCGAGCGGTTTGGGATTCCGTGGCGGGCTTACTATGCGCGGCCGTTGCTGGGACATTCGGCGGCGCGCTGTTTGATGGGGCTGCTGGAGGCGTGCGCGGCAGGTTGGGAGCATGGGCGGACACTGGAGACGCTGGCGGAGCCGGCGTGCCGCGCGAGCGGGACAGCGGGTTTTCCGGTGTTTTCGCGTGCGGTGCGGGAGGGGTTGCCGAAGGAGGGGTTGGTGGGGTTGATGGAGTTGGCGGAGGGTGAACTGCGGGTTGAGTTGGAAAGGCTGGCGTCGTGGGAGGGCGGGGATGGGGCGGTGCGAAGCCCGGAGGAATGGGCTGGAGCGCTGTTTGGGTTGATCGGGATGCTGCGGACGCCGGAGCCGGGGGTGCGGGATGGCGGGCGGGGCGCGGCGGTGCAGGAGGTATTGCGGACGGCGGGGCAAGTGGCGCGGCTTGTGGAGGCAGCGCCGGTCGGGCTGAGCAGGTTCCTTGAGGAGTTGCGGCCGGCGGTGGTGGCGGCCGGGCTGCGGGATCCAGGGCGGCGGCGCGATGCGGTGTATTTGCTGGATGTGTATGAGGCGAGGCAGTGGGAGTTGCCGGTGGTGTTCGTGTGCGGGCTGGTGGAAGGGGTGTTTCCGCGGCGGGCGGCGGCGGACCCGATCTTGCCGGAGGAAGTGCGGCGGCGATTGCGGGCGCAGGGGGTGCCGGTGCGGCTGGGGCGGGAACGGGAGGCGGAGGAGCGGTTTGTGTTCGAGATGGCGCAGACGCGGGCGACGCGGCAGGTGGTCTATTCGTGGCCGGAGTTTAACGAGAAGGGCGACCCGGTGCTGCGGTCGTTCGCGCTGGATCTGGTGGCGGGGCGGCAGGAGAAGGCGCGTCGGGTGGCGGTGCAGCCGGAGGTGGAGGTGGGGCCGCTGGAGCGGCCGGCGCTGGATGACCACGGGTTGCGGGCGGGGCTGGCGGAGCGGTTTGCAGTCCACCGGACGACGGCGCTGGAGAGCTTCCTGCAGTGTCCGTTTCAGTTTTACCTGCGGTTCACGATGGAATTGAGAGAAGAGCCGGAGACGCCGGGCGAGCGATTGAATGCGCTGTTTACGGGCAACGTGCTGCATGATGTGCTGAAGGACTTCCATCAGGGGGGCGGGGCGATGGAGGCGATTTTCGAGTCGGTGTGGAAGAGGGCGCTGGCGCGATACCGGATTCCGGGGGGGCATCAGGCGGAGTTTCACCGGTCGGTGTTGAGGCGGAGTCTGGTGGAGTACGCGGCGCGGATGAAGCGGGAGCAGGGGTGGCGGGTGTATGTGGAGCAGCCGTTTGAGTTGCAGTTGAACGGGTGCAAAGTGAAAGGGCGGATCGACCGGTATGACGTGAACGAGCAGGGCGAGGCGCAGGTGTACGACTACAAGTACACGTCGGAGGCGGGGCTGCGGCGGCGGCAGCAGCGGCAGGAGGAGGGGCTTTCGCTGCAGGGCGGGCTGTATCTGCTGGCGCTGCGGCGGGCGGGGCTGACGCCGGTGGGGTTTCACTATGTGGGGGTGAAGAACGAGGTGTCGCTGCGGGGTTGGGGGGCTGAGGATGTGAAACCGATGATGGAGCAGGCGCGGGAGGCGGCGGAGGATGCGGCGCTGCGGATTCTGGAGGGGCGGATTGAGGTGGCGCCGCGGGACCGGGAGGCGTGCGCGTGGTGTGAGTTCGAGGGCGCGTGCCGGATTCAGTCGTTGGAGGCGGAGCGGGCGGTACGCGCGGCGGGGTAGGTCAGCGGTTGCCGAGGTTGAGGACGATGATACCGCCGATGATGAGGGCGAGACCGGCGACCTTGCGGCGGGAGATGGGTTCGGCGAAGAACAGGCGGGACCAGAGCAGGGTCCAGATGTAGCCGAGCGAGACCATGGGGTAGAGGATGCTGAGTTCGCCTTCGCGGACGCCGAGGTAGTAGAAGACGAAGGAGGCGAGATACATGGCGATGCCGGCGGCGAGGCGCCAGTTGAGCAGGAGAGTGGCGAGTTCGCGATGGAGTCGGCCGGCGCCGGCTTTGAGGAAGACCGCGCCGAAGGAGCCGATGAAGGAGGCAAACAGGACGAGGAGGATGGAGCTGAGCGGGGTTCTCACGAGCGTGAATCCCCTTTGCCAAGCAGGGTGACGCCGAGACAGATGATGGTGATGCCGGCGATTTTGAAGACGTTGACGCTCTCGTTGAAGACGAGGACGGAGAGAATGGTGACCCAGACGTAGGTGAGGGAGATGACGGGGTAGAGCAGGGAGAGTTCGCCATCACGGAGGGCGAGGATGAGTAGTCCGGTGCTGATGCCATACATGGCGAGGCCGAGCCAGAGTGCCCAGTTGGAGAGCAGGGATTCGAGGGTGATGACCTGGAGGCTATTGGCGCTGGTCTTGATGAGGTACTGGGCGGCGACGCCGAACAGGGTGCAAAGGAAGACGAGCCCGATGGACTGGCGGTGGGAGAAGCGGTAGGAATCGCGCGGGGCTTCGGGGCTGGGGCTGGAGGTCAACGGGATACCTGCGAAATTCCCTATTCTAGCCCGAAGCCTCCGCCACCGGGAGTTTCAATCCTTAGACGGTGGCCGGGGAGGGCGCGAAAGGTGGTCTTGCCGGGGAGGATGCGGGATGTTGAGCCGGTGACAAGAGTGGCGGCGCCAGGCGCGCCGGGTTGGCCGCCCGCGAGGCCGTAGGGGGCGTGGAGGAGGCGGTCGGACAGAAGGGTAACATCGGAGGGTGCAAGGAATTCGAACTCTCGGACGATGCCATCGCCACCAGGTTGGAGGCCGGGGCCGCCGGAGCCGCGGCGGACGCGGTACTGGCGGATACGGAGGGGGTACTCGTGTTCGAAGGCCTCGACGGGGGTGTTCCAACTGTTGGTCATGTGGGTGTGGACGGCGTTCTGGCCAGGGTGGCGGGCGGAAGCGCCCATGCCGCCGGCGATGGTTTCGTACCACGCGAAGCGGCGCTGGCGGCGGGGGTCCCAGCCGCCGAGGCTGAGGTTGTTCATGGTGCCGCTGGAGGCGGCAGGGATGCGGGCCGGGATGGCCTGGGCGAGAGCGCCGAGCAGGACGTCGGTGATGCGCTGGGAGGTTTCGACGTTGCCCGCGGCCATGGCGGCGGGAGGACGGGCATTGACGATGGAGCCCTCGGGGGCGACGATGCGCAGGGGGCGGAGGAGGCCGCCGGTGGCGGGGACGTCTTCATCGAGCAGGCAACGGAAGACATAGAAGACGGCCGAGGTGGTGACCGCGAGGTTGGCGTTGATGGGGCCTTCTCGCTGGGGCGAGGAGCCGGTGAAGTCGATGGTGGCGTGGCGCGGACGGAGAGTGATGGCGGCGCGGAGGGGGGCGGGCGGGCCGCCGGCGCCATCGTCGTCCAGAAAGTCCGTGAACTCGAAGCGGCCCTCGGGGAGGGAGGCGAGCAGCGCGCGCATCATGCGCTCGCTGTAAGCGGTGAGTTCGGCGGAGAGGCGCTGGATCTGCGGGAGGCCGTAGCGGGCGACCATTTCGCGGAGGCGGATTTCGCCGCGGGTGAGGGTGGCGAGTTGGGCGCGGAGGTCGCCTTCGCGCTCTTCGGGAGTGCGGACATTGGCGAGGATGAGGGCGAGGATTTCGGGATCGATCTGGCCGCCGCGGACGAGGCGAACGGGAGGCAGGCGGAGGCCTTCCTGGTAGATTTCGCGAGCCAGGGGCATGGAGCCGGGGCTCATGCCGCCGACGTCGGAATGATGGGCGCGGGAGGCGAGGTAGAAGGCGGGCGCGCGGCGGCCCTTGACGAAGAAGGCGCTGACGGCGGTGATGTCGGGCAGATGGGTGCCGCCGCGGAAGGGGTCGTTCAGGATGACGACGTCGCCAGGGTTGAGGGGTGCGCCGGCGATCGCGTGGGCGACGGAGGCGGGCATGGCGCCGAGGTGGACGGGCATGTGGTCGCCCATGGCGAGGGTTTCGCCGCGGGCGTCGTACAGGGCGCAGGAGTAGTCGCGCCGCTCCTTGATGTTGGGGGAGAAGGCGGTTTTGCGAAGAACCGCGCCCATCTCCTCGGGGATGGAGGTGAGTAGCTGGCGGAAGAATTCGAGTTCGATGGGGCTGAGGCGTTTCATGCGGGCGGCTCCGGAGGCGGCTCGGGAGCGGGTTCAACCGGACGAGGCGCGCATTGGCCGACAACGAGGGGGAAGACGGAGACGGCGCGCCAGAGTTTGCCATCGCGGCGTTCCAGGCGGAGAGTGTTGGACTTGGTTTCGCCGCGGACACGCCAGTCGGCGGGGATGGGCCCGGCAGTGGCGGGGCGTTTGCCGGCGATGGGGTCGTCGCCGGATTCGCGGACGGACCAGGTGGAACCGCCGTCGCTGGTTTCGAGGCGCTGGAAGCGGCCTGCAGCGGGAGCGCCGCGGCGCTGGAGCACGAGCGTGCCCTGGTCGGGGGAATCGAACCAGAACTGTTCGATGAAGGCAACGGTGGAATCGCGGTAGAGGGGAAGGCGGCGCCAGGTTTTGCCGCCGTCGGTGGTGCGGAGCAGGAAGGGGTCGCGGGCGAGGGAACCGGCAAGGTGGCCGGAGACCCAGCCGTGTTCGAAAGTGACGAACTGGACAAGGTCGAGGGCGACGCCCCGCTGGCGGGGCCAGGGTTCGGTCCAGGACTGGCCGCCGTCCTCGCTCATGAGAAGGAGGCTCCAAAGGGTGCTGGAGCCGGTGTGGAGGTTGCCGGCGGCGAACCAGCGGCTGCCCGCGATCTCCAGTCCCGCGATCTCGAGGTAGAGAGGACAGGGCTCGTCCTCGTCACAGACGAGGCCGAAATCGCGGATCTCTTCGTCGGCGCACACGCCGGTGAGCTTGATCGTGGCGGGCGGGGCCTGGGCGGCGAGGGGCAGCGCGCAGAGCAGCAGAGCCAGGGCGAAGAGGATCATGGCCTATGGGCTGATTGTAGCGAGATGGATGCGCAGGGGACCGCCGGGGCCGCGGGCGAGGGCGTCGCGATAGAGGGCGAGGGTGTCGATGCCGCGATGGCGGGGCAGGTAGCCGGCAAGCTTGCGGAGGGCCTTGCGCCACTGGCGGCGGGCGCCTTCCGGGTTGGCGTGGGCGTGGTGGTGGAGGGCGACAGCGAAGTGGATGAGGGCCTGGAGGAAGAAGCGCTCGGCGCGCGGCGCGCGGACCCATTCCTGCTCCCAGGCTTCGTGGGCGTCGAAGTAGCGCCCGGCGGCGAACAGAGCAAGTCCCTGGTCGAAAGGGGAGTCCACATTCGCATAATAGAAGGGTGATGCGAATTCTGCTGTTGGCGATGAGCGGCGCGCTGCTGGCGGGCGCGGCGGACAACGAGTTGAGCGCGGAGGAGCGCATGGCAGGTTTCCGGCTGCTGTTCGACGGGCGGACGATGAACGGCTGGCAGGACCCGGCGAAGCAGAACGCGCCCGGCGACGCCTGGATGGTGGAGAACGGGACGCTGCGGACGGTGCTGAAGCCGCGCATCACCGAGGATCTGCTGACTGAGGAGGAGTTCGGCGACTTCGAACTGCTGTTTGACTGGCGGTTGGCGGAGCGGGCCAATACAGGGTTGAAGTACCGGATTCAGCGGACGGTGTTCGTGGATCACACGCGGCGGCAGCCGGGGCCAGACGGCTTTGAAGGGATGCTGGGGCGCGAGATGGCGGGGCGGCATTCGGACCGGGCGAAGCTGGCGCCGGGGGCGACGGGCGAGGTGTACAGCGTGGGCTTCGAGTTTCAATTGCTGGACGACGACCGTCATCCGGATGCGCGGCGGGGCGGGGACCGGCAGACAGGAGCGCTCTATTCCATGATCCCCGCCGAGCGGAAGGCGGCGCGGCCGGTGGGTGAGTGGAACCATTCGCGGCTGGTGGTGCGGGGGATGGGGATCGAACACTGGGTGAACGGCGCGAAGGTCCTGGAAGGCCGGCTGGACGATGAGCGAATCATTGAAGGGGCGAAGCGGCGGTGGGGCCCGGCGCCGGAGATCGGCGAAGCGCTGCTGAAGCCGCGGCCGCGGGGACGGATCGCACTGCAGCATCATCATGACCTGGTTTGGTTCAAGAATCTGAAGATCCGGGAAATCAAGTAATGGCGTGGTGGTGGCAGCGGTTTTTCGCGCGGCGGGCGGCGCCGGCCGGGGCGCCGCTGAAGGGACGGCGGCCGGTGGCGCGGGTGAAGAGCTACACGGCGATGAGCGGGTATGTGTACGAGTATGTGTACCAGGGCTACCGGGAGGAGTCCGAGGGGCGGACGCACGTCTTCGAGGTGTCGCCGGACCGTAAGCGTTGGTTTGCGTTCGAGGTGGATGTACCGGGCCAGGCGTTGGGCGATTGGGAGCGGGCGCACGACAGGAAGCTGAACGAAGCCGAGCGGTATGCGGTGGCGAAGCTGGCGCTGTTCGCCGCGTTCGACGAGCGGGACGGGCCGCGGGCGCTGGAGGCGCGGCCCGTCCGCGTGAATGCGGCGCAGGTGGAGACGCTGCTAGACTCGATCGACCTCTAGCGCCGGAACGTGCGCCTGGGCTTCGACGACGGCGAGAGCGGCCATGTGGACGATCTCATTGACGTCCGCGCCGCGCTGGAGGACGGCGACGGGTTTCGAGAAGCCCAGCATGATCGGCCCGACGGCTTCGGCGCCGCCGAGACGCATGAGGAGCTTGTACGCGATATTGCCCGCTTCGAGCGATGGCGCGATGAGCACGTTGGCGGGCTGGCGGAGCGTGGCGAAGGGGTATTCGGCCAGCAGTTCGGGGGTGACGGCCGTGTCGGCCATGATCTCGCCGTCAATTTGCAGATCGGGAGCGCGGCCGCGGACGATTTCCGTGGCGCGGCGGACCTTCTCGGTGAGGGGGTGGCGGGTGGAGCCGAAGTTGGAGAACGAGAGCATGGCCACACGCGGCTCGATATTGAAGGCGCGGGCGGCTTCGGCGGTGTTGATGGCAATTTCGGCGAGGTCCTCGGCGCTGGGCTCAATGTTCATGGTGGTGTCGGCGAGGAAGTAGATCTGGCCCTTGGGCATGATGAGCATGTACATGCCCGCGAGCCTGCGGACGCCAGGCTTCACGGAGATGATTTCGAGCGCGGGGCGGATGGTTTCGGGGTAGTGCTGGGAAACGCCGCCGATGAGGGCTTCGGCGTCGCCGGTGTGCACCATCATGCAGCCGAAGCGGGTGGGGTTGAGCAGAAGCGACGGCGCTTCGCGGGGGGTTACGCCTTTGCGCTGGCGGAGGCGGATGAACTCGGCGATGTAGCGCTCGCGGCGGGGGTCGGTGACGGGGTCGATGAGTTCCGCTCCATGGTCGAAGCGGAGGTGAAGCGCGGCGGCGCGTTCGCGGATGCGGACGGGGTCGCCGAGGATGACGGGGCGGGCGATGCGTTCGTCGATGAGGATCTGGGCGGCACGGAGGATGCGGTCCTGGTCGCCTTCGGGCAGCACGACGCGCTTGGGGGCGCGCTGGGCCTTGTGGATGGACATGCGCATGACTTCGCGGCTCTTGCCAAGACGGAACTCGAGTTTCTCGCGGTAGATGTCCAGTTCGATCGGCTTCCGGGCGACGCCGGTTTCAATGGCGGCGCGGGCGACGGCGGGCGCGACCCAGGTGAGGACGCGGGTGTCGAAAGGCTTCGGGATGAGGTATTCGCGGCCGAACTCCATGGTTTCGACGCCATAGGCGCGGCGGACGGAATCCGGGACGTCTTCCTTGGCCAGCATGGAGAGGGCGTAGGTGGCGGCGAGCTTCATCTCGTCGTTGATGGCGGTGGCGCGAACGTCGAGGGCGCCGCGGAAGATGAAGGGGAAGCCGAGGACGTTGTTGACCTGGTTGGGGAAGTCGGAACGGCCGGTGGCCATGATCACATCGGGACGGGCGGCGACGGCGACATCGTAGGGGATTTCGGGGTCCGGGTTGGCGAGGGCGAAGACGATGGGACGGTCCGCCAGTTTATGGAGCATCTCGGGGGTGACGCAGTTGGCCGAGGAGAGACCGATGAAGACATCGGCGCCGGTCATGGCTTCCTCGAGGGTGCGGGCGGCGGTCTCGCGGGCGAAGCGCTCCTTGTATTTGTTCATGCCCTTGGTGCGGCCGGCGTAAATGACGCCCTTGGTGTCGCACATGAGGATGTTTTCGAGGCGGGCGCCCATGCGGACGTAGTGGTTGGCGCAGGAGATCGCGGAAGCTCCGGCGCCGGAGAAGACAATGCGGACATCCTCGAGGCGTTTGCCCGCAAGTTCGACGGCGTTGAGCAGAGCGGCGCCGGAGATGATGGCGGTGCCGTGCTGGTCGTCGTGGAAGACGGGGATCTGCATGGTGCGCCGCAGCTCTTCCTCGATTTCGAAGCACTCGGGGGCTTTGATGTCTTCGAGGTTAATGCCGCCGAAAGTGGGCTCAAGAAGCTGGCAGGTGCGGATGACTTCGGCGGGGTCCTCCGTGGCGAGTTCGATATCGAAGACATCAATATCGGCAAAGCGCTTGAACAGGACGCCCTTGCCCTCCATGACGGGCTTGCCCGCGGCGGGGCCGATGTTGCCCAGGCCCAGGACGGCGGTGCCGTTGGAGACGACGGCGACGAGGTTGCCCTTGGCGGTGTACTGATAGACCTTCGACGGGTCGTCGTGGATCTCGAGGCACGGCACGGCCACGCCGGGCGTGTAGGCGAGCGAGAGATCGAGTTGGGTGCGGCAGGGTTTGGTGGGGGTTACCGAGACTTTGCCCGCCGGTTCGGCTGAGTGGTACTCAAGCGCTTCTTCCTTGCGGATCAGCATAGAAAGATCCTTTCCTCCACTGTTCTATACCTTTCGGGCGGGAATGGGAAGCGGGGGGGTGGCGCGCCGCGGGCGCGGCTGACCATATAGAATGTGAAGCGGCGAAAGGAGAGTTATGCGTCTGGCCCTTGTTCCGCTTCTGATTCTGCCGTTGCTGGCGAGCGGCATTCCCGAAGGTTTCACCTCTATTTTCAATGGCCGCGACACCAGTGGCTGGCACATCAGCGACGTGAATCACCACGGCAACACGCGCGCGTGGAGCGTGAAGGATGGCGTGTTGATGGTGACGCAGGATACGCCCGGCAACGGCGGCATTCTGCTGACGGACAAGCAGTACAAGAACTTCGAAGTGTCGCTGGAGATCAACCCCGATTGGGGCTGCGACGGCGGACTGTTTCTGCGGTCGAACGAGAAGGGGCAGGCGTATCAGGTGATGATCGACTACCTGGAGGGCGGCATGGTGGGCGGCATCTATGGCGAAGGACTGAAGGGCGTGAAGGCGGACAACACGAAGGCGCGGGAGTGGCAGAAGTTCTGGAAAAAGGGCGAATGGAATCACCTGCGGGCGCGGATCACGGGGGATGCGCCGCACATTCAGGTGTGGCTGAACGGCGAGCAGATTGTGGACTGGACGGATGTGGCGAACCACCTGGAGGGTGGAGCGACTGCGGGGATGATTGCGGTGCAGGCGCACCGGAGCGATCCGAATTCGAAGACGTCGCGGTGGACGCCCGGCGGCTATCACCGGTTCCGGAACATTGCGGTGAAGGAGTTGCCGTGATGTTGACGCGGCGGAGCGTGGGGCGCGCAGCGGCGGCGAGCGCGCTTTCCTATGCGCGGATCCTTGGGGCGAACGAGAGGATCGGGCTGGGGGTGGTGGGCGCGGGGGGACGCGGGCAGTATGTGATGTCGCTGTTTCAGAAGGAGCCGGGCGTGGAGGTGCGCGCGGTTTGCGATGTGTATGCGGTGAAGGTGGATGCGGCGCAGCAGAAGGCTCCAGGAGCAAGGGGGTTTGTCCATCACGAAAAGCTGCTGGAGTTGAAGGAAGTGGACGCTGTGCTGGTGGGTTCGCCGGACCACTGGCACAAGGACCACTCGATTGACTCGATGCGGGCGGGCAAGGACGTGTATGTAGAAAAGCCGCTGTGCCGTTTGCGGGAAGAGGCGGCGGAAATGGTGAAGGCGGCGCGGATCCATGAGCGAGTATGCCAGGTGGGTGTGCAACAGCGGTCAGGGCCCGTGTATTTGGAGGCGCTCGAGAAAATCGTGCGTTCGGGGCGGCTGGGCAAAGTGGGGCATATTGAGGCGGTGTGGCACAGTGGAGCGCCCCGGCCACTGCCGAAGTCGCCGGCCGTGAAGCCGTCGAACCTGGACTGGGTGCGGTTCCTGGGTCCGGTCAGATACCGGGAATGGAACCCGGGAATGTACTTGAATTTTCGGGCGTTTCTGGAGTTCAACGGCGGCAAGATGACGGATTTCGGCCACCACTGGATGGATGTGGTGCACATGTACATGGGCGAGCGGGGGCCGCGGATGGTGATGAGCACCGGCGGCGTGTTTTATTACCAGGACGGCCGGACTGCGCCCGACACGATATCGGCGTTGTTTCACTACGACCGGTTTTCGGTGTACTTCGCATCCCTGGCTTCGCCGACGGGGGGCGAGTATGGCATCACGTTCCATGGCGACCAGGGACGGTTGTTCATCAACCGGAACCGCTATGAGTTCCAGCCGGCCGAGAAGGGCGCGGCGCTGGAAGTGGTGAAGTTCCCGGGCGACATTACGGCCGATCATGTGCGCAATTTCCTGGAATGCTGCCGGAGCCGGAAACGGCCAACGGGGGACGTGGGGCTGGCGGCGATCTCGATCCAGCCGCCGCTGCTGGCGGTGCAAAGCTATGTGGAGAAGCGGTCGTTGAAATTCGACCCCGACCGGGAGGAGGTGCTGCCGCTGTGAGCGAGCTGAATTATACGTACGCCGATGTGGCGAAGATGATCGATCATTCGCTGTTGAATCCGGCGCTGACGCTGGCCGATCTGGACGCTGGGATTCAGCTTGCGCTGCGCTATGACGTGGCGAGCGTGTGCATTCTGCCGTATGCGCTGCGGCGGTGTGCCGACGCGCTCAAGGGGAGCAACGTGCGGGCGTCCACCACGATCGGCTTTCCGCACGGAGGCCACACGACGGCGGTGAAGCTGGCCGAGACGCGTCAGGCGCTGGCCGACGGCGGCGAAGAGTTGGACATGGTGGTCAACATCAGCCGCGTGCTGAGCGGGGACTGGGCGGCGGTGCGCGAGGACATCCGCGCGGTGGTGGACACAACCCACGAGGCGGGGCAGAAGGTGAAAGTGATTTTCGAGAACTGCTACCTGCAGGATGAGCACAAGATCCGGCTGTGCGAAATCTGTTCGGAGGTGAACGCCGACTGGGTGAAGACCTCAACCGGCTACGGCAGCGGCGGAGCGACAGACGCGGATCTGATCCTGATGCGCAAGCACGCCGCGCCGCACGTGAAGGTGAAGGCGGCCGGGGGGATCCGCGATCTGGATGCGCTGCTGCGGGTGCGGGCACTGGGGGTGACGCGTTCGGGGGCGACGCGAACCGCGGAGATGATGGACGACGCGCGTCGGCGGCTGGGTCTGGAGCCCATCGGCGGACTTGCCCCGGCGCAGGCTCCGGCGGGATACTGACGGCCATGATTCAACTTGGACTTGTTACCGCAATCCTGCCCGAACTTTCGCTGGCCGAGGTGGCCGCGCAGGCCAGACAGGCGGGCTATGACTGTCTGGAGGTGATGTGCTGGCCGAAGGGCAAGAGTGAACGGCGCTACGCGGGCGTGACGCACTTTGACGTCACCGATTATGACGTGAACCAGGTGAAGGACACCGTGGCCGCGGCGGGCGTCAGCATCAGCGGACTGGGCTATTATCCGAACCCGCTGGTGGCGGACGCCGCGGAGGCGCAGGTCTACATCGACCATCTCTATAAGGTGGTGGACGCTTCGGCCGCACTTGGCATTGGCGTGGCGAACACGTTCGTCGGGCGCGACCCGGCGAAGACGATCGACGAGAACTGGCCGCGGTTTCTGGAAGTGTTCCGGCCGCTGGTCCAGTATGCCGGGGACAAGGGCGTGAAGGTGGGCATCGAGAACTGCCCGATGTCTTTCACGCGCGACGAGTGGCCCGGCGGGAAGAACCTGGCAATTTCACCCAAGGTCTGGCGGCGGATGTTTGAGGACATTCCAGCCCCGAACTTTGGGTTGAACTTCGATCCGTCGCACTTGGTGTGGCAGTTGATGGACATTCCCGCGGCGATTCGCGAATTCGCGCCGCGCTTCGTGCATGTGCATGCGAAGGACGCGCGGCTGGACCGCGAACGTCTCAACGAAGTGGGGCTGCTGGCGTATCCACTCGAGTTCCACACGCCGAAGCTGCCGGGGCTCGGCGAAGTGGACTGGAGCGCATTCTTCTCGACGCTGAACCAGGCGGGCTATCAGGGCCCGGTGTGCGTGGAGATGGAGGACCGGGCGTATGAAGGCTCGCTCGGCGATCGTTTACGCGGCGCGCGGCAGTGTGCGAGCTATCTGCGGCAGTTCGTCGGCTGAGCGAATTGATTAGCGGGAGGCCCGCGCGGCGGCTTTCGCCGGCTCGGCGGCATCGGCCGCTGGCGGCGCCACGCGGGTCATGCCCAGGGCTTCGCGCACCTTGACATCGATGGCCTTGAAGGTGTCCTGGTGGTCGCGCAGGAATTGCTTGGCGTTCTCGCGGCCCTGCCCAATGCGTTCTCCGCCGAAGCTGTACCAGGAGCCGCTCTTTTCGACGATGTTCTGGGACACGGCGAGATCGAGCAGGTCGCCGGTGGCGCTGATGCCTTCACCGTACATGATGTCGAACTCCGCTTCGCGGAACGGCGGGGCGAGCTTGTTCTTGACCACCTTCACCTTCGTGCGGTTGCCCACCACGTTTTCGCCATCCTTGATGGCGGCGATGCGGCGGATGTCGACGCGCACTGAGGAGTAGAACTTCAGTGCGCGGCCGCCCGTGGTGGTTTCCGGGCTGCCGAACATGACGCCGATCTTTTCGCGGATCTGGTTGATGAAGATGAGGCAGGTATTCGAGCGGGCGACAATGCCGGTCAGCTTGCGCATGGCCTGAGACATGAGGCGGGCGTGGACGCCCACAAAGCTGTCGCCCATCTCGCCTTCGAGTTCGGCCTTGGGCACAAGGGCGGCGACGGAGTCGACGATCAGGATGTCGATGGCGTTGGAGTTGATCAGGGCGGCGGCGATTTCGAGCGCCTGTTCGGCGTAGTCGGGCTGGGAGACGAGCAGGTTGTCCACATCCACGCCCAATTTGCGCGCGTAAATGGGGTCCAGAGCATGTTCGACGTCGACGAAAGCGGCCATGCCGCCGGCCTTCTGGGCCTCGGCGACCGCCTGAAGGGCCAGAGTGGTCTTGCCGGAGGATTCCGGACCGTAAATCTCGACGATCCGGCCGCGGGGAAAGCCGCCCGTGCCAAGGGCGTAATCCAGAGACACCGCTCCGGTGGAAATCACGCTGACAGAGACCGAGGCGTCGTGCGATCCCAGGCGCTGAATCGCGCCCTTGCCAAACTGTTTTTCAATTTGGCCGAGCGTCACGCCCAACAGGCGCTGCTTTTCCTTCTCGTCCATGGGATCTCCTGTCGCCGCCGATCAACTGGTGAAAATCCTTATACTATCACACGCCCTGAAACCGCCTCCTCCGGATTGACATATCGGACCCCAGTGTCTAAGATCGGGAGTGCGATGGGTTGACCGGCGCGTGTGCCGGTCACGAAGAGGGAACCCGGTGGAAATCCGGGACTGCCCCGCAGCGGTAAGCGGGAACGACCGCCGCCCCAATGGCACTGGTCCTCGAAACGGACTGGGAAGCCGCGGCCAGTAGATCCGCCTCGCCGAGCCTTGGCTCACGAGGAGCGCCCGCAAGTCCGAAGACCTGCCCAGAGCCTGGCCGTGCCGGCCGGAAGAAGAACGCGGCTCTCGCGGGAGGAGCGCAATGATTCGATCATTTGCCATCATTCTCACGGGCGCCTTGGCTCTGTGGGGCCAGGATGCCCAGGTTTATTCACTTACCGGACGGGTGCTTGACCCGGCCGGGATTCCGGTGCCTCATGCCACGGTCCGGCTACACGCGCGCACGCAGGATCTGGTGCGCAGTTCGGCCAGCGGTGCAGGCGGTGACTACCATTTTGAACGGCTGCCCGCGGGCGAATATCTGGTCGAGGCCCGGACGGCGGGCCTGGACCAGGTGAATCCAGTGGCGATTGTGCTGCCGGGCGCAGGTCCGCTGGATCTGACCCTCGATGTGGCGCGGCTGACCACACAGGTGCTGATTACCGCTTCGACGACACCGGTTTTTGCCGATGAGGCAGCGAAAGCGATGGATGTATTTGACGCCGAGTCGCTGGAACGCCGGGCGGAGATCACCGTGAGTGAGGCGCTGCGCGTGGCGCCAGGAGTCCGCGTGCAGCAGTTGGGCGGGCCGGGGAGCTTCGTGCGAATCCTGACTCGCGGACTGCGGGCGTACGACACGTCGGTGACCATCGATGGGATGAGGTTCCGCGACGCGGGTTCCGTGCAGGCGGACGCGACAGCGTTTCTGGGCGACCTGCTGTTGGTGAACTCCGACCGCGTGGAGGTGCTGCGCGGCACGGGATCGTCGCTCTATGGCTCGAATGCGTTGGGCGGAGTGATCAATGTGGTGACGGACCAGGGCGGCGGCCGGCTGCGCGGCGAGTTGTCGGGAGAAGGTGGCGGGCTGGGCGTGGCGCGCGGGCTGGCGCGGGTGGCGGGCGGCGCCCGCGAAAACCGGCTGCAATACAGCGCCGGGCTGGCGCATCTCAATGTGAACGGCGGCATCGACGGAATTGAGAGCGTGCGCAATTCCGCCCTGCAGGGCTTTGCGCAGTTCCGGCCCACGGCCGCGACTTCGCTTTCGGTGCGCTTTCTCGGAAATCTGTCAACCATCGGCGTGAACACAAACCCGGTGGCGGCTCCGCTGGCCAATCTGCCGGCGGGCAATGCGCAGGTGCGCGCCGTTGCGCTGCCGCGCTCGCAGGTGCTGCGCCTGGAGCAGGGCCTGGCGGCGGAGTGGGGCGGAGCTACCTTCGCACCGCACCTTTGGGACCCGGACTCCCGCCGGGAGGGACTCTTCCACTCGTCCCAGTTCGCGTGGACCCAGCAGTTGAGCCCGAGGGCCAATTACCGCGTGGCCTACCACAACCTGCGGTCCAGCCGGGACAACCGGAACGGTCCGGCCGGGCCAGGATTCCAACCCGGTTTCAACAGTTCAAATCTGTTCGATGGGCAGTACGACACCGTGCAGGCTCGGCTGGATGTGGCGCTGGCGCGCACGCACCTGCTTTCGGCGGCCTACGAATGGGAGCAGGAAGGCTATACCAATCACGCCACGGACCAGAATCCGAACCCGGCAGCCCGCACAAACGCGCGGACGGCGATCCGCCAGCGGAGCCATGCGCTGTTTGTTCAGGATCAGATCCGGCTGTTTTCGGACCGGCTGCTGGTGAACCTGAGCGGGCGCGTGCAAGGGTTTCAACTGGAGCGGCCCGAGTTCTCTGGCGGCGCGCCGCGCTATGAGAGCGTCGCTTTAAACGCGCCCCCGGCTGCCTATACCGGAGATGCCTCGCTGGCCTATCTGTTCCCGGCCTCGAACACGAAGCTGCGGGCGCACCTCGGCAATGGCTACCGCGCACCCTCGCTGTACGAGCGGTTCGGCACGTCGTTCTTCTTCGGCTCCTTTAGCCCGTTCGGCGACCCCCGGCTGGCCTCTGAACGCACGCTGGCCTTTGACTTCGGCTTTGACCAGTACTTCGCGAACAACCGCTATCGCTTCGGGGCGACGTATTTCTATACCCGCTTGCAGTCGATCATCGGGTTCTCGAGCCTGACCGGGGACCCCTTCGGACGGTTTGGCGGTTACGTGAACACGGGCGGAGGCCTGGCCCGCGGCGTGGAACTGACGACGGAGGCGCGGCCGGCGCGGTCACTGCTGGTGCAGGCTTCCTATGTGTACACGAATGCGATCGAACGGCGTCCCATTCTGCTGGACGGCAATGTGCGGACGATCCGGGTGCTGCCCCACGCGGTGACGCTGGTGGCCTCCCAACAGTTGGGACGGCGCTGGCAGGTGACAGCCGATTTCCTGGGCGGTTCCAGCTACCTGAGCGGCGCGTTTTTCGTGGGCGGCGGCACCCGGCCCTACCGCTTCGACGGGCCGCGCAAGCTCGATGCCGCGCTCAGCTACACCCGGCCGCTCGGCGAGCGGACGAGTGTCCGCTTCTTCCTGCGCGCCGAAAACCTGCTGAACCAGCGTTACTACGAAGATGGTTTCCGCACACCGCGATTGTGGGCCTCGGCCGGCATGAAGTTCAGCTATTGAGGGCTTAGAACTTCGGCGCGATGTAGCCCTTGCGGGACCGGACGACAAGCGCGCGCTGGTTGCGCACCCGGACAAGGATGGGATGGTACTGCCCGTCGGTAATGAGCGGCTCCGGCCGGTAGAGGATGCTGTACTGGCTGCGCAACTCATTCGCAATGTTCTCAAAATCCTGTGACAGGTCTTCGGCCTTAAAGGGGAAGAAGGCCTGTCCGCCGGTCTCTTCGGCGAAATACTTGAGCGTCTTGTCGCCCATGGTCTGCTGTTTGGTGAGGTTGGTGGAGATGCCGTACACAACGGCGTCGGCGCGGTGGGCCATTTCGAGCGCCTGGTCCCGGGAGTAGCGGCTGGCGTTGTCGTCGCCATCTCCGATCACGATGAGGGCGCGGCGGAATTTGTGGCGGGGCTGATCCTGCATGAGGCGGTCGCGGCTGGCCAGATAGATGGCTTCGTAGAGGGCGGTGCCGCCGCCGGGCCGGAGCGAGCGCAACTTCTTGCCGAGCAGGTTGACGTCGTCGGTAAGATCCTGTACGAGTTCCGCCTGGGAGTCGAAAGAGTAGATGAGGGCCCGGTCGCGGCCCTTGCGGATGACTGTCTCCAAAAAGTGGCTGGCGGCTTCGAGTTCAAACTTGAAGCGGTCGCGGATGCTGTTGCTGGTGTCCACAAGCAGGCCGATGCGCAGGGGCAGGTCGGATTCGGCCGCGAATTCGAGGATCTTCTGCTGGCGCTTGTGCTCCACGACTTCGAAATCATCCATCGTGAGGTTGTTCACGAACCGGCCGCGCCGGTCGGAGACCGTGAACAGGAGGTTGACGCGGGTCACGTCGAGGGTGATCACCGGATCGGTATCAGAGGGCGGCTGCTGCTGTCCGCGCAGCGCCGGCAGCGCGGTCAGTCCGGCAAAGAAAGCACGCCTGGTTTGCGTCATCTTACTTTCATTATGGAAGCCCCCGCCGCCCGGCTCAACCCAGCCCCGCGCGCCACTGATCGAGTTCCGCCGCCAGCGGAGCCTCCACCACCACCCACTCCCCGCTGCCCGGATGAGCAAACCCGATCCGCCGCGCATGCAGCCACGGCCGCCCCAAACCGGGCTGCGCCTGCGCGCCGTACAGCGTATCGCCCACCACCGGATGACCGATGCTCGCCAGGTGCACCCGGATCTGGTGCGTCCGCCCCGTCCCGATCCGCACCTCCAGCAGCGTGTACCGCTCAAAGCGCTCCAGCACGCGAAACTCCGTGTGCGCCGCCCGTCCCGCATTGAGTCGCGCCGTCATCCGCGTCCGCCGCACCGGATCTCGCGCAATCGCTTTTTCGATCACCCCGCTCTCACTCTTCACCACCCGCTCCACCATCGCCCAATAAATCTTCTCCACGGTTCGACCCGCGAACTGCGCCGCCAGCGCCCGGTGCGCCGCGTCGTGCCTCGCCACCAGCAGCACCCCGCTCGTTCCCGCATCCAGCCGGTGGACAATGCCCGGCCGCAGTTCGCCCCCGACCCCCGACAGCGCGCCGAAATGGTGCAGCAGCGCATTCACCAGCGTCCCCGACTCCCGCCCCGCCCCCGCATGCACCACCAGCCCCGCCGGCTTGTTGATCGCCACCACATCCGCGTCCTCGTACAACACCTCGAGCGGGATCTCCTCCGGCTCCGCGCGCAACGGCTTCGGCGCCGCGGGCTCCACCTCCACGCGCTCGCCGCCCCTCAGCTTGTACGACGCCTTCCGCGCCACGCCGTCCACCCGCACGCGCCCGCCCTCCACCCACTCCTGCAACCGCGCCCGGCTGAACCCGGCCAGCGCCGCCGCCAGCACATGATCCAGCCGCCGCCCCGCCTGCTCCTCGCTGATCTCGATCACAACCACTCTTCACCCAATCTACCCGGACGTGAGACAATCTGCGGGCGAGTGTCACTGCCGCGCCCCAGCCTGCTCTTCGCCGGCATCTTCGCCGCCACCCTGCTGCTGCGCCTCTGCCACTCCTCCGTCCTCTGGGTCGAAGAAGCCTACCCCACCGCCGCCGCCCTCGAAATGCTGCGCGGCCAGGCGCTCTACCGCGACATCTGGTTCGACAAGCCCCCGCTCTTCCCCCTACTCTATCTGCTCTGGGGCGCGGCCCAAGGCCCGCTCCTCCGCCTCGCTGGAGCGTTCTTCGTCACCCTCGCCGCCGCCTCCGCCTGGTTCGCCACCCGCCGCCTCGCCGGCCCCCGCGAAGCCGCGCTCGCCGCGGCGCTGCTCGCCTTTTTCCTCAACTTCGGCGTGCCCTCCGCCGTGATGGCTCTCACCCCCGACCTGCTCCTGATCCCCCTTCACCTTGCCGCCATCGGCTTCGCCGCCTCGGGTCACCCGCTTGCCGCGGGCCTCGCCGCGGGCCTCGGCCTGCTTCTCAACACGAAGTCCGCCCTCATCCTTGCCGCCTGCGCTCTCTGGCAGTGGCGCAACTTCCACCGCCTCATCGCCGGCTTCCTCGCACCCCAAATTCTCGCCGCCGCCGTGCTGCTCTCCACCGGCGCCCTCGGCGCTTACTGGCAGCAGGTCTGGCAGTGGGGCGCCGTCTATTCCCGCGAAACCTTTGTCGCCCAACCCTGGCTCGAAGGTCTCCGCCGCACCCTCAACTGGACCGGCATGCACGCCACGCTCGCGCTCGGAGCCGCCATCTGCTTCTGGCGCAACCGTAACGCCCAACTCATCCCCCTCGCCGGCTGGCTTCTCATTTCGCTACTCGGCGTCGCCCTCGGCGCACGATTCTTCCCCCGCTACTACTTCCATCTCCTTCCCGCCGCAACGGTCATCGCCGCCCTCGGCCTGGCCCGCCTCTCCCCGCGCGCCCTGCTCGCCTCGCTCCTCCTGCTCACCATCCCCTTCCTCCGCTACACCCCCCGCTACGCCGACCTCGCCCTCGACGCCCTCCACATCCGCCCATCCACCTGGCGCGACCTCGCCCTCGAACGCGACGCCCGCGCCGCCGCCGCGCTCCTCGCCCCCCTTCAGCGCCCCACGGACACTCTCCTCGTCTGGGGTTACCGCCCCGAACTCTTCACCTTCACCGGCCTCCCCGCCGCCACCCCCTTCCTCGACTCCCAACCCCTCTCCGGCGTCCTCGCCGACCGCCACCTCACCGATTCCACCGTCACCTACCCCGAACTCGCCATCCGCCACCGGACTGAACTCGGCCGCGCCCCCCGCCCCACAATCATCATCGACGGCCTCGGCCTCCTCAACCCCCGCCTCGCCTTTTTCAACCTCTCCGGCTTCTCCGCCTGGGCCGCCGATTATGAGATCATCGGCAAAACCGAAACCTGCATCATCTACCGCTTGCGCCAGCCATGACCCCCGTTGCCACCCTCCTCGCCCTCCTCGCGGCCACCCTCCTCTACAGCATCCTCCGCTACCACATCTTCGGCGACATCCCCTGGGCCCAACTCCCGCTCTTCGTCCTCAACAAGGCCATCAGTTGGACCGCCCTCGCCCTGCTCGCCCTCGCTTACCTCCGCCGCGACAAGCCCACCGCCCGCGACCTCGGCGTCCTCGGCCTCTTTCTCACCGGCGCCCACATCGCCATGTCTCTCGCCATCCTGAACCCCGGCTACTACGCCAAGCTCTACAGCGGAGCCCGCCTCACCGCCCTCGGCGAAGCATCGCTTCTCGCCGGCATCGCCGCCGCCACCGTCCTCGCCCTCCCCGCCATGGCCACCCTCCCCGGCATGCGCACCGCTCTCGGCGACACCCGCTGGCTCCGCTGGCAGCGTGCCGGCTATTGGACCCTCGCCCTCACCGCCCTCCACTGCGCCCTGCTCGGCTGGTCCGGCTGGTTTACGCCCGCCAACTGGCCCGGCAAACTCCCCCCCATCACGCTGCTCAGCTTCCTCATCGCCCTCGCCCCCCTACTCTGGAAGCTCCGCCCCAGGACCCGCTGATCTGCATTCCTGCATCTTGCGCTTCGCTGACTGCATCTCAGCAAACATGAAGTCCTTGCTCCTCCTCGGGGCCCTTTTGACCCTTATGTCCACCTCCTCGCCCGCGGCCAACTCCGTCCACGAATTCGAAGTGAAGAACATCGACGGCCAGGCCGTCTCCCTCGCCGGCTACAAAGGTAAGGTGGTCCTGTTCGTCAACGTCGCCAGCCGCTGCGGTTACACTCCGCAGTATTCCGGTCTCGAGTCCCTCTATAAGAAGTACAAGGATCAGGGCTTCGTCATCGTCGGCGTCCCCGCGAACAACTTCGGCGGCCAGGAACCCGGCACCGACGCGGACATCAAACAGTTCTGCACCCGCACCTACAACGTGACCTTCCCCATGCTCTCGAAGGTCTCCGTCAAGGGCGGCGACATGACCCCCCTCTACGCCTACCTCACCGCGGCCAAGGGTGGCGATGTGAAGTGGAACTTCACCAAGTTCCTGGTGGGCAAGGACGGTAAGGTAATCGACCGCTTCGAGCCCGGCGTGGCGCCGGAATCGCCCGAACTCGCCGCCGCCATTCAAAAAGCTCTCAAGTAGCCAGATCCTTCTCTGCTACTGTCATAGGGTGGAGCCGTTCCTGAGCCGGCTCCACCCTTTCTCTTTGTCATGGCTCGCATCCTTGTCACTGGCGGCGCCGGCTACATCGGCGCTCACACCACCCACACCCTCCTCCGCCTCGGCCATCAGGTCGAAGTCGTTGACGACCTCTCCAAAGGCTACGCCCACAACGTTCCCCCCGGCCTGCTCCACCAGTTCCGCCTCCAGGACCAGAGCCGTCTGGACGCTCTCCTCGCCGCCAAACCCTTCGACGCCGTCATCCACTTCGCCGCCTTCATCGCCGTTGGCGAATCCGTCCGCGAGCCCACCCGCTACTTCGCCAACAACACCGGCGGCAGCCTCACCCTCCTCGAATCCATGGCGCGCGCGGGCGTCCGCGCCATCGTCTTTTCTTCGACTGCCGCGGTCTATGGCGAACCCGCCAGCGTCCCCATCCCGGAATCCACCCCCCTCGATCCGGTCAACCCCTACGGCGAATCGAAACTCATGGTCGAGACCGCGCTCGACTGGATGGCCCGGTCCTCCCCGCTCCGCTACGTCGCCCTGCGCTATTTCAACGCCTGCGGCGCCATCCCCGAGTTCGGCATCGGCGAGGAGCATGACCCCGAAACCCACCTCATCCCCTTGATTTTCCGCGCCATCCGCACCGGCGAACCGCTGACCGTCTTTGGCGACGACTACGCCACCCCCGACGGCTCCTGCATCCGCGATTACATCCACGTCGCCGACCTCGCCTCCGCCCATACAGCCGCGCTCGACCACCTCCTCGCCGGCGGCTCCGGCGGCGCTTTCAACGCCGGGACCGGGCGCGGTTTCAGCGTCCTCGAAGTCATCCGCGCCGCCGAACGCGTCACCGGCCGCCCCGTCCCATACGCCATCGGCCCCCGCCGCCCAGGCGACCCGCCGGCCCTCGTCGCCGATTCCACTCGCCTCCAGCGCGATCTCGGCTGGCTGCCCCGCTTCACTTCCCTGGATGAGATCGTCGCCAGCGCGTGGGCCTTCGATTCCCACCGCTTCGGCGTGTAACCAACTCCGTCCCCTTACCGCCTAGTTGAAAGAGGGATTGCGTCCAAACGCACCCCCCTCGCGTCTAGTAAACTAAGGGCACGCGGTCTCGATTTCGGCCCGTAGGTCCACCCGTGACGCCGGATTGAGGAGAACTCCAAGCGTATGTCTTCGTTGACCAATCCCGAAACCTCGCAACCGCCAGCCCCCAAGGCCGCGCCCGAGGGCCCGCGACCCGGCTTGATCCGCCGTCTATTCCCCTTCGTCCTGCTTGTGGCCTTCGGCGCCGGGATCCTCTTTTTCCTCAATTACCTGAATCAGCAGAAGGCTCAAAAAGCCGCTGCGGCCGCCACAACGGCTTACCGCGTTGCCACGGTCACACGCGGTGATCTCAACTTTCAGGTGCGCGTGAATGGCTTCACTTCTGCTCGCGACTACGCCGATATTGTCGCCCCGAGACTGCGCGGGCGCGGCATGGAACGCGGCATGAACATCCTCAAACTCGCCCCCGGCGGCTCGATGATCCAGCAAGGCCAGATCGTCGCGGAGCTTGACGCCCAAACCCTTAAGGACCGCATCGACGACGAACTCGACACCCTCCACCAGCGCGAAAACAGCATCAAGAAACTGAAGGTGCAGCATGAGCTGGACATGGAAAACCTGCGCCAGACCTTGCGCGTCGCCCAGGCGGAGTTGGATAAGGCTCGCCTGGATTTCAAGACGTCGGAAGTGCGCACGCCGGTGGATCAGGAACTGCTCAAGCTGATGGTGGAGGAGGCTGAAGCCCGCTTCAAACAGCTTTCCGCCGATGTCGCTGAAAAGGAAGCGGCGCAGAAGTCCGAAATGCGCATGAGTCAGATCGACTATGAGATCACCAAGCGCGACGTGGAGCGCTACCAGCGCGACCTCGACCGGTTTGTGATCCGTGCCCCGATGAGCGGCATGGTCGTGATGCAGACCATCAACCGGCCCGGCGGCGACCAGCAGCAGATTCAGGAAGGTGATACGGTGAATCCGGGTCAGCCGTTCATGAAGATCGTCAACGTCTCAAGCATGCAAGTCGAAGCCACGATCAACCAGGCCGAATCGAGCATGTTCCGGATCGGCCAACTGGCTGCGGTCGGCTTGGATGCCTTCCCCGGCGCCAGCTATAAGGGCAAGGTCCATTCCATTGGCGCACTCGCCGTACAGCAGGGCCGCCAGCAATATTACATCCGTAACGTGCCGATCCGGGTGCAAATGCTGTCTTTCGACCAACGGGTGATTCCAGACCTGAGCGCCTCGGCCGACGTCGCTCTGGAGGCCCAGACCAACGTACTGGTCGCTCCCGCCTCCGCGGTTGGCCGGGAAGACGAAGTTGAATTCGTTTATGTGCAGACCCCCAAGGGCTTTGAGCGTCGGGTTGTCAAAACCGGCCTGAACAATGGCACCCACGTCGCGATTCTCGACGGGATCCAGGAAGGAGAGAAAGTCCGGTTCAACTAGCGTCGCTGAACCGCGGACTCAAGACCAGTCAGAATGCCGTTGACCGTCGCCCCCTCGCAGACTCAACCCTCTCCCCTTCCTCCTCCCAGGCCTCGCCAACCGGAGCGCCCGCGCTGGCACACCTTCCTTCTCTGGGGCTCCATCGCCTTGATTGCAGCCGCCGGTCTGTCGATCGCGCGCTGGGTGGATCAGCGCGCCGCCGAGCATGCCCGCGCGGCGCAAGGCGTGATCCGGACCGCGGAGGTCCGCCGGGGGACGCTCGAGGACAAGATCCGCATCGAGGGCGTGACGAATGCGCTGCGCGGCACAATCGTCATCACGCCGCAGTTGAACATGCCCGAAAGCGGACGCGAGATGGCGATTCTGACGCTGCCCGTCTCCGGCTCCCTGATTCGCCAGGGCGAGCTTCTGGTTCAGCTTGATTCGCAGTCGCTTCGCGATCATATCGACGACGTCCAGGATATGGTGAACGACCGTGAGAACGCCGTGGCCAAGCGCCAGGTGGAACTCGAAGTCGCCGCCGAGGCCCTCCAGCAGCGGCTTCTGGTCGCGCGCGCCCAATTGGACAAGGCCCGCCTCGACCTCCGCACCCTCGAAGTCCGCTCCGTTATCCGCCAGCAGTTGATGCGCCTGGCAGAGGAGGAGGCCGAGGCCAACCTGCAACGGCTGCAGCAGGAAGAATCGATCCTCGCCGAATCCCACCGTGCCAATTTGCGCGGAGTGGAGATCCAGCGGGATCTCGAAGTAATGCACCTGAACCGGCACCTGAAGGATCTGCCGCGGTACACGATCCAGGCGCCCATGGATGGCTTGGCCATCCTCAGCACCACCCGTCAACGAGGCGGCGAGGAGGTCACCATCCGGGTGGGTGACCAGGTCCGTCCCGGACAGCCGATCGTCCGGGTGGTGGACCCGTCCTCTCTCGAGATCGAGGCCCCGGTGAACCAGACTGACGCCGCGCGGTTCGAGATCGGGCAGCGCGCCACCGTGGGCTTTGATGCTTATCCGGGTAGCTACTTCGAAGGCGAGGTGACGCACATCGGCGCCATCGCCTCTCTGCCGAGCCGCCGTGAGCAGTTTTACATCCGCACGGTCCCGGTCCGCGTGAAGGTGTTGAACACCGACAACCGGATTCTCCCCGACATGACCGCCTGGGCCGACGTGGTGCTCGACGCCCACGAGGATGTGGTCATCGCCCCCGCATCGGCGGTGACAGCCAGCGGGGATGGCAAGCACTTTGTGGAAGTTGAGACCGCGGGCGGATTTGCAAAGCGCGAAGTCCGCGTTGGTCCGGCGAACCACACGGAAGTAGCGATTCTCGACGGTCTCAGCGAAGGCGAGCGGGTCCGCGTCCGCTAGTTCCGGCCCAGATCCAACTCCACGCGCTGCGCCCCCGCGGGCAGGAATCGAAAGCCCGACCCGGTCACGGCAATCGCGCGGGTTTGGCTTTCGTACTCCACAATCAGCTTGTTGCCCTTGGTCTCCACCCTTTTCAGCAGACCATTGAAATCCGTGAGCACCCGATCCGCAGTGCCCGGGCAGGGGGTGACGCGGGAACGGCCCGCGGGCAAAAGCACGCGTTCCTCATCGCCCGCCACCCACTTCACTCCGTTCACCAGAGCGCATCCCTGCCAGCGCAGCGCCATCGGCCGGCGGGTTGCCACTTCGACGCCGCCCTCCACGGAAGTGACGCGTTCCGGCGCCGCGCCCGCCGCCGCCAGCCAGGGCCAATCCGCGTTGCCGATCGAGTTCTCGAAGTAGAGCGCCACGCGCGAGAATGCCCTTGCCGCCTGGTGGACCAGCTTCAGCAGTTCCAGCCCGGTCTGCTGCTTGGTGGGGTAAACGTCCTGATACCGCTCCACGATGTTCAGGTCGATGGCGAGCAGCTCCGGCCGCTTCACCAGTGGGGCATACCGGCGGGCGATTTCGGCATAGCGTTCCGGGCCGAGGTGCCACACCGTGGCCGGGTCCTCCACCAGAAAGGTCACCCCGCGCCGCTCCGCTTCGGGCAGCAGGCGGGCCGCGTCCGCGCCCAGCTTTTCCCTCATGGTCCGGTCGAAGCGGTCGTCGATGTGGGTCAGCACCAGGTCCAGGTGCGGCTTGGCCGCCTTGAGCGCCACCAGACGGTCCAGCCACTCGACTTGCAGCGCGTGCGCGAGGTCCGCGCGGTAGTCGAGAAACCGTTGGAGTTTGGCGGCGCGGGCGGGGGCGAACAGATCGACAGGGTCCACGCCCTCGCGCTGGCGGAACTCCTCCCGCACGTCCACGTTGAAGGGAGTGAAGCGCGCGGGGCTTGCCGCGCCTTCGAGCGATTCGAAGTAGAGTTCACCCAGGTTGATCCCGTCCCAATCGAAACGGGCCGCCAGTGCCCGCAGGCCCTCGGCGACGGCCGCGGCACATTCGCGGTTCTTCAGATTCATCAGCTTGCGCCAGTCCAGGTGGGCATCCTGGCCGGTGGCGGTCTTTTCTCGCCACTGCGGATTCTGCTCCCAGAAGGCCTCGCTGACGTGGGGGAATTCGATCCAGGCGTACACCAGGATGGCGTTCCGGTGGCAGGCCTCGATCAGCCGCAGCAGCCAGGCATCCCGCGCTTCGTCCGCCTCCCAGTAGTGCCAGGCGGCGACGTGGATCGCAGCCACACCGCCACTGCGCCAGCGCCGGGCGAGGAACTCGGGGTCGGCGCGCAGGCGGTAAGAGGAGTCGAAAAAGACCCACAGATCGCGTGCCTCGGTCCGGGGTTTGCCGCCGAGCGCGCCCACCGCCTGCACCAGATAGGGGAAGCGCTCGTAACCCACTGGCCCCAGGCCAACGGCGGTCCAGAGGACCGGACGGCCCTCCTTGACCCAGCCCGCGGCCAGAGGCGCGCCGCTCCAGCGCTCGCGGGTGAACACCCGCGCGCCCGCGGGCAGTTGGTACACCGGAATCGTGGGGGCCTGTTCCCAGATGATGCGCAGCTTGGGGTCGAACTCGTCCACCACACTGCGGACATTGACCCGGGCCGTCCCGGGGCTGACTCCATGCGCGGCGGATTCGCCCACCACGTGAGTCACTTCCCAATGACCCAGCCCCGCGGCCGCCAGCACCGCCCCCAGCACCGCCTCAACGGCTGAAGGCATACCAAAGTCCCGTCCGCACGTCCCAGAAGTTTGGCCCCAGCGGGTTGAAACGGTTTCTGAACATCACGCCGCGCACGGCGTCGGCCCGGAGCATCAATCCACGCGGCATGCCGGGCAGCCGTGCCCGGAGACCGGGCCCGGTTTCGACGAAATTGGCCCAGTATTCACCGCGGGTATCGGCCGTCACGTTGGCGTTCCAGTAGGCCTGAATGTGCCAGCTTTCGCCTGCCCAGCCATAACCGTAGCGGGTTTGGGCGTAGGTCAGAACGTTGCGCTGGAAGCGCGAGAGCCAGACGGTATCGGCGCCCGTTTCGATCAGTCGGCCGCGCCCGGCCACGCCGCGGCCCCAGCCCCGGAGGAACGCCAATCCGCCGCGATAGTCGGGAATCGCGAGTCCGGCATCCTTGCGGCGGCCCAGGTAGCTGATGGCCTGCCCGGCCTCGCCCCACGCAGTGAGTCCGCGCGCGAGCGGAGCCCGCAGCCCCACGCCGAGAATGACTGCCGTCTCGGACAGATAGGCCGGATAGAGCGGGTTCTGCTGCGCTCCGCCGCCGTCGCCCTGGGTATCCGCGATGAGCCGCGCGGACAGGTACGGGCGCAGGCGGGTCCGCGGCGGCTTCCATTCGCCCTTCACCTGCCCGTAGAGCAGCCCGTTGGACCAGCGTGAGGAGTAGAAGGGCAGCATCCAGGTGGTCATCTGAAAGCCCGCGGAGGAGCTTCGCAGCCGGCGGTAGTCCCGGGCGGCCTCGCGCGCGGCGAAGGACTTGCCGGACCGGCGCGCGCGGTCGAGCCAGACGAGCGCCTCGGCATCGTTGCCGCTTTGGTTATGGGCGCGGCCAAGTCCGAGCATGACCTCAGCGTCCGAGGGATCCTCCTCATGCGCGATGCGGAAGTACCGGATCGCGTCGGGCAGGTAGCTCTTCTCGAGACTCCGCAGGCCCATCACGCGCGCATCCGGCCGCTCGGTCATCGACTCCACCTGCCGCCGGACCGTGGCATCGCCGGGCGCGGTCAGCAACAGGCGCCGGAATTGTTCCAGCGCCTCGTCCTGTCTGCCCAACTCCAGAAGCAGATACCCGTACTCCCGCCGGAGTTCCGCATTCGCCGGATCGAAATCCAGCGCCTCCGCGAACTCGTATGCGTACGGGTATCTGCCTTTCAGGAGTTCCTTGGCCGTCTCCGCCACGCGCGCCTCGCTGCCGCGCGAGGCGGCCACCAGCAGCGCGGCCCGTTGTCTGTCCTCCCCGAGCGCCCCTAACACGCGAGCCAGATCCAGCATCAGCCTGCGCTGTTCCGGCCGCAACCGCCACGCCTCGCGATAGTGCTGCTCCGCCAGCGCCAGCTCATCGCGCTGCTCGGCCAGCCTCGCCAGTTCCTCGTGCGACGACCACACCCCCGGAGCCGCCTGGACATTGGCCTTCCACCGCGCAATGCCCTCGCGCAGCGGACGGTCAACATTCTCGAACGCCTCCTCCGCGGTTCGCCGCACTTCCGGTTCGGCGCTCGCCCGCCGAAGCCGGTCAAACACCCTCCGCGCCTCCGCCTCACGCTTGGTCTCGTAGCAGAGGAAGGCGTACTCGAGCGCGGTGCGGTCCTCGCCGGGAGCCTCTTTCAGCACCAGCGCCAATTCGTCCCGAGCCTCTTCGCGCTCGCCGACCTTGAGCAGCGTGTAGGCCAGATCCTTGCGCCAGGCGGTCCGCTCCGGTTCAGCCCGAAGAGCCTCGCGGAATTCGGCAATGGCGCGATCATACTCGCCGGCCCGCAGCGCCGTATAGGCCCGGTCGCCGGCAGTCTGCGCCCACGCCCCGAGCGTGACCACCAGACCCGCCAAAGCAAGCAGAATGCACCGGACCGTCACACTAATTAGTGCGCCCCGCCCTCCATTTCTCTCACCAAAGTTATATGCCTGGCCCCGAATTCGGGCCACCCGGCGTCGGCCGCTCCAACTTCACCCAGTTTTCGCTCCCGTCCGGGCTGCGCCCCATCGACACGTTGGTCTCCTGTGGCCCGAACCGGTAGGTATCCACCGGCGTCACCCCGTCGGCAAGGAACAGCCCCAGTTCCTCGCCGCTCTTGCTCAATTTGAATCCCGCGTGCAGCGGCCCCAACTCCTCCCGGTCATCGGCCCAGAACACGAGGAACCCGCCCGCCGGAATCACCACTCCGTCCGGGATCCGCCACTTCGTTGGCCGCGCCAGATTGTCGGTCAGGTACATCCCGCCCAACTCCACGTCTTCGCGCCCGGCATTGTAGATCTCCACCCAGTCCTCGTAGGTCCCCGGCGCGTCCGGACTCTCCACCGCTCCATCATTGTCGGCCATGAACTCGTTGATAAACAGCCCCGGCCCCACTTCCATCTCCCGGTTCTCGCCGCCAGGCGTCGGCCGGTTCGACACCGCCCAGTTCCGGTCCATGTCGCCCAACCGGATATACACATTGCCTTCCGGTAGCGCCGGATACTCCACCTCGTCCACCAGCACCGGCCCTTCGTCCGAGTGCGCGTAAAGATACAGCCGCCCGCCCGCCACACGCGGCCGGAAGTTCGCATGCCATGGCCCCTCCTCCGGCTGCCCGTCCAGCCAGATCAGCTGAAACTCGCCGTCCGCCAGCACCCTCCCCGGCATCCGCCACTTGTCCGGCACGGCCGGATCATCCGTCAGTGATAGCGTCCCCACGTCCCAGGGCCCCGGCCCCTGGTTCAGAATCTCCAGCCAAGGCTCCAGCCTCCCTCCTGCATCGAATTCGTCCGGACCCGGGTTGATCACCCGCAACTCATTCAGCCGCACATCCGCCGCTTCGGCCTTCTCATCCAGCCACGGCCGCAGGTAGTTGTACCGCCCCTCGACAAACTCCTTGATACCCAGAATCGTGTGCCACGGACTCACAATCCTCGACTCCAGCGCCGTCTCGAAGTCCGCGTTCGAGTATGGCTTCAGCGGATCGGCGTACACCTCATCACGAATCAGTCCGGCAAGTTCATCCACGCGCCGGCCCACCTCCTCAGGGTTGAAGCCCTCCCGCAGATACCGTGCCAGCATCCGCAGATACAACCTCCGGTACTCCGGCGTCTCCATCAGCCTCTCGAACAGGGGCCGCTCAGCCCACGGCCCGCTCCACCCCACATCGAACGGCAGCCAGAATGGCGGCATCTTCATCGGCTCGGCGAGCCGCGGCGTCCCGTCCCCCGTCGTCCCGAAACTCTCGTTCGCATCCTTGGCGATATGGACAAACCGCCCGTCTCGGTCGCGCTGGTAAGCGAAATACTCCGCTCCCACGCCCACATACGACTCCAGGTTCACCATCAGGTTGTTCAGCGCCAGCCCATGCAACCAGTTCCGCACGTCGGCCACCTGCTCCAGCCGCTCCCGCAGTTCCTCCGGCGGACTCGTGTCCAGAATCTCGATAAACTCGATCAGCCCGGAATAGTCGTTCCGCGTCTCATTCGTCTGCAATTGATAGAGGCCCTCGTACGGAGCCTGATCCGGCCCCAGATAGGCCAGCGCCGGGTAGCGGTTGCCCCTGCTGTAATCCACGTCCGCCTCATAGAGGTTCCCATCCTCGCGGCTGCCATACCGGTCCCGCATCATGGTCTTGTCCACCTGCTCCACCGCCAGGTAGAGCCCGTAGGGCGCCCCGTTGACGATCAACCGCACATACACCGTCCGCGGCGCCTCCACATACCGCGCGCTGAAGTCGTGGAACAGCTTTTCCCGCATAAAGTCCGGCGAGAGGTCGAAGTTGTGCAGGTTCAGCTTCTTCAGCCCGAAGAATGTGGCCTTCTCGTCGTATCGATTGAAGTCCAGTTTGAACGGCTTCTTGGCGTCATTCCGCCAGAATGAGGCGTTCCCCTTGAAACGCACCCCGATCCGCTCCAGCGTCTCGCCCCCGGATTCAACCCTTGCTGGAAAGTACGGTTTCCCCTCATCCTTCCACTTCGACGAGTGCAACTGATGGAACCAGTCCTCGTCCTCGAACGTGATCCGGATCTCCCGAATCCTGCTGTCGTCAAAGAACTCCTCCGGCGTCTGCGCATGGACGGTCACAGCCGCGATCACCAGGACGATTGCCCATAAAGAGAATAGCCGGCTCATAGGTTCGATCCGCCAGTGGCGGGCCTCCAAACCACCCTCGACGCCGCCACTCTTTATCGGGTTTCAGGAACCTAGAAGCTCAATTCTCGAGGAACGCGGTTACCATCTGCGCATACTGCTCTGGCGCCGTCGTCATTCCCTCGTGAGCCTGGCCCTCGAGCATGCCCAGGCGCGATCCGGGAATTTCGCTCAGCAGCGCGGCCGTGACATAGAGTCCCGCCGGGCTCTCCGTACCCGCCTGGAGCAGCACCGGCAAGCTCAGCCCTCCAAAGTCCGCCGGGTTAAAGCGATAGCGGTACAACGCCCGGAAGTCTCCCAGGGTGGCCGGACCATCGGCCACAATGGGCGGCCATTGCGCGGAGGCCCGCAGCGCCTTAAGCTCGTCCGCCGGCACTCCCAGTATTTCGCTGAAGAACCAGGCCGCGAATGCGTCCCAATCCTCCTCCGCCGCCAGTCCTTCCAGCCGCGCCATCGCCCGCTGCGTCAGCAGATGCGGCCACGGTGGCTCGTACAGCACCAGCTTCCTGACCCGCGCGGGCTCCATCGCCGCCGCCGCCAGCGCCACATGCGCGCCATAGGAATGGCCCAACAGGAAGACAGGCGTACCCGCCGCCCTGATTACCCGGACCACATCCCGCGCCTCGTCCTCCACGCTGTGCCCCTCGGTGGCCGGGACTCCGCCGCGTCCACGCCGCGCCACGGCACGCACGGCGAAACGCTCCTCAAACAGCGGCAACACCAGCTCCCAGTTCGTCACATGGTTGCTGAAAGCGCCATGCACCAGCACCAGCGGGCTCATGACCGCCTCACGCATGCGTCGGCGATCGACTCGATGTGCCGGTGGTCGGTCCCGCAGCAGCCGCCGAGAACGGTGAGGTTGGGGAGGGGGCCGCGCAGAAGCCCGGCGTAGCTGGCGCCGAGTTCGCCAGGGTCGCCCGCGTCCAGTTCGGTTGCCTCGTTCAGTTCGGCGTGGCTCAGGCGGGAGGCATTCGCCCGCAGTCCCCGGATGCGCCCGGTCCAGGCGCCCTGGCCGAGGGCAGGTTCAAAGTGCTCGGGGTGCGCGCAGTTGATCATGAAGTAACTCGGATAGCCGGCCGTGGCGTCGTCCACTTCCTGAATGGCCTCGCCGAGCGGTTGTCCGGTGGGCAGGCGGCCGTCGGTCTCCACTGTGAAACTGATGGCCACGGGCATGCGGGCGGCCTCGGCGGCCAACGCCACGCCAATCGCCTCGGCCGTGTAGTTCATGGTGATGGCGGAGACCATGTCCGCCGCGGAGGCGGCGAAGGTCACAATCTGCGGCCAATGAAAGGTGGCCGCTTCGCCGATGGTCATCGCCGCGGACGGCACATAGCCATCACCGCGCGGGCCCACGCAGCCGCTGATGACGGCCGGTTGGCTCAGTTGCGCCTCCTCGCGGATCTCCTCCAGCAGGCGGATCGCCGCACGGTTCACCTCCGCAAGCGAGGAAGGCGAATAGCCCAGCAGGGCGCCCCAATCCGGGCTCGCGCGCCATGTGGCCGCTTCGAGGATCAACCCGGCGTGGAAACGCTGGGCGATCGCGACGTAGGTCTGAAAGTACCGGCGGAGCAAGCGGGCGCCGGCCTCGTCCTGCAGCAGGGGAAAGGCGGCAAAATGGGGCAGGTCGATGCCTTCGTGAAAGACCAGGGTGGTCTCCAGCCCGCCATCGGTCAGAAAGGGCTGGCCCTCCATCTGCGGCAGACGTGTCCGGTATTTGCTCATCGTGCGTGTCCCTCCACTCGTCTAACGCGGAGGGGAGGGCCAGGCCGGATCACCGTTATCATCAGACTATGGCCCCTACCCTTGATGAACCCCGTGCCGTGCTCGCCATCTGCCTGATGGCCGCATTCGCTGATGGCGCGAAGTCGGATGCCGAGCGCGAGCAGGTGAGGCGCGTGGCGGAATCGCTGGAATCCGGCGCCGCGGCCGGACTGCCTGCGTTGTATCACGACGTCCTGCTCAAGCGCCTGGACCTCGGCACGGCCGCTGGGGCGCTCACCCAGCCGGAGACGCGGCAACTTGCGTACGAAATGGCGGTTTGCGTGTGCGATGCCGATGGGGCGCGGGTGCCGGCGGAGGCACAGTTCCTCGACTCACTCCGCGCCGCGCTGGCGATTCCGGCGGAACCGGCAAAGGCCTTCGCAGAAGCGGCCGATCAGGTTGCCGCGGCGCCGCTGGCCGCAGTGGATACCGTGGACCGGGGGCAGATCGATTCGATGGTATTGAACTATTCGATCCTGAACGGCGCGCTGGAGCTGTTGCCGCAGTCGCTCGCTTCGATGGCCATCCTGCCGCTGCAGACCAAGATGGTATACCGCATCGGCAAGACGTATGGCTTTGAACTGGACAGCGGGCACATCCGCGATTTCGCCGCGACTCTAGGGGTGGGCTTCACGAGTCAGTATGTGGAGCAGATGGGGCGCAAGCTCGTGGGCGGGTTGCTGGGCCAACTTGCCGGCGGCCTGGGCGGGAAAAAGGCGAAGAAGCTGCTCAGTTCGGTGGGCGGCGCCGCCACGGGCATCGCTTTTTCCTTCGCCACCACCTATGCGCTGGGGATGGTGGCCGCGGAGTATTACGCCTCGGGCCGCTCGATGTCGATGGATGTGCTCAGGCGCGCATTTGCCGGTATGTTCGACCGGGGCCGTCAGTTGCAGGGCCAATATACGCCGGCGATCCTCGAACGGGCACGCACGCTGGACACCGCCGAAGTGCTGCAGATGGTGCGGCAGGGCTAGGGGTGCGAGTGGGCAGGCTGTCTTGGCAGAAGCGGTAGGCCAGGGCCATCAGGCTATGCGGGCAGGCAGACGGGGGGTGAGGGAGATCGGAAGAGCGTCGTGTAGGGAAAGAGGGGAGATCTCGGTGGTCGCCGT
>ERZ761609.439-NODE-439-length-48794-cov-12.565481_pt1 | contig 48794 bp, 17 predicted proteins | sample MGYA00511163_ERZ761609 | MGnify/ENA primary metagenome ERZ761609 (study PRJEB28899, sample SAMN02445070) | bioreactor sludge metagenome | biome: EBPR sludge | place: Australia: Brisbane, Thorneside Wastewater Treatment Plant | collected 2011-12-16 ... | reverse complement strand
GGCCGATTTCACCCTTGTCCGCCTGCCCGAGGCGGTGGCTGCCGGCGACTGGTTCGAGGCGCCGGCCATCGGCCACGCCGCCGGACGGCTGATTGTCGATGCGGCAAGGCTTGTTCGGCCAAGTCGGACAGGCTAAGCCGCAACCATGAGCGAGGACAAGAAACCCGGATTCTTCGGTCGCCTGTTCAGGCGGGGGCGCGAGGCGCCGGCCGCCGAACCGCCGCCGGCAGGACCGACAGCAGAACCAATTCCGGGCGCATCCGATCCGCTGCCGGCTCCCGTGGATCAGGATGGTGTCGCCGATGGTGCGCTCGAGCCCGCGTCGGAGATGGCAGCCTCCCCCGCTCCGATCGCCAGGGTGCCGACGGCCCCTGCACCGCCACCTGTTCCGGTTTCCGCTGCAGCGGCTCTGCCACAAGCCGTCACCGCTCCGGCTCCGGCCGCCAAGGTTTCATGGTGGAAGCGGCTGAAAGCCGGCCTGTCGCGCACATCAAGTCAGATTTCCACCCGCATCACCGATCTCTTCACCAAGCGCAAGCTCGACCATGCGACGCTCGAGGATCTGGAGGATGTGCTGATCCAGGCCGATCTCGGTGTCGATGTGGCGGCGCGGATCACCGCTGCCATCGGGCGCGGCCGGTTCGACAAGGAAATCGCGCCGGAAGAGGTGAAGGCCATTCTCGCCGCCGAGATCGAGGCCATTCTGACCCCGGTCGCCCGACCGCTGACACTTGATGCGACCAAGACACCGTTTGTCATCATGATGGTCGGCGTCAACGGTTCGGGCAAGACCACGACAATCGGCAAGCTGGCAGCGAAATTCAAGGCCGAGGGCCGTTCGGTCATGCTGGCGGCGGGCGATACGTTCCGGGCAGCGGCCATCGAACAGCTCGCCGTCTGGGGCGAGCGCAACGGCGTTCCGGTGGTGGCGCGGGCGCAGGGCGCGGATTCGGCCGGATTGGCTTTCGATGCACTCAAGGCCGCGAAGGATGCGAAGGCCGATGTCCTGCTGATCGACACGGCTGGCCGGCTACAGAACAAGACGGCGCTGATGGACGAACTGGAAAAGATCCGCCGCGTGCTCAACAAGATCGATGCGGATGCGCCGCATGCGGTGCTGCTGGTCCTTGATGCGACGGTGGGCCAGAATGCGCTGTCGCAGGTGGAGATTTTCGGAAAGGTCGCAGGGGTCACCGGTCTGGTCATGACCAAGCTCGATGGCACCGCGCGCGGCGGCATTCTCGCCGCCATCGCCGACCGTCATCGCCTGCCGGTGCATTTCATTGGTGTCGGCGAGGCGATTGACGATCTGGAGCCGTTTACCGCGCGCGATTTTGCCCGCGCCATCGCCGGGCTGGAGTAGGCCATGACCGATCCGAATGCGACGGGCGGCCGCCCGCAGGAAAATCCGCTGATCAAGCTTGCCCTCGAAATGGGGCCGCTGGTGCTGTTCTTTCTCGCCAATTCCAAGCCGGACCTGTTTCGCCCAATGGTGGCGCGCATTATCGGCGATGGATTGGCCAATGCCGGTCAGGGCGGCATCCTGGTTGCCACCTTCGTGTTCATGGTGGCGATGCTGATTTCGCTGGTGCTGACCAAGATTCTGACGGGGCGGTTGCCGGTGATGCCGCTGGTTTCAGGGGTTGTGGTCTTTGTGTTTGGCGGGCTGACGCTGTTCTTTCAGGACGATACATTCATCAAACTCAAGCCGACCATCGTCAATTGCCTGTTCGGCGCGGTGCTGCTCGGGGGGCTGGCGTTCGGCAAGCCGCTGCTGCCCTATGCGCTTGACGCTGTCTTCGAACTTGATGCGAAGGGCTGGTGGGCGCTTACCTTTCGCTGGGGCGTGTTCTTCTTCGTGCTCGCGGCGCTCAACGAGATCGTCTGGCGCACGCAGTCGACCGATTTCTGGGTGGCGTTCAAGGTCTGGGGGGTGATGCCGCTGACCATGGCTTTTGCCATTGCCCAGACACCGCTGCTGATGCGCCACGGACCCAAGGAGCCCGCCGGCGAGTAAGGGCATACCGGCAGGGCTTTTTGTCCAGCGCTCAGCGCGCCTTGTCGATAGCCGGCAGCAGGACCGATTTCAGTGAGGCCGCCGACAGCGGGCCGACATGCTTGTAGGCGATGACGCCATCGCCCCGGATCACGAAGGTTTCCGGCACGCCATAGACGCCCCAGTCGATACCGGTGCGTCCGTTGGCATCGACTCCAACCTCGACGAACGGGTTGCCGAGCGCATTGAGGAACTTCAGCGCGTCGGCGTCGCGATCCTTGTAGTTCAGCCCGATCAGCCGCACGCCCTTGCCCTTGGTGATCTCGGCAAGTTCCATCAGGGCGGGATGTTCGTCCCGGCAGGGAACACACCATGACGCAAAAACATTGAGCACCGTGACCTCGCCCGGCCGGGCGGCTGCGGCAATTCCGGGGACAGGGGCGCCATGGTGCACCAGGCCGGGCAGGGCCGGCAACGAGGTTGCCGGTGCCGGCTTGCCGATCAGCGCCGATGGCAGCTTCTGCGGATCGCCGGCAAACAGGCGGAAAAGGAACAGAATCGCCAGCGCCGCAAACAGGATGATCGGCAGCTTCACTGCCCAGCCGGCGGCCGGCGGCGTGGGCTGATCGGTCTGCGTCATGACTAGCCTCCGTCCTGTTCAAGACGCTCGACACGGCGCCGGGCATTGGCACGGCCGAGCAGGGAGGCGGCAAGCAACAGCATCAGCCCCAGCGCAAACAGGCCGTAGGCAGCAAGGATATACCCCGATTGCGGGCCAAAATCAGGCATGGGATGTTTCCTCGGCCTTCTGCTGGGCCAGACGGTCGGCACGGCGGCTCAGAATCTCGCCCTGCATGCGGATGATCAGCAGGCAACCGAACAGGAAACCGAAGCCGAGCGCCATGACCAGAAGGGGCTCCAGCATTGCGGGGTGGATGGTCGGACCGCCCTTTCGGAAAACACTGGCCGGCTGATGCAGCGTGTTCCACCAATCGACCGAAAACTTGATGATCGGCAGATTGACCGCGCCGACCAAAGTCATGATGGCAACGGCCCGCGCAGCCCGCAGCGGCTCATCAATCGCCCGCCAAAGCGCAATGATGCCGAGATAGATCAGCAGCAATACCAGCACCGAGGTCATGCGTGCATCCCATTCCCACCAGGTGCCCCAGGTCGGCTTGCCCCAGATCGAGCCGGTCATCAGGCAAAGCACGGTGAAAGTGGCGCCGATCGGCGCTGCTGCCTTCTGTGCCACATCGGCAAGCGGATGACGCCAGACCAGCGTGCCAAGCGCCGAGATCGTCATCATCGAATAGACCCCCATCGCCATCCAGGCCGAGGGGACGTGGATATACATGATGCGCATGCTCTCGCCCTGCTGGTAATCCGCCGGGGCGACGAACAGGCCCTTGTAGAGGCCATAGCCGAGAAGGGCGGCGGCGATCATGGCAAGCCAGGGCAGCATGCGGGCGGAATAGCCCATGAATCGGCCGGGATTGGCGAGCGACCAGATCGCGTCGGCCCAGCCGGGAGATCGGGAAGGATTGGAGCCTGTCATGGCGGGTGATTTACGGGCAAACGCTGCATCTTTCAATGCGCGGAGCGATGATCAGGATCAAACCGCATCAATGGCGGGTCAGCCGCAGGGCAGCGGCCGCAGCGATCGGCGAGATCACCAGGGTCAGCAGCGAAATCCCGCTCAACAGCGCCAGCGGCGTTGCAAAGCTGCGGCCTTCGGCGGCCTCCCGCACCACGGCAATGCCGAAGATCAGCGTCGGCACCGTCAGCGGCAGCACCAGAATCGACAATAGCAGGCCACCGCGCCGGAGGGTGACGGTCAGGGCGGCGCCCACCAGGCCGACGAAGGTCAGGGCTGGCGTGCCGATCAGCAGCGATATCGCCAGGGGGGCCATCGCAGCGGGGGAAATCGCCAGCATGACGCCGAGCATCGGCGCCAGCACGGCCAGCGGCAGACCGGTGACCAGCCAGTGAGCCGCTGCCTTGACCAGAAGGATGAGTTCCAGCGGCGCCTCGCTCAGCATCATTTCGTCGAGCACACCGTCCTCCTCGTCGGCCTGCAGCAGGCGATCGAGGCCGAGCAGCGTGGCCAGCAGGGCGGCCAGCCACAGCAGCGCCGGAGCGAGCCGGGACAACAGCTTCTGGTCCGGGCCAAGCGCAAAGGGCGTGACCGAGATCAGGATGAGGAAAAACACCAGCCCGAGTTCCACCCCGGCGCCGATGCGGGCGGCAAGGGTCAGCTCCCGGCGGAGAAGGGCGGCGAGCGTGCCGATCATGCCGCTCCCCCCAGTGTCAGGCTGCGGCCAGCAAAGCCGAGGGGCTGATGGGTGGCGACCAGTGCAGTGCCGCCATTTCCGACATGTTCGCGAAGCAGGTCGGCGATCAGTGCCTGACCGGTCACATCGAGGGCGGCCAGCGGTTCGTCGAGCAGCCACAGCGGACGCGGAGCCGCAATCAACCGGGCGAGCGCAACGCGGCGGCGCTGGCCGGCTGACAGCACCCGGACCGGCAATTCGGCCAGCCGCCGGACACCGAGCCGGTCGAGCGCCGGGATGACGGCTTCAACAGTGCCACCAAGCAGGCGCGTGGCGAAAACCAGGTTTTCAAAAGCCGTCAGCGCCTCGCGCAATGCCTCGCGGTGGCCATGATAATGCAGCAAGGCGCGCGACTCGCTGTCCGGATGGCCGCCTTTGATCTCGATCGTGCCCTCCTCGATCGGGGTGAGGCCGGCAAGGATGCGCATCAGGGTCGATTTGCCAGCCCCGTTTGGCCCGGTGAGCACCGTCAACTCTCCCGGACCCAGGACGAAGCTCAGATTGCCAAACAGGAGGCGTGTGCCGCGCCGGCAGCCCAGCCCGGAAGCGACGAGCGAAGCAGGGGAAAGGAGCTGTGCCGTCATGGCTTTCTGCGGGTCCCGCGGTGCGCTGGTTTCATCGACTTTTGTGCGTGTAGCCGCGTTTGAGGAAATGTTCTATAGCCAACCACTGTTGCGCCGGGTGGACCATCCACGCGAGCCGGGCACTCCCGGGCGGCGTGCGCAGATTCATAAGCGCGAAGGGCCGATGGCGCCTGTGCCAAGCCGGCTGTCGCAACCTGTCAGGAACGTTTGGAACATGAGCTCGATCGACAGCTTCAAAGCCCGCAAGACCCTCAAGGTCGGCACCAAGTCCTATGTCTATTATTCGCTGAAGGCGGCGGAAAAGAATGGCCTCGGCGGCATTTCCGCGCTGCCCTATTCGATGAAGGTATTGCTTGAGAACCTGCTCCGCCATGAGGATGGCACCACAGTTACCAAGGCTGACATCGAGGCGGTTGCCGCCTGGCTGAAGGACAAGGGCAAGGCCGGCAAGGAAATCGGTTTCCGCCCGTCGCGCGTGCTGATGCAGGATTTCACCGGGGTCCCGGCGGTCGTCGATCTTGCCGCCATGCGCGACGGCATGAAGGCGCTCGGCGGCGATCCCAAGAAGATCAACCCGCTGGTGCCGGTTGATCTGGTGATCGACCATTCGGTCATCGTCGACGAGTTCGGCTCGGCCAAGGCGTTCAAGAAGAACGTCGATCTCGAATATGCGCGCAATCAGGAGCGCTACAAGTTCCTCAAGTGGGGCCAGGGCGCGTTCAACAATTTCCGTGTCGTGCCGCCCGGCACCGGTATCTGCCATCAGGTCAATACCGAATACCTCGCCCAGACCGTCTGGACCCGCAAGGAGAAGATGAAGAAGGGCGGCAAGACTGTCACCGTCGAGGTGGCCTATCCCGATACGGTGGTCGGTACAGACAGCCACACCACCATGGTCAACGGCCTTGCGGTGCTCGGCTGGGGCGTCGGCGGCATCGAGGCGGAAGCGGCGATGCTGGGCCAGCCGCAGTCGATGCTGCTGCCCGAAGTGATCGGCTTCAGGCTCACCGGCAAACTCAAGGAAGGCGTGACCGCCACCGATCTCGTGCTGACTGTCGTGCAGATGCTGCGCAAGAAGGGCGTGGTCAACAAGTTCGTCGAGTTCTTCGGCCCCGGCCTCAACACCATGCCGCTCGCTGACCGGGCGACAATCGCCAATATGGGGCCCGAATATGGAGCGACCTGCGGCTTCTTCCCGATCGACGCCGAGACCATCAACTACCTCGCCATGACCAACCGCAAGAAGGCGCGCGTCGATCTGGTCGAGGCCTATGCCAAGGCGCAGGGTATGTTCCGCACGCGCGCCTCGGCCGATCCTGTGTTCACCGATACGCTGGATCTGGATCTGGGGTCGGTTGTTCCCTCGCTCGCCGGTCCGAAGCGTCCGGAGGGCCGCGTGGCGCTCGAAAGCGTCGCCAAGGGCTTTGCCGATGCGATGCAGAACGACTACAAGAAGGGCGCGGAGATGGGCCGCCGCGTCAAGGTCGAGGGCAAGGATTTCGATCTTGGCCATGGCGATGTGGCGATCGCCGCCATCACCTCCTGCACCAACACGTCCAACCCCTCGGTGCTGATCGCCGCCGGCCTGCTCGCCCGCAATGCCGTGGCGCGTGGCCTCAAGCAGAAGCCGTGGGTCAAGACCTCGCTGGCGCCTGGATCACAGGTTGTCGCCGAATATCTGGCCAATTCCGGTCTGCAGAAAGACCTAGACAAGATCGGCTTCAACCTTGTCGGGTTCGGCTGCACGACCTGCATCGGCAATTCCGGTCCGCTGCCGGCGGAGATTTCCAAGGCGATCAATGACCACGGCCTGATCGCGGCGGGTGTCCTGTCGGGCAACCGCAACTTCGAGGGGCGCGTGTCTCCGGATGTGCAGGCGAACTATCTCGCCTCGCCGCCGCTGGTGGTTGCCTATGCGCTGGCCGGTTCGGTGCAGATGGATCTGACCAAGGATCCGATCGGCACCGACAAGAAGGGCAAGCCGGTCTATCTCAAGGAGATCTGGCCGTCCTCCAAGGAGATCCAGGAGTTTATCGCCAAGTTCGTGACCAAGAAGATCTTCAAGGAGAAGTATGCGGATGTGTTCAAGGGCGATGCCAACTGGGCCAAGGTGAAGGCGCCGGAGGGACAGACCTACGCCTGGGACGACAAGTCGACCTATGTGCAGAACCCGCCGTATTTCCAGGGCATCACCAAGCAACCGGCCCCGGTCGGCAATATCAAGGCAGCGCGGGTGCTTGCCCTGCTGGGTGACAAGATCACGACCGACCACATCTCCCCGGCCGGCTCGATCAAGGCGGCTTCTCCTGCGGGCAAGTATCTGACCGACAACGGCGTCGCCGTGGCGGATTTCAACCAGTATGGCACGCGGCGTGGCAATCACGAGGTGATGATGCGCGGCACCTTCGCCAACATCCGCCTGCGCAACCACATGATGGGTCCGAACGGCCGCGAGGGCGGCTACACCATCCACTATCCGTCGAAGGAAGAGACCTCGATCTACGAGGCATCGATGAAATATCAGGCGGAAAAAGTGCCGCTGGTGATCTTCGCCGGTGTCGAATACGGCAACGGCTCCTCCCGTGACTGGGCGGCCAAGGGCACCAACCTGCTCGGGGTCAAGGCGGTGATTGCCCAGTCGTTCGAGCGCATCCATCGCTCGAACCTCGTCGGTATGGGCGTCATCCCGTTCGTGTTCGAGGATGGCACGACCTGGCAGAGCCTCGGGCTCAAGGGTGACGAGATGGTGACGATCGAGGGTGTCGACATGATCAAGCCGCGCCAGAAGATGACAGCGGTGGTCACCGCCTCCGATGGCTCGGTGAAGAAGGTGCCGATCATCTGCCGCATCGATACGGCCGAGGAGATCGAATACTTCAAGAACGCCGGCATTCTGCACTACGTGCTGCGCGGCCTTGCTGCGTAACAGAAGCCGCTGCTTCCGTGACCCTGCCGCCAGCGATGGCGGCAGGGTTTTTGCTGTCGTGAGCGTTCACGCAGAACTACACCGGCTTGTGACTGGTTGTGTCACAGGCAGGCGGATATCATGATGCCATGATGATCTGGACCCAACAGCGATTGATCGACCGCCGGCGCTGGCTGGCGCTTTCGGCTGCGGTCATGGTTCCGGCCGGCAGCCGTGCAGCACCGGCGGACCGTGGTCTGGCAGTGACCTCCGTGCTTGAGCTGTTTACCAGCCAAAGTTGTTCATCCTGCCCGCCGGCGGATGCGCTGTTCTGTTCGCTGGTGCGCGAGCCTGGAACCCTGGCGCTCAGCCTGCCGGTGACGATCTGGGACCATCTGGGCTGGAAGGACACCCTGGCGCAGCCGGCGTTTTCGCGGCGCCAGAAGGATTATGCGCGCCAGCGCGGCGATCGGGCGATCTATACGCCGCAGGTCGTTGTCAACGGCGTTCTGCATGCCGGTGGTTCCGACCTGGGTGCCATCACCGAGGCACGGCGCGACAGTCGCAGGCCGGGGGTGATGGCACTCGGTGTGGATCTCATCGGCACAGGAGACCGTTGGCGCGTTACCATCGCGCCGGGCGGTCGGGAAGGGACGGTGCTGCTTGTTCCGTTCGAACGCAGCCGAACCGTGGCCATCGGCCGCGGCGAGAATTCCGGCCGCACCAATCGCTATGCCAACGTGGTTCGCTCCCTGGTTCCGATCGGGCGCTACCGCGGTGAGGCTCTGGCCTTGACCCTATCGGCAGACGCGGTTGCCGATGCTGGCCAGAGTTTCGCGATTCTGGTCCAGGACGGTGATCTCAATGCTCCCGGCGCCATTCTGGGAGCGGCCGAGGCGCCGCGTCTGACATAATACCAAGGGTCATGACAATTGACCCTTGGTTCCTCTTTTGAATTTTCATTTCCCATTGAAGAATAATGAAAATTCAAGATTCGTCATCGGTCACTCATCGTGACCGATGATATAACTGGGTCAATAGCCTTCGGCCAATGTGCCGCGCTGACGCGGATCGGCAGCTCCTTCGAATCCCTGCCCGGTGACCAGAACCGAATTGGCCGATCCCGAGGTCGAGCCAATTTGCACCCGGTGGCCCTTGGCGCGCAGCAATTGGATCGTATCGGGCGACAGGCCGGTTTCGGTCAGCAGGAAATCCGGTTGCCACTGGTGGTGGATGCGTGGGGCAGCAACCGCTTCTGCCAGATTCATGCCGTGATCGATGACATTGGAGATCACCTGCAGGGTTGTGGTGATGATGCGGCTGCCACCCGGCGAGCCGGTGACCAGGAACAGGCGGCCCTCGCGAAACACGAAGGCAGGCGTCATCGAGGACAGCGGGCGGGCTCCGGGCGCGACCGAATTGGCATCCGATCCGACCAGACCGAACGCATTCTGCGCCCCCGGCTTGGCTGAAAAGTCGTCCATCTCGTTGTTGAGCAGCACGCCGGTTCCTTCGGCTACCAGCCCGACGCCATAGGAGAGGTTGAGCGTATAGGTGTTGGCCACCGCGTTGCCGTCCCTGTCGACGATGGAATAATGCGTGGTCTGGTCACTTTCGTAGGGCAGCGGATTGCCGGATTTCACTTCGGCCGCAGTGCGGGCGCGGTTGGGGTCGATTGCGCCACGCTGGCCTTCGGCATAGGCCTTGGATGTCAGGCCGCTCACCGGCACCTTCACCCGGTCGGGATCGCCGAGAAATGTTGCGCGGTCGGCATAGGCGGGCTTCATCGCCTCGGCCAGCACATGAAGGGTATCGGCGGCGCCGGGGCCGGCGGCCTTGAGGTCGAACCCTTCGAGGATATTCAGGATCTGGATCAGGTGGACGCCTCCTGATGATGGCGGCGGCATGGAAACAATCTGGTGGCCGCGGTAGCTGCCGCTGACGGGCGGACGTTCAAAGACCCGATAGGTTTTCAGATCGTCGAGCGTCATGATGCCGCCGATCGAGCGGACGGCGGAGACAATCCTTTCGGCAGTGGGTCCGGCATAGAATGCGTCCGGTCCCCGTTCGGCGATGCCGCTCAGCGTGGCGGCGAGGTCCTTCTGGATCAGCCTGTCGCCGGCACGCAAAGGCCGGCCATCGCGGAAGAAGACGGCGCGGCTGGACGCATGATTGGCAAGCCGGCCGGCGGCCGGCAGGGAATCAGCAAGGTCATCGGCAACGGTGAACCCGTCGCGCGCCAAGGCGATCGCCGGGGCGATCAACTGGTCGAGGCTGAACCGGCCGGATCCATAACGGGCATGGGCATGGGCGAGACCGCGCACGGTTCCGGGCACACCGATCGCGAGGCCCGAATCGCGCGATTTCTGCGGTACCGGCTGCCCCTTGTCGTCGAGGAACATGGTGGCTGTGGAGGCAGCAGGGGCTGCCTCGCGATAGTCAATGGCGATGGTCGCCTTGTCAGCAGCGCGATGAACCAGCATGAAACCGCCGCCGCCAAGATTGCCGGCACGCGGCAGGGTCACCGCCAGTGCAAAGCCGACAGCAACAGCGGCATCGACCGCGTTTCCACCCTGCCTGAGCACCTCGACGCCAATGCGTGTCGCCTGCGCTTCCTGCGTGGCGACCATGCCGTTCCGCGCCTTGGCAGGAAGGTGGCGTCCGATATCGGAAATAATCGCCTGGCTGGCGGCAGGGGTTCCGGGCGGTGCGCCCTGCGCCAGCGCGGTCGCAGCGCCGGCCAGAACTGCGACCAGTCCGGCAGCGCGCAGCAGAACAGCAGCCATGATTCCCTCCCGGCGGATCGATTTCGGGTAGCCTTGCAGCGATCCTGCCTGCACAATGGCGCGTCTGTCCATTGCAAAAAGCCCATGACCTTTCTTCCTGACGCCGCCATCCTCGTCTCCTACACCCTCGCCTGTTTCGTGCTGTTTGTGACGCCCGGGCCGGACATGAGCCTGTTTCTCGCCAAGACCGTGGAGGGTGGCCGCTGGGCCGGCATCGCCTCGATGGCCGGTGCGCTGACCGGGGCCTGTGTGCACACGCTTGGTGCGGCGCTCGGCCTTTCGGCGGTTATCGCGACTTCGGCGACGGCGTTTACAGCGCTGAAGATCTTCGGGGCGCTGTATCTGCTGTATCTCGCATGGGATGCGTTGAGGAATGGCTCGTCCCTCAACATCCGGACGGAGACCCGCGCCGCGCCCGATCTGAAAAAGACATTCCTGCTCGGCCTCGGGGTCAATCTTGCCAACCCCAAGGTGATCCTGTTCTTCATCACCTTCCTGCCGCAGTTCGTCAGCGCTGCCGACCCGCACGCGACAGGCAAACTGATGTTTCTGGGGCTTTATTTCGTCGCCTTCTCTGTGCCGCTGTCGATCCTGATGATTCTCGGCGCCGAGCGGCTGATTGATGGGCTGAAGGCGCGGCCAAGGGTGATGCGTGCCATCGATTATCTCTTTGCCAGCGTGTTCGGCGCCTTCGCGCTGTCCATCCTGGCGACACAGGGGCGATGACGGTGCGCCTGCCGGTTCTCACCGCATTTTGATGGAATCATCAAAATGCGGATAACGTGATCGGTATCGATAAGTTAGAGCATGTCTTCTGCGATTGACCGGTATCCACTTGATCGCGACATGCTCTATAGCATCGGTTTTGGCGAAATCCTGTCGCCCTGAACGTCAATCCGCCCCCAGCGCGAGCTGCTCTTCGAGCATCAGACGGGCGCGGGCGCGCAATTTCTCAGTCTCGCTCTTGAGCTGGCCGCAGGCAGCAAGAATATCGCGGCCGCGCGGGGTGCGGATCGGCGAGGAATAGCCGGCGTCGAACACGATCTGGCTGAACCGTTCGATCGTTTCCCAATCCGAACATTGGTAGATGGCGCCGGGCCAGGGATTGAAGGGGATCAGATTGATCTTGGCCGGAATGCCCTTGAGCAGGCGCACCAGCGCCCGCGCCTCGGCCGGTGAATCGTTGACGCCCTTGAGCATCACATATTCGAAGGTGATGCGGCGGGCGTTCGACAGGCCGGGATAGGCGCGGCAAGCATCCATCAGCATGGCAATCGGATACTTGCGGTTGAGCGGCACCAAAGTGTCGCGCAGGGCATCGTTGGTGGCGTGCAGCGAAATAGCCAGCATGGCATTGGTGGCTTCGCCCAGCCGGCCGATCTCGGGAACAACGCCCGAGGTTGATACCGTGATCTTGCGGCGCGATAGCTGGAAGCCTTCCGGATCGGTCAGGACGGCGATGGCATCGGCGACATGGGCGGTATTGTAGAGCGGCTCACCCATGCCCATGAACACGATGTTGGTGACGAACCGGCCGCCATCGGTTGGGACGAAAGCGCCCGGCGGCGGCTCGCCCCCCGGATAATCGCTGAGACGGTCACGGGCGACCATCACCTGGGCCACGATCTCGGCGGTTGACAGGTTGCGCACCAGTTTCTGCGTTCCGGTATGACAGAACGTGCAGTTGAGCGTGCAACCAACCTGCGAGGAGACGCAGAGGGTGCCGCGATCCGTCTCCGGGATATAGACGCATTCGATCTCGGCGCCCTTGTCGAGCGGGCCGGTCGGCGGCATGCGCAGCAGCCATTTGCGGGTGCCATCGGCTGAGACCTGCTCGGTGACGATGGCCGGACGCTCGAGGGTGAAATGTTCGGCAAGGCGGGTGCGCAGCGCCTTGGAGATGTTGGTCATGTCGTCGAAACTGGTCGCGCCGCGTACATAGAGCCAGTGCCAGAGCTGGGCGACGCGCATGCGCAACTCCCTGTCGGCAATGCCCATGGCGCCCAGCCGGTCGGCAAGCGCGGCGCGGGTCAGCCCGACAAGCGAAGGCCGCGCATCCGCCGACAGAAGGGCGGAAGGTGCTGCAGCAGCGGCGGATTTTTCGAGAAGAGGCGTCGAGCTCATTGCCCGCGCCTAGAGCATGCCGCGATTAAGTGGAAGCCGGTTAATCGCAAAAGCATGCTCTATCCTATTGATAAAGATCACGTTATCTGTGTTTTGATGATTCCATCAAAGCACAACGTGATCTAGCAGAAAAGGCGGCCGTCGTCACCTTGCCGCAGCGATCTGCTCAGGGGCATTCCTTCTGCGCCCGCTCGATCGCCTGGCCGAGGCCCGATAGCGAGTAGCGATCCGTCGTCTCGTTGCCCTTGGCGGATGTGCCCTTGATGCTCAGCGAGGCGCCCTTCTTCATCGCGTCGATGAGCTGGGCCTCCTCGGCCGCATTGCGCAGCCAGGCGCTCTTGTCCTTGGTCAGCATCTGAAAGCTGGCCGCGCCAATGCTGGCGCTGGCCGCGCCGCCCGGCTTGAGCGGATAGCCCATGATGACAGCAAATTCGTTGCGCACGCCGTCGCCGGAGCGATTGGAAATGAACAGATAGGCCGGGTCGCGGTTGAGCCCCTTGGGCAGGCGTTCCTTTGGTTGTGACAGCGCATAGCAGACCTTGGCCTTGTCCTTGCCGGAGGTGTAGGTGCCCCAGTCCCCAAAGGTGGCGATCAGGAATGTTCCAGCCGGTCCAACGGAAGCCGCCTTTGCCTCTGTTTTCTTGGTCTGCGCGGCCGCAGGGTGAATCGCCACAAAAGCGACCATGGCGGCAGCGAATGCGGGACAAACGATTCTGGTTCGCATGAGGCGGTCCATGACAGGGACAAGAGGCAGAATGGGATTGATCCCTTTCATATCCGAGGAAACGGCACCGGCCAATGCCAACCGTCGATCCCGGAGACGGGTTCCACTGCTATCCTGATGTGGTTTCGAATTCCGTCAGGGTCTCGCGCGCCTTGCGACGGTGCAGGTCGGTGATCGATGTCCGCACGGCCGTTACGGCGGCGGCAAGGACCGCTGCATCATCGCCAAAGCCAACCAGGGGCAGCACGTCGGGGATCATGTCCACAGGCATGACGAAATAGGCGAGCGCCGCCAGGATGATGAGCTTGATCCGCGTCTCGGTCATAGGATCGCGGGCGCAATAATACAGGGCCAGCGCATCCTCGGCGAAGGGGATGCGTCGTGCAAGGCGCCTGAGCAATGCCAGCGCCTCGGTGAGGACGGCAAATTCGTCCCGGGTTGCCCGGCGAATTGCTTCCATTTCGGACTTGGAAAACGGCCTGTTCAGATCGTCGATTGCCATTCCGGCCTCCCAACCACCACAGCGACGGCCTTCTGCCTGCCAATTGTGGCAGAGGCACGGCATCACCCGGTCTTGCCGGCGACCGATTCAAAAAACCGGCACATCTTCGGCAGGCAGACCGAGTTGAGATCGTAACCCTTGACGATCGTCTCGCGCGCCTTGCGACGCATGGGATTGAACTTGCCAGGCTTGCGCAGGGCCATGACGACGGTATCGGCGAGCGCATCGGCATCAAAGAAATCGACCAGAAGGCCGTTCTTGCCGTCCTCGATCACTTCTTCGACAGGCGGGGTTTTCGAGCCGATCACCAGACACCCGGCCGCCATCGATTCCATCATCGACCATGACAGGACAAAGGGATAGGTCAGATAGATGTGGGCCATCGAAACCTGCAGCAGGCTCATGTAGGTCGCATAGGGAACGCGGCCGACGAAATGGACCCGGCTCATGTCTAGCCCGTCCCTGACCTCATCAAGGAAGATGGTCTTCCAGGTCTTGCCCTCGGGCGGATTGCGGCCGTAGGAAACGCCGTCGGCGCCGATGATCACCACATGGGCCTTGGGCCTGAGCTTCTGGATCTTCTTCAGCGCGCGCATGAAGATGTGATAGCCGCGATAGGGTTCCAGATTGCGCGAGACGAAGGTCACGACCTCATCGCCAGGGGCAAACACCAGCCGGTCGGTGCCGACCGAAATGCGACAGGATGGATCAGGCCGGATCGCCTCGGTGTCGATGCCGTCATGGATGACCTCGATATGCGAGCGCATATGCTCGGGAAAACCATCGCGCTGCCAATAGGTCGGGGCCAGGCCGCGATCGGCATAGGCCAGCGCGGTGAACATGACCGCATTCTTGACCGCCGTGCTGAAATGCGCCCGCATGGTCGGGCGGCCGAATTCGGGGTCGAAATCGGTATCCGCGCCGTTGGTGCGGTAACAGAATTCGGCATAGAGGATCGACCGGGCCTTCGGCCAGACCTCCTTGAGCACCAGCGTCTCGCCCCAACCGCCATGACCGGCGATCAGATCGGGCTCAAAGCCGCGCTTCTTCAGTTCCAGCGCAGCGACGCCGACCGCCTCGGCCCGCGCCACGCGTTCCTCGAAATGGGTGGCAAGGGGGACAGGGTGCGCGCTGGTCCACTTCGGGAGATTGAAGCTGTAGGCGGCAGTCGTGACGAAATCCTTCTTCGGATTGGCGGCGTCACGGATGGCCATCACCTCATGGCCATTGCGAGCGTAATGCTTGGCAATATGGACCCACTGACCGGGAAAATTCTGGTGCACAAACAATAGCCGCATCATGCCTCCCGGGCCTGATCATAGCCCAGTCTTTACAATCCATTAACCGAAAGCCTGCTGTGCTGTTTCCGGTTGAGAGGTGGATGTATAGCCGCCTCGTCTGATTCGGGCGAGCCTTGCCATGGCACAGCGCATTCCGCATTCCCGTCCGGCGCTACCGGGTCACGCGGCCGAGCCGGTGGACCATCGTATCCTGCTGCGCCATGCGCATGAGGCACGTGAAACCGGACGGGTCGTCGAAGCACGGGCGCTTTATGAACGGGTGCTGGCGGAGCGACCTGACGATCTTTACGCCCGCATCGGGCTGATGCGCTGCCATTTCTATCTCGAGGACTGGGCAAAAGCCTGGCCGGCACTCGATGTCCGCTTCCGCTTCATGGATCAGCCGCCGAAAGTGACGGTGCGAGGCGCGGACGGGTCCATCGTCGAAAAGCCGCGCTGGGTCGGCGGGCCGGCACCGCGTTCGCTGCTGGTTCTTGACGAACAGGGCATGGGCGACACGCTGCAATTCATGCGCTTCCTGCCGCGCCTGGTGGCGCAGGGCACCGAGGTTACGTTTGTTACCCACCGTCGCCTGTTCAGGCTGATCGAGACGATGGGGTGCAAGATGACGCTGCGGCCGATGGACGTTGCCGGCAGTGTCGCGGGCATCGAGGCCTGGTCGCCGCTGCTCAATCTGCCGGGCGCGATGAACCTGGCCAGTGCCGATCTTGAGATGCCGGCGCCCTATATCAGCGCCGACCCAGAACGGGTCGCACGCTGGCGGGCCTGGCTCGGCACGACCGGCTTTCGGGTTGGCATTGCCTGGCAGGGCAATCCCAAGGCGCCGGTCGATGCCGGTCGCTCCGCCGGGCTGGCGGCATTTGCGCCATTGGCTGTTCTCGACGGCGTTCGGTTGATCAGCCTGCAGCATGGAGTGGGCAGCGAACAGCTCGATGCGGTTCCGTTCGGGTCGCGCATCTCAGTGCCGGGACCGGGGTTTGACGAGGGACCGGATGCGTTCCTGGATACTGCCGCGCTGATCGAAAGCCTCGATCTGGTTGTCACCGTGGATACGGCCGTTGCCCATGTCGCCGGAGCGCTGGGAAAGCCGGTGATCGTTGCGCTTCAGGCCCGAAACGCCGACTGGCGCTGGATTCCGGGCGCACGGCATTCCCGCTGGTATCCGTCCGCGACCTATATCGCGCAGCAGACGCCCGGTGATTGGTGGAGTGCGTTCACCGCAATCGGCGCCGAGGTGCAGCAGCGCATGATGCGCGCCAAGGCCGGTGGGGTCCTGCCGATGACGCCGGTCTCGGTGGGCGAGCTGCTTGACAAGCTGTCAATTCTCGCGATCAAGCGGGAGCGGATCGCCGATGCTGCCAAGCGCGCCAATGTCGAGACCGAATATCAGGCTCTGCATGAGGTCTGTCTCGCACATGGGCTTGTTGCTGCCAGCACCGACGACCTCCGCGCCGCTCTCGACGATGTCAATGGCCGCCTGTGGTGCATCGAGGACGAGATCCGCGAACACGAAATGCGGTCCGACTTTGGGCCAGGCTTCATCTCACTGGCGCGTGCGGTCTATCACACCAATGACCGGCGCGCCGCGATCAAGGCTGAACTGAACCGCACGTTCGGATCGGCCTTGCGCGAGGAAAAGTCCTACGCGGCCCTTCCGCCTGCCTGTCCGACCAGCCCCCTTCGGACCTGAGAGAACGACCGATCCCGGACCCTTGTCCTGTCGGTATACGGGGCATCCGCCAGCAGGCGTCGCGCGCTGAACGGCCGTTCCATCTCGTTGATATTAATCAGTTGGCAATTTTTAATATTTGAGAATAGTACTTATGCTACTTAAGTATTTCTATCATTAATCTGAACTACAAATCTATTATATGGGCGTAATTTTGCTTTTATATTTGTATTTAAGGCAATTTTAATAATCATTAATTATTTTAATCAAGATAGAAATATTTAACTATTGGTGCCAAAATCTTCCGATACACTTACCACCTATTAACCCTAATCGCATTTAGTGGAGGCAATCGAACGAATGCGTCTGAACGATTCGGAGCGTAACGCGTGGCGTATAAGCCTCACCCGGCAGCAGTTCCCAGCGACGACCGTGCCATCGGCTCGGCGCAGCGACTGCAAGTGCCTGTCTGGCTGAAATCCGCAACGGCGGCCCTGGCTCTCAGCCTTGCGCTCGGCGGTTGCATGAAGGCGCATGATCTGCAGGCCAAGCTATGCACATCAGCCGTCGGAGAAGAGACGGCAAAGTCCTGCGAGGGGCCTGCCAAGGCCATCTCCCTGACGCGGCCGCGGGCTGATCTGCTGTCTCGCGTCGATATTCCGCCGAAGATCGAGACCCCTCTTTCGGATGCGCTGAGCCGCTCGCGCACGGAGATTACCAATACCACGGGCGGTCCGGGCGGCTTGCCCGGCGAGGATCCGCCGGCGATTCAGGCCGAACCGGGTCAGGAACCCCCGGCGCAGCCGATGCCAGCCCCGGCGCAAGCTCCGGCCGCGGCGCCGGTGACAAACGCTCCCGACAAGGGTGAGGCCGCCAAAGACTCGGCAGGCCAGGACAAGGGCGCAGACGGCAAGGAAGCCAAGGAAGCCAAGGAAGCCAAGGAAGCCAAGGACAAGGCTGCCGACAGCAAGGACAAAAAGGACGCATCCGACAAGGAGCCCAAGGACCTTGAGCCGCAGGCCGAACCCAAGGTGGCGAAAGACAAGCGCATCCGACCGGACCGGGCCGAACGGCGCGCGCCGAATGAGCGTGCCTTCTCAGGCCCGATCTCGGAAGCGGTGCGCACGGCGCTCACCGAACATCCATTGATGGCGCTGGCGGATGCACGCATCCGTGATGCCCTGGCCGGCATCGGCGTTTCCCGCTCCGGCCTTTATCCGCAACTTGAAGGGCGCGCGGCCGGCGGACCTGGCTTTCTCGGGACCTACCAGGATTCCAGCACCAAATCCTATTGGTCGGAAAAGAACTCGTTCGGTGCCGGTCGCGGCGAAGCCTCGGTCTCCGGGCGGCAGGTTCTCTTCGATTTCGGACAGACGAAGGCGGATATCGCCAAGAACCAGGCGGTTCACGATTCGGAAGTTCTCAAGCTGCAGGAACAGACCGAAGCCATCAGCGGCCAAGTGGCTGACATCTATATGAAAATTCTCGAGCAGCGGGAATTGCTGACTGCCGCCAGCGAGAACGTCGCCGCGCTCGAAAAGATCGTCAAGCTTGTCGAGGAGAACGAGAAGAACGGCAACGGCACCGTCGCTGACATGAAGCGCGTGCGCTCCCGTCTGATCGACAGCCAGACCGCTGTCGCCGATGCCCGGTCGGAACTGGAAATCGGCTCGGACAAGTTCAAGCGCCTGATTCACGCCGTCCCGGGCACGCTGCAGTCCGGCCTCGGCTACGGGACCATTCTGCCAAAGCGTCCGGAGGCGGTGATCGCGCTGCTTGACCAGACCAACCCGCGTGTTCGCGCATTGCAGGCCGCCCTGAAGGCCGCCCAGCATGAGGTGGACGCGCAGAAGGCATCGGCCCGGCCGAAACTGACGTTCGAGGCCGATCTTTCGACCAAGGGCTATCGGACCCGCAGCGACAAGACCGAGGTGGACGCCCGCGGCATGATGGTCTTCAAGTACAAATTCCTTGATGGCGGCGCCCACGCCAATCAGCTCGACCAACTCTATTCCCGGCTGGTCCAGGCAGAAATGCGCATGCGTAACGAACTTGATGAAGTCGAGGCGAATGTCCGCCGCCAGTACCGCATTCTCGACGTGGCGCGCGCCAAGGCCGCAAGCCTCAAGGACAATGTCGCCACGGCGCTCAAGGCGCGTCAGCTCTATGATGAACAGTTCCGCGGCGGAAAACGCACCCTGCTCGAACTGCTCGACATCCAGACAACCTATTACACCGCGCGGCGCGCCGATATCAGCAACAAGTTCGAAGAAATCCGCGCGACCAACGCGGTCCTGCAGGACATGGGGCGCCTGACCTCCGTCCTCCTGACCGGTCGCCGGCCGGCTATCCTGGGGGTCGCCTCCGCGCCTCAGGCGGACAATGGCGGCAAGGCGCTGCGGCTTCCGCCCGTCAAGGCGCCGGTCGATACCAGGGCCGAGTCGGAAGTGACCCGGAAAGAAAGCCAGAACTGATATCAAGTCTACGGGAGAGAACCTCTCCGGGATCTGCTCGCCTTCGGACCTTGTCACGTTGATCGCCGTGAGGAGAAAGTCCTGTCTTGTGCTGGTCGGTCGCGTGTCGCGATCTTCGGCATGACATTGTCGTCCGCCTTCCGGGCTGACGCCTGGCTGGCAATCCTTTCGTTGGTGGGTGATACTGACGGGGCGATTTCGCCTCGGTGAAGCGCCGTCACGGGAAGCTGGACTGTATTGGATCGGCATCTGGCTGCCAAACAATCCGGCCATGTCCGCCCAGTTCGGTGAACCGGCGGGAAGCTTAACGGCTGGACGTTGCGGGTCAGCTCGACGCATGGGTTCATCGCTGACGAGGCGCGCTCACGGCCGATGCCGGTGCTCGGCTGTCAAGCCACTCCCCTTGTTCTGCCGGCCGAATGGGTCTTGAGGGCATCCAGCGGATCGTCGCAGCTCACGCTGTGTTTGATGGAACCATCAGAGGGGGAGAAAGGTCATCAAACACAAGATGTTGGAGCATTCCTGAAGCCAGAATGGCGTGTCGCCATTTTGGTGCACCAGAAATGGCGCGACAGCGATCGTGGCCTGTCGCAGGGGCGAGGCATCGCGATTCGTTCCGTATCCGGAATTACCAGCCGGACATCATCAGGACGGCAGCAGGCGGCTGACAAGCCTCTCCTGCCGGGCTCGGTAAATTATTTCGTCTTCGAAACTTTCAATTTTCATGCCACTAGCGTTGTTTCAAGAATATTCTCTCGGCAAGAACCGATTCCAGTCCGAAACAAAAATACTGTTCTTTGCATTACCCGCATTTTATCAATCGTATTTCAATAGAATATGTTTCATAATTGTTTCAGTGATTTTGTATTTTTCCCCAAAATGGACTCATTAAATTTTGCCATATTCATGTATATATTTGTTTACTTAGCGTATTAGTGATTTTTCTTTATTATATTTTTTTTAACTGTGCCCCTCGCATTCTGCCATGTGATCGCCTCCAGACTGGGTGAATCGGTCCGTCGAGCATTTTTGGCCGCGTCAAATCAAGGCCAGCGACGGATCACACCAAAAGGGAGCGCGTACGGAGTGTAGAATGGCTAACGCCGTTGAAAAGCCGACGAATGTGACCCCTGAGGCAGCGCAACAGGGTCCTTCCGACCCTTCGCTTACGCGCGCGGGGGCGCCCATGGCTGCGCAAGGCGCGGGTAACGCCGTGCCCGCAAAGCCCGGTCAGCGCAAGGATGGCCAGCCGGCTGATCAGGCTGCCGAGGCGGATGTCACAGGCCAGATCGCTCCCGAAGCCAAGGGCGGTATCGTCACCACCAATTCGGCCCAGCCGGGCGACACGGTTGTCGTGCAGCGCCCCGACGCCAACGGTGTCCGGGTGGTCGACGTCGGGGGTGCGCGGCATGTCGAGTTCGCCTTCTCGCTCAAGGACGTCAAGGTTGTCATCCTTGACGTCGACGCCGTGCTGGTTTTCCCGGACAACTCCAAGGTCATCCTGCCGGGCTTTGCCTATGAACTGATCACCCCGACGCCGCCGCGCCTGAAGTTTTCGGAAGGTCTGGTCGAAGCCCAGCGGTTCATCGCCAAGGTCGAGGATACCAAGCTCTCGGAACAGCTGCCGTCGCTGACGTTGACCTCGGCGACGCCTCAGGACCTTGCGGCCACGAAATCTCCGACACCTGGCCAGAGCAAGAGCCAGGGCACAGGGCCCGGCGAGACCGACAATCCGCCGCCGCCGGCCGGCAAGATGATGCCAGCCACGGATCTCAATTCCAACATTCCCAAGAAATCGCTGGCGGAAGAGGAACTGCGTCTGCGCGGACGTTACATGACGCCGCCGGAATCGCCGCCGCCGCCGGCGACGTCGTCAGCCTCCAAGCAGGCCGACGTCAATCCCAACAAGGCAATGGAGACCAAGAAGGAGGACAAGACCGAGGAGGGCAACGACAAGGCCGCCGTCCTGGAAATCAAGCTGTTCGGTGTGGCCGATCGTACGCAGGAACGGATCGCCGGCGGTGGCCAGAGGATCGGCGGCGGCATTTCGGTGAAGGAAGCCGAGACCGACGGTTCCTTTGCCGTTCAGCATGAGGCGGAAGATATCACCGGATCCAGCCGGGCAGATGTCATCCATGCGGACAATCCGGACATCGTCGGCAAAGGAACGAGCGCCCGCCTGCTGGATGTGCGTATCGGCATGCCCGTCTCGACCTGGAAGGCGAACTCGGCCGTCATCTTCGGCCTTCCCGAGGGTTATTCGATCGTCAACGGCCAAAAGCTGAAAAGCGGCAATTCGTTTATTGTCGGTCTCGATGATCCGACCGATCCCAATCACCTGAAACTGCAACTTGAATATGTCATTCCGGATGATGCGGCCAAGAAGGACGACAAGGGTTTCCTCGCCAATTTCACATTGGGAATCCGCGTGCTGGTCGACATGGGCAATGGCGACTTCACGCAGATCAACGGCTCGCAGCAGTTTGCGGTCGGCGATCCGACCAGCGACGAGGATTCGGTTATTACCGATCCGCAGACCCAGAAGACGACGCTCGTTCTCTCGCGCGTGCCCGCGGGCAATGTTATCTCGGCGCTTGCCGGCGCCGACATCATCTATGCCTCGGCCGGCTCGGACCAGATCGATGGCGGCGAAGGTCGCGACTTCGTATCGTTCATCAATTCGCAGAGCGCTGTCACGGTTGACCTGGGCGCCGGCAGTGCCGAAGGCGGCTTTGCACGTCAGGACAAGCTGACCAACATCGAAGGTCTCGTTGGCTCCGATTACGACGACAAGCTGACCGGCGACGATGGCAACAACACACTGATCGGCGGCAAGGGCGGCGACACGCTCAGGGGCGGCGCCGGGCTGGATCACGTCGATTACGAGGCTTCGGAGGATTCGGTTACCGTCAATCTTGCGACCGGCGTCGGATTCGGCGGCGACGCGGCAGGCGACCGGCTGATCGATATTGAATCGGTGCTCGCCTCGCTCGGCGACGATCTCTTGATCGGCGATGGGATGGCCAATGCCCTGTCCGGCAGCGACGGGAATGATACCATCGCTGGCGGCCTCGGTGCTGACACACTGACCGGCGGGGACGGCATCGATACGCTGGATTACAAGGATTCCGGATCGGCCGTGACAGTTGACCTCAGTCTCGGCCGCGGCCGGGGCGGGGATGCCGAGGGCGATGTGCTGGCCGGCTTCGAGGATGTGCTCGGCTCCGACTTCGATGACTCTCTTGTGGGCGACAACAACGAAAACAGCCTGAATGGCGGAGCAGGCGATGACACCCTCGAAGGGGGCCTCGGCGCTGATACGCTGGACGGCGGCGGAGGCAACAACACTGTCAGCTACGGCCAGTCCCACGATGGGGTCACAGTCGACCTTGCGGCAGGGCAGGGCTTTGGTGCCACCGCCGAGGGCGACAAGCTCATATCCATTCAGAATGTGACCGGATCCTACTTTGCTGACCGGCTGGTCGGTGATGGAGGCGCCAACCGCTTGGATGGTGGAGCCGGAGAGGATATCCTGATCGGCGGGGCCGGCGCGGACACGCTGGCGGGTGGCAGCGGCCTGGACATCGCCGACTATTCGACCTCTGCCGAAGCAGTGACCGTTGACCTTGCAACCAATCTCAGCCATGGCGGCGAGGCCGAGGGCGACATCCTTCAATCGATCGAGAGTGTGATCGGCTCGTCCAACACCGATCTTCTGATCGGCGACGGCAGCGGCAATCTGCTCAATGGCGGAACCGGCAATGATACGTTGCGTGGCTCCGGAGGCGCCGACACCCTTCTTGGTGGCCTTGGCACCGATCTGGCTGATTACAGCACGTCCGCCTCGGCGGTGACCATCAATCTGATGGAGAAATCCGGTGCCGGTGGCGATGCACAGGGCGACGTCCTTGAATCGATCGAGAATGTTCTTGGCTCGAATTATTCAGACAGTCTGATCGGCAACAATGGCGACAACATCCTCGAGGGTGGCGAAGGTCACGACACACTGATCGGCGGATCGGGGGCCGATACGCTGGTCGGCGGCGAGGGAACCGATACGGCCGACTACACCAGTTCTGCGATCGGCGTCGCCGCCAGCCTTGCCGGCGGCCTCGGCGTTGGCGGTGATGCGGAAGGCGATCGGCTTGTGGCGATCGAGAACCTGCGCGGGTCGGGCTATCAGGACCATCTCGAAGGCGACAGCAATGCCAACCTGATCCAGGGCGGCGGCGGCAATGATACGCTTTCGGGTGGCGCCGGCGCCGATACCCTGATGGGTGGGGCGGGCAGCGACCTCGTCGACTATTCGGATTCCGCCGATGCGGTGACACTCAATCTGGCCACCAACACCGCTTCCGGCGGCGATGCCGAAGGCGACGTCCTGTCCGATCTCGAGGCTGTCCTCGGCTCGGCCAAAGATGACATGATGATCGGCAACGACGCCGCCAACCAGCTCGATGGCGGTGCAGGCGACGACTATCTGGTCGGTGGTGCCGGAGCCGACACGTTAACCGGCGGCGCGGGCACCGATTCCATCGATTACGTGACATCGCAGCGGGGTGTCACCGTCAACCTGTCCACCGGAACGGGGTTGGGCGGCGATGCGCAGGGCGATGTCATCGATGGTATCGAGAATGTTGAGGGCTCCGAATTTGCCGATCATTTGACCGGAACGGCAGCCAACAATCTTCTGGCCGGCAGCGACGGAAACGACACTCTGGAAGGCGGCGCCGGCGCTGATACGCTGCAGGGCGGGCTCGGAAACGACAGCGCAGATTATTCACGTTCGACCGATGCGGTGCTCGTCGATCTGTCGAGCGGACTGGGTTCGGCGGGCGATGCACTCGGCGATATTCTCACATCGATCGAAAATGTCATCGGTTCGAGCCGCAACGATACCTTGATCGGCGATGGCGCTGCCAATCTGCTCAGCGCCGGTGCCGGGGCCGACCTGATGATCGGTGGCCAGGGAGCCGATACGTTCGAAGGCGGCAGCGGGATCGATACCATCGACTACGCCGGTTCGTCTGAAGCGGTGACAATCGATCTTCTCGCCAATTCCGGTCTTGGAGGCGATGCGGAAGGCGATCTCATCATCGGGGTCGAGAATGTTGTCGGGACCACCGGTAACGACATTCTGATCGGCAATATGGTCAATAACCAGCTGGACGGCGGCTCAGGCAATGACACGCTCGCGGGCGGTCAGGGGGCCGACACGCTGATCGGCGGAGCCGGCAGCGATACGGTCGACTATTCGTCCTCCAATGCTGCAGTCACGATCAACCTGCAAACAGGTGTTGGTACAGGGGGCGATGCCCAGGGCGATACGTTTGTCGCCATCGAGAACATCACCGGATCCTCACTGGCCGACAATCTCATCGGTGACCATCAGGCTAACCGGCTGATTGGCAATGCCGGGAACGACACGCTCGTCGGTGGAGCGGGGGCGGATACCCTGGTTGGCGGCAGCGGATTTGATACTGCCAGCTATTCGGGATCAACCAGCGCGGTCACGGTGGCGCTTGACGGGTCCCAGGGCATTGGCGGCGATGCCCAGGGCGATGTCATCAACGATATCGAATATCTGGAAGGCTCGGACTTCAACGACGTGCTGTCCGGCGATGCTCTGGCCAACGTCCTGATCGGCGGCAGCGGCGACGACACGCTCACCGGTGCCTACGGCGCCGACACGCTGATGGGCGGGTCTGGCGTCGATACCGCCGACTATTCGACCTCCGCGGCCTCCGTCAGCGTCAACCTGGGCAATGGCAGTTCGTCAGGCGGCGATGCGGCGGGCGATGTGCTCGTCGGAATCGAGAACGTGTCTGGCTCGATCAACGCCGATACCTTGATCGGCAATGATGCCGGGAACGTTCTCAGGGGCGCCGCCGGAAATGATCTTCTGGTAGGCGGCGGCGGTGCCGACACGCTCAATGGCGGAACGGGCGTTGATACGGTCGACTATTCGGGCGCCAGCGCGGCCGTCACGGTCAACCTGCTGACCGGCGAAGGGCAGGGTGGCGAAGCCCAGGGCGACCGCTATGTCGATATCGAAGATATCAAGGGTTCGTCCAATGCCGATCTCCTGATCGGCGGATCGACGTCCAACCTCATCCAGGGCGGGCTCGGCAATGATACGCTGATGGGCGGAATCGGCGCTGATACGCTGGATGGCGGGATCGGTCTTGATAGCGTAAGCTATCTGTCGTCGCTGGAAGCGGTCAGCGTCGACCTGTCGCGCGGCTCCGGCAGCCAGGGAGAGGCTGAGGGCGATGCGCTGATCAGCATCGAAAACCTGATCGGTTCAAACCAGTCTGATACGCTGGTTGGTGACGACCTTGGCAATGTGCTCGAGGGAGCGGGCGGCAATGACCAGATCAGAGGCGGGCTCGGCAACGATACGCTGATCGGCGGCAGCGGCGATGACACTCTGGTGGGTGGTGTCGGCGCAGACGTCCTGCGTGGCGGAGACGGCAGTGATACGGTGGACTTCGCGACATCGTCGGGCGCGGTGTCGATCGATCTTGCCAATGCCACCGGATCCGGCGGCGAAGCCGAGGGCGATCAGTTCTTCGATATCGAAGGCGTCATCGGCTCGGCGTCAAACGACACGCTGATCGGTTCGGCAGGCGCCAACCTGATCGTTGGCGGAGCCGGCGACGATATCCTCAGTGGCGGTGCTGGCGCCGATACGATCACCGGTGGTCTGGGCATCGATACGGTCGACTATTCCGGCTCGACAGCCGGCATCAGCGTCAACCTCCTGAGCAGCGCCGGCAATGGCGGCGATGCGCAGGGCGACGTGCTCAACAGCGTCGAAAACGTGTTCGGCTCAGGCTCAGGTGACCTGATCATCGGCGACAACAGCGCCAACCTGATCGATGGCGGGGCTGGAAACGATACAATCGCAGGCGGTCTGGGTATCGACACGGTTCAGGGTGGCGAGGGCGATGACATCCTCTCCGGCGGTGCCGAAGGTGACCAGATCAACGGTGGTCTCGGTATCGATACCGCCGATTACTCGCAATCCTCCGGCGCTGTGACCGTCAATATGGCGCTGGGGACCACGGCTGGAGCGGATGCGCAGGGCGACAGCCTTTCAGGCATCGAGAACCTGACCGGTTCGGCTCATTCCGATCTGCTCATCGGCGACAGCGGCGCCAACAGTCTTGACGGTGGGTTTGGCGCCGACACGCTGGTCGGCGGTGGTGGTGCCGATACCCTGTTGGGTGGTCTGGGCGCCGACTTGGTGGACTATTCGGCTTCGACCACCGCAGTTACGGTCGATCTCGGTGGCCAGAGCGGCAGCGGTGGCGATGCGCAGGATGACATCATCATCGGCGTCGAAAACGTCCAGGGTTCGTCGCTGAACGATCTGCTTATCGGCGACAATCTGGTCAACGTCCTGGTGGGCGGCCTCGGCAACGACGTGCTGCGCGGTGGCGGCGGCGGCGATTCGCTGATCGGCGGCGAGGGCAACGATACAGCCGATTACGCATCGTCCCTGGCGGGAGTCACGGTCAGTCTCGGAGCCAATACAGGCAGCGGCGGCGATGCAACCGGCGATGTGCTCGCCAGCATCGAGAACCTTGCCGGCTCAGGCTTTGCCGATTCACTGACTGGCGATGACATTGACAACGTGATCGGCGGCGGCGAAGGCGCCGATACACTGCTGGGCCTTGCGGGCAATGACACGTTGATCGGCGATGGAGGCGACGACGTCTTTATCGGCGGCACCGGTAATGACAGTCTTGTCGGCGGTGTCGGCAACGACATGGGCGATTATTCGACGTCAGCAGCAGCCGTTTCGATCGATCTGGCCGCCGGTGTCGGCACGGGCGGAGATGCGCAGGGCGACATTTTCGTCTCGATCGAGAGCCTGGCCGGCTCTTTCGCCAATGATACATTGCGCGGCAATGGTTTGGCCAATGTGCTGGACGGCGGAGCCGGAGACGACCTCATCGTCGGCGGGGCCGGGGCTGATACGCTCGTCGGCGGCACCGGGCGGGACATGATTGACTACTCGGCCTCGTCCGCCGGTGTCACAGTCAACCTGTTGACCGGTGCGGGCTCGAGCGGGGATGCGCAGGGTGACCTGATCGCGGGCATCGAGGATGTCACCGGATCAGGCAGCGCGGACCTTCTGACGGGCGATACGTCCAACAATCTGCTCAATGGTGAAGCGGGCAACGACGTCCTGGTCGGCGGAGCCGGGGTTGATACGCTGAATGGCGGCGTGGGTGACGATGTTCTTGCCGGTGGGGCGGGTGGCGACAGCCTTGATGGCGGTGCCGGCGCCGATACGCTGGACTACAGCCTCTCCTCGGCCGGCGTTGTTCTCAGCCTTGCAACCGGAGCGGGCACCGGGGGCGATGCGACTGGCGACGTGTTCCTCAACATCGAGAACGTGATCGGTTCAGCCGAAGCGGATTCGCTGACCGGTGATGCGGGCGCCAATGCGCTGACCGGCGGAGCCGGAAACGACACGCTGGTCGGTGGTCTCGGCGCCGATACGCTGGTCGGCGGCGCCGGTATCGATACCACGGATTACTCGGGGTCCTCATCTGCGGTCACGCTGGATCTGGCTGCTGGGTCCGGCACCGGCGGCGAGGCGGCGGGTGACAGCTTCTCCGGGATCGAGAGTGTCATCGGCACCAGCTTCAATGACCGTCTCTCTGGCGATCTGAGCACCAATCTGCTCGATGGCGGCGCTGGCAACGACACGCTGACCGGCGGGGCCGGGCACGATACGCTGATCGGTGGCCTGGGCAGTGACACGGTTGATTATTCGACGTCGGTCGGCGCCGTGAGCGTCAACTTCGCCAGTGGCGTGGGCGCCTATGGCGATGCCGAAGGCGATACATTCTCGGGGATCGAGAACCTCTCCGGTTCTGCCCAGGGTGATACTCTGATCGGCGACGCCGCGTCGAACGTGATCGATGGCGCGGCCGGTTCGGATTCGATCGAGGGCGGCGCCGGGGCGGATACGATTGATGGCGGAATCGGCAATGACACCCTTTCCGGTGGCTCTGGTCCGGACATCCTTTATGGCGGGATTGGCAGCGATACAGCCGATTATGCGAGCTCCTCGGCAGCGGTCACCGTCAATCTGGCAAGCGGAACGGCGTCGGGGGCCGACGCCCAGGGCGATACGCTGAGTTCGATCGAGAACCTGACCGGCTCAATCTACAATGACATCCTGACCGGCGATTCCGGCGTCAACCTGCTTTCAGGCGGCGCCGGCAACGACACACTGACCGGCGGCGCCGGTGTCGATACCCTTGCGGGTGGCGATGGCGTCGACGTGGCCGACTTTTCCGGCTCCCTGCTGGCAGTCAGCGTCAATCTTGCCACCGGCATCGGCGCCGGGGGTGATGCACAGGGCGACGTGTTCTCGGGTATCGAGAATCTCTACGGTTCTGCCCAGAATGACACGCTCATCGGCAATACCAGCGACAACCTGCTCGACGGCGGAGCCGGCAATGATTCGCTCAACGGCGGCATCGGTGCCGATACGCTTATGGGCGGCGCCGGTGTCGATACCGCGGATTACTCCGGTTCAAGCCAGAGCGTGACCGTCGATCTGTCGGCTGATTCTGCCTCTGGCGGCGATGCCGAAGGCGATGTCTTCATCGACATCGAAAACCTGACGGGAACCGCCGGAGCCGACAGGCTTGTCGGCGATGAACTGGCCAATGTGCTCGAAGGCGGCGCCGGCAACGATACGCTGGTCGGCGGGCTTGGCGCCGATACGCTGCAAGGCGGATTTGGTGACGATACGATCGACTACACGACCTCGGGCGCAGCGGTCACGGTCAATCTGCTGCTGAACTCCGCCAGCGGTGGCGATGCCGATGGTGATTCGATTTCCGGCATTGAGGCGGTGACCGGTTCGATCCACGCAGACAGCCTGATCGGCAATCTCGGCAACAACACCCTCAATGGCGGGGCGGGTGATGACACGCTGGTCGGCGGCGTGGGGTCCGATGCTCTTATCGGTGACATTGGTATCGATACGGCGGACTATTCCGGTTCCGGTGGATCGGTCACCATCAACCTGACGGCCGGGACCGGCCTCGGCGGCGATGCTCAGGGTGATACTTTCTCGGGCATCGAGAACCTGCTCGGCTCCAATCTCGACGACAGCATAACGGGCGATGCCACCAACAATCTGCTCAATGCCGGTATTGGCGACGATACTGTCAACGGTGGTGCCGGCGTCGATACGATCCTGGGCGGCTCGGGCGATGACGTTCTTTCCGGTGGAACGGGCGGTGACAGCCTGGTTGGCGGCTCTGGCAATGATACCGCTGACTACACATCCTCGTTGCTGGCGGTCACGGTCGATCTTGCCGGCGGCACCAGTTCAGGCGGTGATGCGCAGGGCGATGTGCTCACCGGCATTGAGAACGTCACGGGCTCCGCAGCCAACGACCGGCTGTTCGGTGATGCCGGTGCCAACGTTCTCAACGGCAACGCGGGCGATGATTTCCTGCTTGGCGGTATCGGCTCCGATACCCTTCTGGGCGGCCTGGGCTCGGATACTGCTGATTACGTTGCCTCCAATGATGGCGTTTCGGTCAATCTCAGCGCCGGCATCGGCTCGGGCGGCCATGCTCAGGGCGATGTGCTCACCGGCATCGAGAACATCAACGGATCGAGCTTTGGCGATACCCTGATCGGCAATTCCGAGGCCAATCTCATCACCGCCGGTACCGGTGACGACATCATCATGGGTGCGGCCGGGGCCGATACGCTTGACGGCGGCGCCGGCACCGATACGGCCAGCTATGCAACTTCTGCAGGTAGCGTGACCGTCGATCTCGGCGGCGTTGCTGGATCCGGTAATGACGCCCAGGGCGATGTGCTCACTGGTATCGAGTGGCTGGTCGGCTCTGCCTACAACGACGTTCTGATCGGCAATGCCTCTGCCAATTCGCTTGATGGCGGGGCAGGCAACGATACGCTGGTCGGTGGGGCCGGGGCCGATACTCTGGCTGGCGGGGTTGGCATCGATGCGGTCAGCTATGCGACCTCGGCGGTGGCGGTTACGGTCAACCTGCTCAATGGGCAGGCAAGCGGCGGCGATGCGACGGATGATACCTTCTCCAGCATCGAGGCGGTTATCGGCTCGGCCCTGAACGACCAGATCACCGGTGACGGCGCAAACAACAGCCTTGATGGCGGAGCGGGCGACGACAGTCTTCTGGGCGGCGGTGGTGCGGACACGTTGGTCGGCGGCGCCGGTATCGATACGGCCGATTATTCGACATCCTCGGGAGCGGTCTCGGTCAATCTGGTGACCGGTGTCGGTTCGGGTGGCGATGCACAGGCCGATGTCATCTCCGACATCGAAAACCTCACCGGTTCGGCCCTTGATGACACCTTGTCCGGTGACGGCGCGGCCAATGCGCTGAATGGCGGCAGCGGCGATGACCGTCTGGAGGGCAATGGCGGCGCCGATACCCTGACCGGCGGCGCCGGCAATGATGTGCTGGTTGGCGGCGCTGGGGCCGACAGTCTGGCTGGCGGGGCCGGGAATGATACAGCGGATTATTCGAGTTCTCTGGTCGGGGTCACGATCAATCTCGGGAGCGGATCGGCAAATGGTGGCGACGCGCAGGGTGATGTGCTGTCGAGCATCGAGAACGCCACCGGTTCGGCGGAAGCTGACCGGCTGATCGGCGATTCCGGCGCCAATTCGCTTGATGGCGGAGCCGGCAACGATACGCTGGCGGGCGGCAGCGGTTCGGATACCCTGGTCGGCGGCGCGGGTATTGACATCATCGACTACAGCACCTCAGCAGTTGCCGTCTCGGTCAATCTTGCCAGCGGCAATGGCGCCGGCGGCGATGCCCAGGGCGACGTCATGTCGTCGATCGAGGGCCTTTTCGGTACGTCCTTTGACGATACCCTTGTGGGCGACGGCAATGCCAACGTGCTGAATGGCGGGGCCGGAAACGACACGCTGCTCGGTGCTGCCGGGGCCGATACGTTGACCGGCGGCGCAGGTGTCGACCTCGTCAGCTATGCCGGCGCGGCCGGTGGCGTGACGGTGGATCTGTCCAGTGGAACCGGATTGGGCAACGATGCCGAAGGCGATGTGCTGGCCGAGCTCGAATCGGTGCTCGGCTCGGCCTTTGCCGATTCACTGATCGGCGGGGTCGGTGACAACACGCTCGACGGCGGAGCCGGCAATGATACGCTGGCAGGCGGCGCCGGAGCCGACAATCTGAACGGCGGCAGCGGTTCGGATACCGTCGATTACTCGTCGTCGACCAATGCAGTGGTGGTCAATATCGCAAATGCGACGGCAAGCGGCGGCGACGCCGACGGCGACGTGCTTGTCAGCATCGAGAATGCCACCGGTTCAGGCCAGTCCGACCTGTTGATCGGCGATGCGTTCAACAACGTGCTGAGTGGTGGTGCCGGCAATGACACGCTGCGCGGCGGCGCCGGCGGCGATACGCTCGACGGCGGCCTGGGCTCCGATACGGTTGACTATTCCGGATCGGCGGCCGCGATCACCGTCAATCTCGCCACAAGCCTCGGGTCCGGCGGCGATGCACAGGGCGATGTCCTCATCGGCATCGAGAATGTGACCGGTTCGGCCCAGGACGACAGCCTGGTTGGGGACAACAATGCCAATACGCTTGATGGCGGCAATGGCGATGATGTCCTGTCCGGCAATGCCGGGTCTGATACCCTGCTCGGCGCCTCGGGCAACGATACGCTGATCGGCGGGGCTGGAGCCGACAGTCTTGTTGGCGGCAATGGCCTGGATACGGCCGATTTCTCCGGATCAAGCCTCGGCGTGACGGTCAATCTGGCGTCCGGCACCGGCACGGGCGGCGATGCGGCTGGCGACAGCTTCTCGGGAATCGAGAACCTGACCGGTTCGGCACAGAACGATGTGCTCATCGGCGACGGCAGCGCCAATAATCTCGACGGCTCGACTGGCAACGATACGCTGGTCGGCGGCGCTGGTGCCGACACGCTGGTCGGCGGGCTGGGATCAGACACGACAAGCTACGTCTCCTCGACACTCGCGGTCACAGTCAATCTTGCGTCGGGTCTTGCCTCGGGCGGCGATGCGCAGGGCGACGTCCTGGCCGGGGTGGAAAACGTCACCGGTTCGACTCAAAGCGATGCCCTTACCGGCGATGCCAATGGCAACGTTCTTGACGGCGAAGCCGGCAACGACACGATCATTGGCGGTGCGGGCGCCGACACGCTGGTTGGCGGGGCCGGGCTCGACACTACCGACTACAGCACCTCGTCAGCGTCGGTGTCGGTCAACCTTGGTGCCGGTGTTGGAACCGGAGGCGATGCACAGGGCGACACCTATTCGGGAATCGAGAATGTCATCGGTTCTTCGCAAAGCGATACGCTGGTTGGCGATGCAGCCACCAATATGCTCGAAGGCGGGTTTGGTGACGATTCGCTGCAGGGCGGGGCTGGCGCTGATACGCTGATCGGTGGTCTGGGCCTCGACACCGCTGATTATTCCGGATCAACCGCGGCTGTCTCGGTCAACCTCACCTCGGGCACCGGGTCTGGCGGTGATGCGGCTGGCGATTCGCTCTCCGGTATCGAAAACCTCACGGGCTCCGGTCATGCCGACTCGCTGCTTGGCAGCTCCTCGGACAACGTGCTGAACGGCGGTGTCGGCGATGACATGCTGACCGGTGGCGCCGGCGCCGACACGCTGATCGGCGGAGCTGGCTCCGACACCGCCAACTATGTCACATCCAGCTCAGCGGTCACGATTGACCTGCAGCTGGGGACGGGCGCGGGCGGTGATGCCGATGGAGATACCTTCTCGCAACTCGAGAATCTGGTCGGTTCGGCATTCAATGACATCCTGATTGGCGATACCGGCAACAATTCGCTGAACGGTGGGGCGGGCGACGACACGTTGCGTGGCGGCGGCAATGCCGACCAGATCAATGGCGGAACGGGCATCGATACCGCCGACTACACCGGGTCTACCTCGGGCGTGACGGTAAACCTGCTGTCCGGCGTGAACACCGGGGGCGATGCGGCAGGGGATACGCTGACCTCCATCGAAAACGTGTCCGGCTCCGGCCTCAACGACTGGCTGATCGGCAATGGCGGCGCCAACAGCCTCGACGGCGGCGCCGGCAATGACACGCTGATGGGCGGGGCGGGCAATGATACGCTTGCCGGCGGCATCGGCATCGACAGCGCCGATTACAGCGGTTCGGGCAGTGCGGTCACCGTCAATCTGATGACGGCCACCGGTGCGGGCGGCGATGCACAGGGCGATACCTATTCAAGCATTGAAGGACTGATCGGCTCGGACTTCAACGACAGCCTGACGGGCGATGCGAGTGCCAACAGCCTCGTTGGCGGACTGGGTGACGATACGCTCAATGGCGGCGTCGGCGCAGACACCATCGCGGGCGGCTCCGGCATCGACACGGTCGACTACTCGACCTCGCTGGCCGGGGTTTCCGTCGATCTGGCAGCCGGATCCGGCACCGGAGGCGATGCCCAGGCCGATACCTATTCCGGCATCGAGAATGTCAACGGATCGGCCTATGCTGATATCATCCGGGGCGATGCGGGCGCCAATCTGCTGAACGGCGCGGCCGGCAACGATACGCTCACCGGCGGGAGCGGCAACGATACGCTCAACGGCGGCACCGGTCTTGATACCGCAGATTACTCGACATCGACCGCTGCGGTTTCGGTCAGCCTGCTGACTGGCCTTGCCAATGGCGGTGATGCCCAGGGCGATGTCTATATCGGAATCGAGAATCTGTCCGGTACGGCCCTGAACGATACTCTTGCCGGCGATACCGGCGCCAACGTACTTTCGGGCGGCCTTGGCAATGACCTGCTCTCGGGCGATCAGGGCGCCGACACGCTCGATGGCGGTGATGGCAACGATACATTGGCGGGTGGCGCCGGCGGAGACATGCTCACTGGCGGCATCGGCACCGATACGGCCAATTATGCGGCGTCCTCTGCTGCCGTTACCATCGATCTCAGCCTTGCCACCGCTGTCGGCGGTGATGCCCAGGACGATGTGTTCAACTCGATCGAGAATATCATCGGTTCGAGCGACAACGACCAGATCACCGGCGATGCAGCGGCCAACGACCTGACCGGCGGCGCCGGCAATGACCGGCTGTCTGGCGGATCGGGCGCCGATACGCTGAATGGCGATTCCGGCAACGACACCCTGATCGGCGGCGCCGGAGGCGACGTGCTGACGGGCGGCACCGGCACCGATATGGTCGACTACACCGGTTCGCTGCTGTCGGTCACCGTCAATCTTGCCGCCGGAACGGCGTCGGGCGGTGATGCTGACGGAGACACTTTCACCGGGATCGAGGATGTCGTCGGCAGCAACGTCAATGATCGTCTGGTTGGCGATGGCGTGGCAAACCGGCTCGACGGTGCGGCAGGAGATGACACGCTCTCCGGCGGCGGCGGTGCGGATACTCTGGTCGGCGGCGCCGGCATCGATACGGTTGACTATACCGCCTCGTCCACGGCGGTGACCGTCGATCTGGTCAACAACCTGGGTTATGGCGGCGATGCGTCGGGCGACAGCTATTCAGGTATCGAGTATGTTCTTGCCTCCAACTTCAACGATCTTCTGACCGGCGATGCCAATTCCAACATTCTCAATGGCGGAGCCGGCAATGATACGCTGGTGGGAGGCGCCAATGCCGATACGCTGATCGGCGGCGACGGCATCGATACAGCCCTTTACACAAGCTCGGTCGGAGCGGTGACGGTTGACCTTGCCGCCGGCACCGGCGTCGGTGGTGATGCCCAGGGCGATGTCCTGTCCGACATCGAGCATGTTACCGGCTCGAACACCAATGATCGCATCACCGGATCCTCGGGGGCCAATCGGCTCGACGGCGGAGAGGGCAATGATACGCTCGCCGGCGGCGGCGGTGCGGATACGCTTGATGGCAACAACGGCCTCGATACGGCCGACTACTCTGGCTCATCAGCCGCAGTGACGGTCGATCTGGCCGCCGGAACGGGAACCGGTGGCGATGCGCAGGGCGATCTCTACGTCAATATCGAGAACGCAACCGGTTCGAATGGCAACGACTCGCTGACCGGGAGCAGCGGCGCCAACCTGCTGGACGGCGGCGCGGGAAATGACACGCTGCTGGGCGGCCTCGGAGCAGATACCCTGAATGGCGGCGCCGGTCTGGATACGACCAGCTATGCGGCCTCGAGCCAGGCGGTCACCGTCGATCTGGGCACAGGCATCGGTCTTGGCGCTGACGCCGAGGGCGATGTGCTGATCGGCATCGAGAGCCTCGAAGGGACCAGCTATCACGACCGGCTGACGGGCGATGCGGCTGCCAATGCCCTTTCCGGACTTGCCGGCAACGATACGCTGGCCGGTGGCGCTGGCAACGATACGCTTAACGGCGGAGCCGGCACCGATACGGCCGACTACGGATCCTCGCTTTCGGCGGTCACGGTCAATCTTGCCTCCGGTACAGGCTCGGGCGGCGACGCCCAGGGCGATGTGCTGATCCAGGTCGAGAATGTGGCCGGTTCCAACCAGGATGACGTCCTGACGGGCGATGCTGCCGCCAACGTCCTCGACGGTTCGGCTGGCAATGACACAATCACCGGCGGGGCCGGCGCTGATACACTCACCGGCGGGGCCGGTATCGATACGCTCGATTATGCCGGGTCAACGGCCGGTGTGACGGTCAACATGAACAGCGGGTCGGGCACCGGTGGTGATGCGACCGGCGATGTGGTCTCGGGCTTTGAGAATCTTTCGGGCTCCGGCCACGCCGATCATCTGACTGGCAATGCCTCGGCCAACGTTGTCAGCGGCGGCGACGGCAACGATACGCTCGTCGGCCTCGCCGGGTCCGATACGCTGGTCGGCGGCCTTGGCGCGGATACCGCTGATTATTCAGCCTCGCTGAGCAGTGTATCGATCGACCTGGCTTCAGGCATCGGTTCGGGCGGCGATGCCCAGGGTGACGTCCTGTCGGGTATCGAGAACGTCACCGGCACATCGCTCAACGATCAGCTGTTTGGTGATGGCAATGCCAACGTCATCATGGGTGGCGACGGAGCCGACCTGCTTTCGGGCGCGGCCGGTGCCGATACCCTGGCGGGCGGCGACGGCAATGACACGGTGATCGGCGGTGCCGGCGCCGACAGCCTCGATGGCGGCCTCGGTGTCGATGCGCTTGACTACTCGGGGTCGGCCGCGGCGGTTACCGTCGATCTCGGCACCGGCACTGGCTCGGGTGGTGATGCAGATCTCGACACATTCGCCAATTTCGAGAATGTCACCGGCACGGCATTCGGCGACCAGCTCAACGGATCAAGCGCTGCCAATCTGCTCGACGGTGGGGCCGGCGATGATTCGCTGATGGGCGGGGCCGGAGCCGATACGCTCAACGGTGGCCTTGGCATCGACTCGGCCGATTATACCAATTCGAGCGCGGCAGTGACCGTCAACCTGACCACCGGAATCGGATCAGGTGGCGATGCGGTCGGCGATGTGCTCTCAAGTATCGAAGGCTTGATCGGCTCAGCCTATCACGACATGCTGACCGGCGACAGCGCGGCAAATGTGCTCAATGGCGGGGTTGGCAACGACACGCTCAGCGGCGCGGCGGGAGTCGATACGCTCTATGGCGGAGATGGCAATGATCGCCTGATCGGCGGAGCGCATGGCGATTCGATCGTCGGCGGGCTGGGAGCTGACACGGCCGATTACTCGAGTTCGGCGGCCGCGGTGACGGTCAATCTGTCCACCAATGGCAATACCGGCGGCGATGCGGAAGGCGACGTTCTGTCCGAGGTTGAGAATGTCACTGGCACGGCTCTCAACGACAGCCTGACGGGTGATGGCGCCGCCAACCTTCTTGAGGGCGGTCTTGGCAATGACTCCCTGACCGGCGGCGGCGGTGCAGATACGCTGAACGGCGGCGCCGGCGTCGACTCGGTCACCTATGCCGGCTCGGCAGGTGCAGTGTCGGTCGACCTCGGTTCGGGTGTGGGAACAGGGGGCGATGCTGATGGCGATGTGTTCGTCAACCTTGAAGACCTGATCGGCTCGTCCAACAATGACACATTGATTGGCAACGCCAGTAACAACGCGATTTCCGGCGGTGACGGCAATGACATCATTGCCGGCGGCGTCGGTGCTGACACGCTGAACGGTGAGGGTGGTCTAGACACGGCTGACTATTCGACCTCCGCGCTCGGTGTCACGGTCAACCTGGCCAATGGAACCGGTTCGGGTGGCGATGCCCAGGGCGATGTCTTGGTTGCCATCGAGAATGCCACCGGTTCGGCCGTGCATGATCTGCTGATCGGCGATGCAGGAGCCAACAGCCTGAACGGCGGGGCCGGCAATGATACGCTGACGGGCGGTGCCGGGGCCGACACCCTCAACGGCGGCGTCGGTTCCGATACGGCCAGTTATGTCAATTCGACGGCTGCCGTCAGCGTCAATCTGGCGACCTCGTCGGCGGCGGGAGGACATGCGGCCGGCGATACCTTCTCCGGGATCGAGAACATCGAAGGCTCGTCCTACGATGATACTTTGACCGGCGATCTCAACGGCAATCTCCTCGACGGCGGAGCCGGCAACGATACGCTGATCGGGGGTATCGGCGCCGATACACTGGTCGGCGGCATCGGCATCGATACCGTGTCCTATGCCGACTCGGGCAGTGCCGTGTCGGTCAGCCTGCTGACCGGGGGTGGCTCCGGCGGCACAGCGGCAAGCGATACCTACAGCGGCATCGAGGCGGTGCTCGGCTCCGGCTACAACGATACGATTGCCGGCGATACGGCCGCCAACGTCCTCGATGGCGGGGCTGGCAATGACAGCCTGAGCGGCGATGCCGGTGCCGACACGCTGTTGGGCGGTGACGGCAACGACACGCTGACCGGCGGAGCGGGCGGCGACAATCTCGATGGCGGACTGGGTATCGATACGCTCGACTACTCCGGATCGGCTGCGGCCGTGTCCATCGACATGGGGCTCGGGTCTGCGGCGGGAGGCGATGCGGCCTTCGACAATTTCACCGGCTTTGAAAATGCGGTCGGTTCAGTGCATAACGACACGCTGCGCGGCTCCATTGGCAACAACCGGCTTGATGGCGGGGCGGGTGACGATACGTTGATGGGCGGTGCTGGCGGCGATACGCTCGATGGCGGCGCCGGTTCCGATACCGTCGATTATTCATCCTCGTCCGTGGCTGTGACCGTCAATATCGGTGGTGCCCTGTCGAGCGGCGGCGAGGCCGACGGCGACGTTCTGCTCAACATCGAAAGCGTCATCGGCACGGCCTACAACGACCAGTTGTCGGGCGATGGCAGCGCCAATGCCCTGCAGGGCGGGGCAGGCAACGATACGCTGGTCGGTGGTGCCGGATCTGATACGTTGACCGGTGGTGATGGCGTCGATGTCGTCGATTATTCGACCTCGGCCCAGGCGGTCACGGTCAATCTGTTGACTGGTGCGGGAACCGGCGGGGATGCGGCCGGTGACAGCCTGCTGACGATCGAAAACGTGTATGGCTCGGCCAACAATGACCTGTTGACCGGCGACAATACGGCCAACCTGCTATCCGGCAACGATGGAAATGATCTGCTGGCCGGCAATGGCGGAGCTGACACGCTCGTTGGTGGTCTCGGCAATGATACAGTCGCCGGCGGAAGCGGTGGCGACAGCATGGATGGCGGCGCCGGGGTCGATACGCTCGACTATTCAGCTTCCGCCAGCGCAGTGACGCTCGACATGCAGGCGGGCACAGCCGCCGGCGGCGATGCGGCGTCCGATACCTTCGTCAATTTCGAGAACGTTCTCGGCTCCGGCCTCAGCGATGTGATCGGTGGCACGGATGATGCCAATCTGATCGATGGCGCTGCCGGCCACGATACCCTTTCGGGCGGTGCGGGCCTCGATACCCTGGTCGGCGGAGCCGGAAATGACGTGCTGATCGGCGGCGCGGGTGCCGATGCGCTTGATGGCGGACTGGGTTCGGATACCGCCAGCTATGCCGCTTCCACAACAGCCGTGACGATCAGTCTCGCAACCGGGCTTGGCAGTGGTGGCGACGCAGAAGGCGATACGCTGACGGCCATCGAAAGCGTGATCGGCTCGAATTTCAATGACCAGTTGACCGGCGATGCCAATGCCAATGCCCTGAGCGGCAATGATGGCAACGACTTCCTGTTCGGCGATCTCGGCAACGACACACTGACGGGCGGCAATGGCAACGACAGCCTGAATGGCGGCATGGGTGCCGACAGCATGGATGGCGGCGCCGGGGTCGACAGCGTCGACTACTCGGCTTCAACGACCGCGGTCGCGGTTTCGCTCAATCTGGGCACAGGCTCAGGCGGCGATGCCGATGGCGATGCCTTCGCCAATATCGAGAATGTCACCGGATCGGCATACAACGACAGCTTGACGGGCGATGCGTCGAACAATCTCCTGGACGGCGCGGGCGGCAATGACCTGCTGTCGGGCGGTCTCGGTGCCGACACCCTGCTCGGCGGTTCGGGCAGCGACACCGTCAACTATCTGGCCTCCACGGCGGCGGTGAGCATCAACCTTGCCTCCGGCCTCGGATCGGGCGGTGATGCGGCCGGAGATGTGCTGGTTGGCATAGAAAACGTTGTTGGATCGGGCTTGAACGACACGCTCGTCGGTGATGCCTCGGCCAATAACCTGTCGGGCGATGACGGTGACGACGTGCTGGTGGGCGGCGCAGGCGCCGACAGCCTGAACGGCGGCAATGGCGTCGATACTGCCGACTATTCGGGTGCATCCGTCTCCGTTACGGTCAACCTGGCGACCGGCCTGGGATTGGGCGGCGATGCGCTCGGCGATACGCTGTCGAACATCGAGAACGTTTCTGGTTCGACGAGCTCGGATTCGCTCATCGGGGACTCCAATGCCAATCGCCTGACCGGCAATTCGGGCGCCGATACGCTGGTCGGCGGCGTCGGTGCCGATACGCTCGATGGCGGAATCGGCAGCGATACAGCTGACTATGGCGGATCTTCCGCGGCAGTGACTGTCAGCCTCGCATCGGGCACCGGCTCGGGCGGCGATGCCCAGGGCGATTCACTGATCGGCCTGGAAAACATCACCGGTTCGTCGCTGGCGGACCGCCTTACGGGTGATGGCAATGCCAACGTGCTGGATGGCGGGGCTGGCACTGACACGCTGGAAGGCGGCGCGGGGGCGGACAGCCTTATCGGCGGCACCGGACTGGATACTGTCGATTATTCGGCCTCGGCCGCCGCCGTCACCGTCAGCTTGCTGACCAGCGGCGGATTGGGCGGTGATGCGGAAGGCGATGTCTACACGACAATCGAGAATGTCACCGGCTCGGCCTTCGCAGACCATCTGACCGGTGATACCGGCGCTAACACCCTGTCTGGTGGTGACGGCAATGACACACTGGTTGGCGGTGCCGGCGCCGACAGCATGAGCGGTGGCAATGGCACCGATCTTGCTGATTACAGCGCCTCGACCACGGCGGTCTCCGTCAATCTCGGGACCGGTTCCGGCAGCGGCGGCGATGCGGGGGGCGATGTTCTGACCGGCATCGAGAATCTGCTCGGCGGTGCCGCTGATGATACGCTTGTCGGCAGCGGCTTGAACAATGTTTTGGACGGCGGTGTCGGCAATGACGTGCTGCGTGGCGGCGGCGGTATCGACACGCTCAATGGCGGCACGGGCAACGACACGATCATAGGTGATGCCGGAACGGCCGTCATCGATGGTGGTGCCGGCATCGACGTCATCGACTATTCGGCATCGGTTGCGGCGGTTTCGATCAACCTCGCCACGGGAACGGCGAGCGGAGGCGATGCAACCGGCGATACCTACGTCAATATCGAAGGCGCTATCGGCACAGCCGGTGCCGATACCCTGGTCGGTTCGGCCCTCGCCAACCTGCTGACGGGCGGGGACGGCAACGATACCATCGAGGGTGGCGCGGGGGCCGATACCATCGAAGGCGGCCTTGGAATCGACGTGATGTCATTTTCAGGCTCGACGGTTGGCGTTACGGTCGATCTGGGCGCCGGAACCGGATCGGGCGGTGATGCCCAGGGTGATGTCTATTCCGGAATCGAGGGCATCAACGGTTCAACCAACAACGATGTGCTGACCGGTGATATCGGCGCAAACATCATCGACGGCGGCGCCGGCAACGACACGCTGTCGGGGGCGGCGGGCGTCGATACGGTTTCGGGTGGAGCCGGTGATGATGTGATCGCCGGCGGGGCTGGAGCGGACGTCCTTGATGGCGGCGCCGACATTGATACGGTCGATTATGCGGCCTCCGGGGTTGCCGTCTCCGTCGATCTTTCGACCAACACTGCCACCGGTGGCGACGCCACCGGCGATGTCCTCACCAATTTTGAAGGTGTGCGCGGTTCGGGCCAGAACGACACGCTGGTGGGCAGCACCGCCGCCAATGTGCTCGATGGCGGGGCGGGCAATGATCAGCTCAGCGGCGGAGCGGGCGTCGATACGCTGCTTGGCGGGGATGGTAACGATACGCTGATCGGTGGCGCGGACGCCGATTCCCTCAATGGCGGCCTGGGGCTGGATCTGGCCAGCTACGCCGGCTCCGCGGTGGCTGTTACCGTGGCCTTGGGCGGCTCAGGTGTCGGGGGCGATGCGGAAGGTGATACCTTCGCCAACATCGAGAATCTGCTCGGATCGAGCTACCACGACGTTCTGACCGGCGATATCGGCGACAACAGCATTGACGGCGGCGTTGGCAATGACACGCTGACGGGTGGCGCGGGCAGCGACACGTTGGCCGGCGGAGCGGATACCGATACGGTGACCTATGCCGCATCGCTGACCGGCGTGACGGCAAACCTGTCGAGCGGCGCTGGCGTAGGGGGCGATGCGCAGGGCGATGTTTTCATTGGCATCGAAAATCTCGTCGGTTCTGGTCAGGACGATAGCCTGATCGGTGACAGCAGTGCCAATCTGCTCGATGGCGCCACCGGCAATGACACGCTGTCCGGCGGCGCCGGTAACGACACCCTGCAGGGCGGCCTTGGCGATGACGTTCTGAGCGGCGGCGCCGGGGCGGACAGCCTGGTCGGCGGCGCCGGGCTTGACGTTGCCAGCTATGCGGCTTCAGCAGCGGCTGTGACGATCAGTCTCGCCGGCGGTGCGGGATCGGGCGGTGATGCGGCCAGCGACGTCCTCAGCGAGATCGAGAACCTGATCGGCTCGAATCATTCCGACCAGCTTACCGGCTCCAGCCTTGCCAATTCGATCGACGGCGGCGCCGGCGATGACACCCTGATCGGTGGGGCCGGAGCGGATACGCTGACCGGCGGAGCGGGAGTCGATACCGCTGATTATTCAGGCTCCGGACAGGCGGTGACCATCGATCTGGCCAGCGGCACGGGCGGCGGCGGCGAGGCCCAGGGCGACATCCTCAGCCAGATCGAGAATGTCATCGGCACGGCGCTCAATGACAGCCTGGTGGGCGAAGCATCGGCCAACACCTTCACGGCCGGTGCCGGCAACGATACCCTGCGCGGCGGAGCCGGCAACGATACGCTGACGGCCGGTGACGGCAATGACATGGTCGAAGGCGGCGCCGGTGCCGATAACATGGATGGTGGCCTCGGCGTCGATATCCTCGACTATGCTGCCTCCAGCGCTGCGGTTTCGGTCAATCTGTCCAGCGGCACAGCCACGGGTGGCGATGCCGCCTCCGACGTTTTTGTCGGGTTTGAAAACGTTGCGGGGTCGGCATTCAGCGATACCCTCATCGGTGAGGTCGGGAACAACCAGCTCGACGGCGCAGCCGGCAACGACAGCATCAATGGAGCAGACGGCAATGATACGCTGCTCGGTGGTGACGGCAACGACACGCTGATCGGCGGGGCTGGCAATGACCAGTTCGTCGGCGGCCTGGGGATTGATCTGGCTGACTACTCGTCTTCTGCCTCGGCGGTGACGGTGGATCTTGATGCAGGCACCGGCGTTGGCGGCGATGCGCAGGGCGATATTCTGGGTGGCGTCGAAAACGTCCTCGGCTCGGCCCATGCAGACAGCCTGATCGGCGACCTGGGCAACAACAGCCTTGTCGGCGGAGCCGGGAACGATACATTGCGGGGCGGTGCGGCCGCCGATACCCTTGACGGCGGCCTCGGCTCGGATTCGGCAGATTATGCCGCATCGCTGGCAGCGGTTTCGGTCTCGCTGGCCGGTGCACCCGGGGTTGGCGGTGATGCCCAGGGCGACGTCCTGACCGGTATCGAGAATCTCATCGGATCGGCCAATGATGATACGCTGGTCGGTGATGGCTCGGCCAACGTGCTGACCGGCGGGGCCGGCAACGACCGGCTGGATGGTGCGGCAGGCAACGACACCCTGCTGGGCGGCGCGGGCGACGACACCTTCCTTTCCGGCGCTGGCGCTGATTCCATGGTTGGCGGTCTTGGTGCCGACACGATCGATTATGGTGCATCGGCCGCTGCGGTAACCGTCAACCTCGGCGCAGGAACGGGTACCGGTGGCGATGCCGATGGCGATGCCTATTCGGAAATCGAGAACCTGACAGGCTCAGGCTTTGCCGACATCCTGACCGGCAGCGATGATGTGGCCAATGTGCTGAACGGCGGTGGCGGCGATGATACGCTTGCCGGCGGCCTCGGCGCGGATACGCTCATTGGCGGAGCTGGCACCGATACAGTCGATTATTCGGGTTCGCTGCAGGCGGTGACGGTCGACCTCTATCTCGGCACCGGTTCGGGCGGCCTGTCGAGCGGATCGACCGGCGACAGCTACAACAGCATCGAGAACGTTGCCGGTTCGGCCTATGACGATTCGATCATTGGCGGCCTTGGTGGAAACACGATCAACTCCGGCAACGGCAACGATACAGTGGCGGGCGGCGCCGGCGCCGATACGCTCCATGGCGGGCTTGGCACCGATACCCTCGACTATTCGAGCTCGGCTGCCGTGGCGGTCAACCTGCTCACTGGCTCGACCGCCGGCGGCGATGCCGCAGGCGATGTTGTCATCAACTTCGAAAATCTGACGGGCGGTGCCGGCAACGATACCTTGTCCGGCGATCTGGGCGGCAACGTGCTGACCGGCAATGCCGGCAGCGATCTGATCTCGGGCGATGACGGTGCCGATACGCTCAACGGCGGCGCCGATAACGATACACTCATCGGTGGCGCCGGTGCGGATGTGATCAATGGCGGCACAGGTGTCGACACGGCCGACTATTCGGCCTCGGCAACCGCCGTTTCGGTCGATCTGGGCACGGGCGCCGGCGCGGGCGGCGACGCCCAGGGTGACGTGTTGTCGCTTGTCGAAAATGTCATCGGCTCTGCCGGCAACGACACGCTTACCGGCAGCGCACTCGACAATGTCATCGATGGCGGTGCCGGCAACGACTGGATGGTCGGCGGCGACGGCGGCGATGCCTTCATCGGCGGTGCGGGCACCGATACGGTCGACTATGTGGCTTCGACCAGCGCTGTCTCGGTCAACCTGACCACTTCGGTTCACGGGCTGGGGGCGCTTGGCGATACGTTCATTGCGGTCGAGAATATCGTCGGCACCAGCTTTGACGATACGCTGGTGGCCAATTCCGGCAATCGCCTCGACGGTGGGGCCGGCAGCGACTGGCTGATTGGCGGAGCCGGGTCCAATACACTCCTTGGTGGCACCGGCAATGACAATTTCGGCTCCGGTGCCGGGGCGGACAGCATCGATGGCGGCGACGGGATCGACGCCGTGCATTTTACCGGCGATACCACCGGGGTCACCGTCAACCTGACCTCCGGAACAGGCATCGGCGGCCGGGCGCAGGGCGATACCTATGCCAATATCGAACAGGTCTGGGGTTCGGAAGCCGCAGACCTGATCACCGGCGGCAGTATCGGTGAGGCGATCAACGGCAACGCGGGCAATGACATCATCGAAGGTCGTGGCGGCGCCGATACGCTCAATGGCGGTGCTGGCACCGACACGCTGAGCTATGCGGCGTCGGCGACCGGTGTCACGGTCTCCATCGTCGACAATGCGACCGCCAGCGGCGGTGAGGCGGCCGGCGATGTCATCGTCGGCTTCGAGAACCTGACTGGCGGATCGGGCAGCGATATGCTGACCGGCAACAGCGGCGCCAATGCCGTTGCCGGTGGAGATGGTAACGATACCGTCGAGGGCGGTGCGGGGGCCGATACGCTGGATGGCGGAAACGGCACCGATACGCTGAGTTATGCCAGTTCAGCCGCCGCGGTATACGTCAATCTCGCAACCGGTGCGGTGGCGGGTGGCGATGCAGCCCTGGATGTCATCAGCAATTTCGAGAATGTCACGGGATCGACGGCTAACGACACGCTGTTCGGCTCAAGCGGCGCCAACGTCCTGACCGGCGGCGCTGGCAATGACTGGCTAATCAGCGGTGATGGCGCGGACAGTCTCTATGGCGATGCCGGCAACGATTTCCTGAATGGTGGGGGTGGGGCCGATGTCATCAATGGCGGCACCGGCTTCGACATTGCCACCTATGAGAATAGCGCCAGCGGTGTCACGGTGGATCTCAGCGGCACCATCGCCAATTCAGGGGGCGAAGCCACCGGCGATGTGCTCACCGGCATCGAGGGTGTCTATGGCTCTACCAATGCGGACCGGCTGATCGGCGACAACCTCAACAATGAGCTTTCCGGCGATGACGACAACGATACGCTGTCCGGTGGCGGCGGTGCCGACACGCTTTCCGGCGATGACGGCATCGATACCGCCGATTATGCGGCCTCGCTCGATGCAGTGTCGGTGTCGCTTGCGTCCGGCACCGGCACAGGCGGCGATGCCCAGGGCGATACGCTCATGGACATCGAAAATCTCGTCGGTTCGGCCCAGTCCGATACGCTGATCGGTGATACGGCTGCGAACGTGCTCGACGGCGGCAATGGCGCGGACATCATTCTGGGCGGCGCGTCGAACGATACCATCAACGGCGGCGGCGGCGATGACACCCTGCAGGGCGATTCCGGTGCCGACGCGATCGACGGCGGTGTCGGCCTCGATACCGCCAGCTACAGCGCATCGGCTAGTGCAGTCACCGTCAGCCTGGTGAGCGGAGCCACCAATACCGGCGGCGATGCGGCCGGCGATGTCCTCACCAATGTCGAGCATCTGATCGGCTCGAACTATGCCGACCGTCTTGTCGGCGAGGATGGCGCCAACAGCCTGAGCGGCGGCGATGGCAATGATACGCTGGCGGGTGGCGGCGGCGCAGACACTCTGAATGGTGGAGCCGGAACCGACGCGGTTGACTATTCGGGCTCGCTGTCGGCGGTTACGGTAAACCTTTCGACGCTGGCGGGCGTCGGCGGCGATGCGCAGGGTGATTCCTACGTTTCGATCGAGAACGTCATCGGGTCAGTGAGCAATGACGTGGTGATCGCAAACAGCGGCGCCAACTGGGTCGATGCCGGTGCGGGCAACGATACGCTGAGCGGAGATGCCGGCGACGATACCCTGCTCGGCAATACCGGCAACGATGTGATTGCCGGTGGAGCGGGTGCCGACAGCCTTGATGGCGGGGCAGGCATCGATACGCTCGACTATTCGGGTTCCTCCGCCAATGTGACCGTTAATCTGGCTGCAAACTCCGCTACCTCCGGCGATGCGACCGGCGACACGATTGCCAATTTTGAAAATGTCATCGGCACGACTTACGGTGACCAGTTGTCGGGCTCCAGCCTCAACAACCTGCTCAGTGGCGGCGACGGCGCCGATACGATCGCCGGCGATGCCGGCGCCGATACGCTGGATGGCGGCGATGGCGCCGATGAGCTCGTGGGCGGGGCTGGCGCGGATTCGCTGGTCGGCGGCAACGGGCTGGATACGGCATCCTATACCGCCTCTGCGGCGGCGGTTACCGTCAATCTTGGCGCTGGCACCGGCATCGGCGGCGATGCACAGGGCGATGTGCTGTCCGGCGTCGAGGGTCTCAGCGGCTCCAGCTTCAACGATGTGCTGACCGGAAGCTCGGTCGCCAACACCCTTCTGGGCAATGATGGCGACGACACACTGGTCGGTGGCGCCGGAGCCGATACGCTGAATGGCGGGGCTGGTCTCGATACGGCCGACTATTCGGCCGAAACCTCGGCGGTCGAGGTCGATCTTGCCGGCAACAGCAATGCCGGCGCTGCGGCCGGCGATGTGCTGATTTCGGTCGAGAATGTCATCGGTTCGGCCAACAGTGATACAATCGGCGGCGATGGCAATGCCAACCTCCTTTCGGGCGGCGCAGGCGATGACAGGCTGTCGGGCCTTGCCGGCGACGATACCCTCGACGGCGGGCTCGGCAATGATACGTTGGTCGGTGGCGCGGGATCCGACACCCTGATCGGCGGCACGGGCGTCGATACGGCGTCCTATGCAGGGGCAGCAGCGGCGGTCACGGTCAGCCTTGCGGCGGGCGCCACCAATACCGGCAGTGATGCGGCGGGTGATGTGCTCTCCGAAATCGAGAACCTGATCGGTTCAAGTTTCGATGACCTGCTCTCCGGCAATGATGAAGCCAATGTGATCACCGGCGGACTCGGATTTGATACGCTGATCGGCGGCGCCGGTGCCGACACGCTCGATGGTGGTGTCGCTGGCGCCCAGGCAAGCTATGCGGCCTCGTTGCAGGCGGTGAATGTCGATCTCGGCGTCGGTGTTGGCACCGGCGCCGGCCTTGGCGGCGATGCCGCGGGCGATGTGCTCGTCAATGTCACTCAGGTGATCGGCTCGACCGGCAATGATACGTTGATCGGCAACGACACCGACAACCTTCTGAATGGCGGCGCCGGCAACGACACGATGTTCGGTCGCGACGGCGAGGATACAATCCAGGGCGGTGAAGGCAACGACACGATCGGTGGAGGTTTGGGTGCCGATTCGCTCGATGGCGGCAACGGCATTGATACACTCGACTATTCTGGGTCGGCAGTCGCTGTTGCCGTTGATCTTGCCAACAACACTGTCAGCGGCGGCGATGCCGATGGCGACACCATTGCCAATTTTGAAAACGCTACCGGATCAGCCAATGATGACGTTCTGACCGGCTCGACGGGTGCCAACCTGCTGGCCGGCGGCAGCGGTGCAGACTTTATCTCTGGTGGTGCCGGCAACGATACGTTGGATGCCGGAGATGGGGATGACGTCCTGATTGGTGGCGCCGGCGCCGACAGTATCGACGGTGGCCTGGGACGGGATCTGGTCAACTACTTTGCCTCGGCCAGCGGAGTGACGGTGAATCTCGGCGCGGGAACGGGCCTGGGCGGCGATGCAGCCGGCGATGTGCTGATCAATGTCGAGGACGTCAATGGTTCGGCGCTGAATG
>ERZ761609.438-NODE-438-length-48909-cov-21.433885_pt1 | contig 48909 bp, 54 predicted proteins | sample MGYA00511163_ERZ761609 | MGnify/ENA primary metagenome ERZ761609 (study PRJEB28899, sample SAMN02445070) | bioreactor sludge metagenome | biome: EBPR sludge | place: Australia: Brisbane, Thorneside Wastewater Treatment Plant | collected 2011-12-16 ... | reverse complement strand
CTAATGGTGATAGGCCGGACGGAAGGAGTTAGAAAAGAAAGGTTAAATGAACTAAGGGTGAATGGCATTGAGGCAATAACCGCTAAAAAAGGAGATGTCATTTCTTTACCCTGGCCAACAAAGATTTCAAAGGACGATAAATTGTATAAAATCCTTGAGGATAAACATGGCTAGAATTATTTATTACCGAAAGAAATGTATTGGCTGTGGTATCTGCTATGAACGCCAACCCGACTACTGGCGAATGTCCAGAAAAGATGGGAAGGCGAATTTGATAGGGTCGACTGTAAATAAAGGTATTCATTCGAAGCTAAACGCTGTAGTCATACAGGGGTCGCTGCTAGTAGCCAAATCTTGCCCTGCTGGAGCCATAAAGGTTATTTTGTAATTTAATCTGTCCTTGGTTTTTGGTGTTGAAAACCTGTTTTTTTATTTGGAAACACTAACCATTCACAATTATAACAGTCCTTTTTGATTTTGAGGATCATTCCTGATAAAAATCATACTGTGAGTTGTTGGCTATAATTACTTTAGCCATCGATGGAAAATAATCGCTTTATCACCTGGCCTATGTTGGCGGGTATTACTATGATGCTACTGTTATTGGTGGCTGAATTTTTAACGCACGTGTTGGGTAACGTTGCTTATGTGGCTATCTGTGTTATTACATTGTGGTTTACTCAAGGTAGAAAGCAAATTATTTTGATTACGGTTATTGCCACAGTATTACTTATAGTAGGTTATATCCTGGCCATTCCTATTTCTGAACCTGCAGACCAGGTCACATTTTTTGTCAACCGGGTTTCGGCAGTTGTAGTAATCTGGTTTGCTTGCTTCTTCACCATCCGATACCAGAAAGCACTGGCAGATGAAAGTAGACAGCGACTGGAGATAGAGGAGAGGAAAATTGGTGAAGCAAGATTACGAAGTAGTCAGGAGATGCATCAGGCTATTGCTAGAAATTTCCCGGAAGGATGGATCGGAATTTTAGATGAGGACTTAAAATATATTTTTGCGAATGGTAGGGGATTGAAACAGGCTGGAATAAAACAAGCGGATCTAATAGGGCAAAGATTTGGTAAAATACTGGGTGTTGATGTTGAGATATTTTTGGAAAGAGCTAAGCAGTGTAATCATATTGCATTTGATGTTGAGTACAATAAGCGGAATTATGAAGTGAATATTGGTCCATTTTTAAGTAATCTCAAAATAAAACGTTTGTTGGTTGTTGTTCATGATATTACCACAAAAAAGGAAACTGAAATCAGGCTCACTAAGGCATTGGCGAGAGAACGTGAGCTTAATGAATTAAAATCAAGATTTGTGACCATGGCCTCTCATGAATTTAGAACGCCCTTGACCACCATTCAGTCTTCAGCGACTTTGCTGGGTAAGTACTCTGGAGATGCCTATGAAAAAGAGAAAGGCACGCATGTGATGAAGATAAAGAACTCGGTAAAGTTGCTTACGGAAATTCTAAGTGATTTTCTCTCTTTTGAAAAACTTGAGAAGGAAAGCCTGGCTTCCAGTAATGAAATCATCCATTTAAGGAATTTTCTGGATAAGGTAATGGTTGAAGCAGAAGTAATCAAACGTGACAATCAACGGTTAGAAATAAAATATGATGGTAAGGATGACATCACTACAGACCGAAAGTTTCTTAAAAGTATTATTTATAATCTTTTGTCAAATGCCTTTAAGTATAGTGGCGAAGATGACACGGTTATAGTACAGGTTGAAATTGTAAACGGGTTACTTACAATTAGTGTAATAGATCATGGATTGGGCATACCGCAAGAGGAGCATCAATACGTATTTGATCGGTTTTTCCGCGCTAATAATGTTGTAAATATTCATGGCACAGGTCTTGGGTTAACCATAGTAAAAAAGTATGTTGATCTTTTGGGAGGGACACTTTCTTTTACAAGTACTATGGGAGAAAAAACAATTTTCACCGTTCAACTTCCAATTGGCCATACGCCTGTTTTAAAAGATCATTAAATCTTAAAGGATTGAATTGTATATTGTGATGTGGAGTCATAACAATAACTCATCGCCAGAATAGGTGAGGGTAGATCTGGATGAAAATTGTATTACAACATTTTTTCTTATTCTTACTTTTTACCTATGCCATTTATGTTCATCCTGGTGCTGTGGCTCTTATGTTGAGTAACATTGGATACTCTATTTGCAATGCAAAAGCTGGTTAAACTCCCTTTGGTATTTCTCTTTATAGCCTCATTGATTGGCCTTGTCCTGCGGTGGCATTATTTTCAACCCATTGTAGCATTTAAGTATCCTTTTTGGTTACATGCGCACTCGCACCTTATGTTCTTGGGTTGGGTATTCAATGCTTTATCTATTGGTTATGTAATTTGTTTTTTACCTGAATCAGCACAAAGGAGATATAAAGGAATATTTTATACCCTTAATCTTTTGGTTTTGGGTATGTTGATTTCTTTCCCACTGCAAGGATACGGTGTTTATTCCATCGCCATATCCACCCTGCATACTGCCGTTGTTGTTATTTATTGCCTTAAATTTTTTAAGGATACTATATCGACTAAATCAAATATCTCCATTTGGTTTGCCAGGGTGTCTTTGAGTTTTTTTCTCATTTCAGCAATTGGCCCCTTTGTCGTTGGTGTTCTGGCCGCAAAAGGTCTGGGGCAATCAGACGGATATCATCTTGCGGTATATTATTACCTTCACTTTCAATATAATGGTGTTTTCACATTTGGTGTTTTTGCTTTATTTTTTCATTTACTTACAGTAAGAGGAATTGATTTTCATTTAGAACACGCAACCAGGTTTGGCTGGCTATTGTTTTTTTCTTGTTTTCCAGCTTACGCCCTCTCATCCTTATGGACCAGCCCACCACTGATCGCAAATTGGATCGGCCTGCTTGCTGCTGGTACTCAAGTAATAGCGTTCTATTATTTCTTGAAGTCCATTAACAGAAGTTGGCCTGCAATAGGGGAAATGTTCACCAAACCATCGCGCTTGTTGTTGATTGTATCGCTCGTAGCATTTGGCGCCAAACTACTCCTGCAACTCCTTTCGGTTCATCCATCCATTGCAGTGTTGGCTTATGAAATTCGTTTTTATGTGATTGCTTACTTACACCTCGTTTTAATAGGAATGATCTCCTTGTTTTTGATCGTATGGTACAAGGAGTGGAATTTGCTTCCGTTGAAACGACTATACATTTATCTTCTGCTAATTGGTTTTATCAGCTCAGAACTTGTTATGATCAGTATAGGTTGGTGGCCTGGTTTTTTTAATATTCCAAAGTGGATGGTGATTACCTCTGTGATTATGGCAATTGGAATTACGGGGATAATCTATGACTTTCTATTTACCCCTAATACTAAAGTATTATCAAATGAAATCTGATAATACTGCTATTGACGATTATTGGATTTTTTCGAATCTTCCTGTTTGTTCTTTTATTTTTATTCGGAAAGAACTTGGTACGTCTTGTCGAATATAGGGAACGACTGTTTCGCCTGTTGAAATGGGCCCAATCCGATCATTAAGAATTTGCATAGCCTCATCTCTAGCTGCATCATTTTCTATCTTTTCGTATTCACCCCATAAGATGACGCATCGCCAGCTATTCATATTTTCGATTTGATCTACCTCAAAGCATACCTTTGGGTTTTTATTCATCATATCAATCTTCATCCCATTTTTAGAATGACAGTAAATGTAACCGTCCTTGTATGCATAGGTGATAGGAACCACGTATAGTTTTTCGTCAGCGTAACATGCCAGCCGTCCAATTATTTGACTTTGGAGCACATTGACGATTTGATTATTGTTCATTTTTCCTAACATACTATATTACTTTAGGTGTATTCCTTTGCTTAGTAAATGTGATTTACCTTGTAAAGTTAAACCAATAGTTGTCATTATTTTATGACATTGATCATTTCCTGTTACAGCCTATTCTGAAGGGGAGTAGTGGGTTTTTTAAAGGGTTTGTTATTAAATCAGAATCTAAACTCTACTGTGGAATAATAATTCCTTCCTGGTCTGGGAATACCGCCCCAATCGAGGTGCTCTCTGTAGTATTTGTCAGTGAGATTTTCAATGCCCAAACTAAAACTCCATTTCCCCAAACGATTATTGGTATGATAGCCAACTCTTAAGTTGAATATAGAGTAGCCAGGCGTATTCTGTTCTCCAAAATTTTCGCTTACCTGTGTTTGAGCCAGGGCTCCTTCCCATTCCAACTGTCCATTGAATTTATTTTTTTCGAAACGAAGAGAATTTACATTCTTAAAAGCAGGAATGAAGGGAAGCGGATCACCCGAAAACGTTTCTGCCCGCGTACCCTTGAAGCTGCTGATGAGCTGAATATTTTTTATTGGTGAAACCAGGGCAGATAATTCAGCACCCCAGAATCTGGCATCGGATATATTCTCATACACCTTCACACCCTGGGCGCCAGGTGTCATGGCATCGAGCTGGGTGTCTACATAGGCAAGTATGTAATCCGGGTTTTGCTGGTAAAACACGGTGCTGTTTAATTCCAACCAGTTATTGAAAAACTCAATTCCAAAGTCTGAAGTAAGACTTTTTTCTACTTTTAGATGGGGATTGCCCAGGTAGTCATGATTGTCCTGTCTGTTGAATAAATAGAAACCAAACAATTCTGCATTAGCAGGGAGCCTTTCTCCATAACCTCCATGGAGTGTGAGTATGAAATTGTTAAAAAATGATTTGCTTATACTTGCATTAAATGATTTGGTTAAATTTTGGGAAGATGAATTGAATGAAGAATAGAATACTTCCAGTTGATCTTTTCCGAACCCTTCTTCAATAGTGGTGCTGGAAACATCCAATCTTGCGTTTAGATTTACTTTTACAAGGCTTGATACTTTGATGTCATCACCCATGTAAAAACCAGCAACAGTTCGATACGAAGATGGCCATGTTTGCATGTACATAGAGGAACCATCACTGGCATACATCACCATTTCGGCCAGAACACGGTTGTGGTACAAGTCCGACCGAAGTTTGATTTTATGATTATTTAATTTTTTGATTTTGGCTTCTGCATAAGCGCCATAAGTACTGCTCCATCCTGGCATATCCATGTGCATCAACACTTCGCGTTGGGAATCATCCATTTGATGGTACACCTCATTGGCATACACTTTTGCCTCCAGGTTATTTAACCATCCCGAATCGGTATGACGGATATAAGACAAAGCATACATGGAGGCCCTTGCTTTACCTACATCCATTGATAGTGCGGGAAAACCGATGTTTTTCCCCTCGTCAATCAAAAAATTTGCTTTTAGTGTATCCTTTTTGATGCCCCACTTTCCGGCTAAAGAAAAGTTGGTCTTTTCAAATTGAGAGAATTTAACTGTCTGCCCTTGCCCATCTTTATAATTCTGGCTTTTTCTGTAGATAACGCTGGCACGGTAGGCGCTATTTTGATGTGAGAAATTAGCATCGGTGAAATAGTTGACTCCTTTGGAAACGGATTGGTAGCCAACGCCTGCTCTACCTGTAATGCTTTGCTTATTTATCATTGGTTCTGCCAATCTTAAATTTAAGCTGCCTCCAATGGTACTCCCCATAGAAGACCCATTGGTACCGAGTGATGCATCAATGCTTTTAAGGTTTTGAGGCTCCACGTAAATAGTGACCGGATCCATTTTATCTGTACAGGCGCTGAACATTCGCATGCCATCAATAGTGACGTTGATTTGTCCTCCAGACATACCTCGAATTACAGGCTCTTGTCCGTAAGCACTTCTTCGGATCAGGTAGACTCCATTCATACGCGACAAGATGTCTTCTGTATTGGCTGATTGATTGGCACGATAGAAATTTTGAAGAGTATCTTCTTCCGTCTGCACGGATTGAATCACTACTTCCGACAGGATACGTGTTTGCAATGAGTCCTGTGCTTGTACAAAGCTTGAAGTAATAATTAATAGGAATAAATAGTATAATATTCTCATAATTCAAATGGTTGACCGGGACCAGCCTTTTGAGCCAATCCCGGAAACCCAACCCTTATCTTTATATGTCTAGATCGAAATACAATTCTTTAACCATCTCACCTTTTGACAGGTTGAGGTGTATGCGCCAATCACCCGTCATGGTGAAGTTTACTTTACCAACATAGTGGCCATTGCTTTTATGAATTGGCGATATGTTGTTAGGTGAACCATGTCCCATAGAAGGCATTTCCGGTTCCATGGTAATAGTAAAATCCGTTACCGGAGGGAAGGAATCCATGCTTTGTTTGGTATGGATCATCACTTCGAAATCGTTCACACCTACTTTTGGTTTTTTATTGAAATGATAGGACACAAAATACTTCATACCATCTTCTGTAGTGAACGAGTGCATTCTTGTTTTTTCTGGAGTAACCACATTTAGATCCAACTCAACAAAGTCTTCAGTATTCTTTGCCTTATTTTGAATCCTCACTTTTAGCTTCCAGCTTCCAATATCAGTTCCGGAAGGCATGATAAAATTTATAGCTCCTGGGTAAAGAGTGTTGACAGCCTGTTCTGAAGCAGGGTTGTCAACCGGGGCACTGTGTTTCATGCCAGAAACCATACTCATCATGGGCATGAATTGCACTATGGATTCATTTATGGATTCGTCTGTTGTGGTATTGGTCAATTTGGCGTACAAGATGTTGTAGCCCACAAACAGCTCTTCTTCTTCTGCCCATATTTCCACTTTTGTGTTAGCGGTGGTGGCTACACCTTCTGCAATTTTAGTTAAACCTTCTGTGGGGTTAATCTGAGCTTCATCGTCACTACAGGATAAAGACAATAGTGTGCTCAATATGATTCCTGATGAAATCAATCTTAATTTCATAATGTATTATTATTAAATGAATAATGCTTATTGTTGAATTATCACATAAAAGGATGGTGCTCAATATTGAGCGCCCATGTGACTTTAAGCAGGCGGATGATCAATTTTATTCACGGGGTTATCAGGCCAATGAATAATATATTCAGAGTAGGTGATGGCATCTGTGCCAAATCGTGATGGTATATGATTTGTAAACTGTACAAATCCGATAGGATATTCGGTAAAGTTAATTTTCTGTATTGGAGGCGTATCTGGTGTTTGTTCCGCTGGTGCTGCAGATACCCGTTTCAGTTTTTGCATCAGGATGCACTTCCCATTGCACGCCATTTCGGGCTTATCTTTATTGATACAGAGTACCTTAGCAAAGAAATCTTGATTAGTATAGTATTCTACTAATGGATGGATAGGTCTCAGCAACGCAATTCCATATAAAAGAATAAATGCCCAGCCAAAAATTATCTTCTTCACGCCACAAATTTAAAAACAACGTTCAAAGTAAAAGATGATTTAAATCATATGTGATTATTTTTTGTCGGAATTTTTTGCTTACTATAAATAAATTGAAGTGAAAAAAATTTGAATTACTTACGGGCTGAATTACACGATATTTGTTGCTTTATTTTCATTAAAATTGGTAACTGCATTATGGTCACCTTGACTCTTTTCTGTAGCCTCCTTGATCATCACGAACTCTAAAATATTTTCATTATCCAGCGCGCCTACAAGTTGGTCGCCATCGTAAATGGGAGCTATTACCTGTCGGTTCAGTTGCATTTTAGGCCAGGCTTCTTTGAGTAGCGTGTTTTGCTGGAAGCTCAAGGCACTTTTATGCATAGCTTCTGCAATTTTTCCGTCCTTGCCTTTTTCAGACAGGGCTTTTATAATCTGATTTCTATCCAGCGTACCAGCGGGGTCTCCATTTTGCATTACCAGAAAGTTTTTTTCCTGCCCGTTGAGCAGAAGTTGCACAGCAGATGAGATGGGAGCGTCATAGTCCAATGTGTGAAAATCCCTGATCATTGCATCCTTCACGGTAAAATCAGCCATCATAAATTGGGTTTTGGTTGAACCCACTTCGGCTTGAGCACCTATGAAAATAAAAATGCCTATAAATACCAGGAAAGGATTAAAAAATAATCCCAAAAGAATAAATCCAACAGAAATTGCCTGGCCAATAGAAGCAGCAACTCGGGTAGCAATGTGCCGTTTAAACTTGAAACCCAAAAGAGCCCTTAAAACACGCCCACCATCCATAGGAAAAGCGGGAAGCATGTTGAAAACGGCCAGTATGATATTTACGCTAAATAAGTTGGGAAGCAGGTTACCTGCATGAACAGCAACTATAGAATCTGCGGTAAAAATATCAGCTGGATTAACGAACGGTAAAAGAATAGCAGCAATCAACAAGTTGACAACAGGCCCAGCTACTGCTACTATTAGTTCCTGCTTTGGTTTTTCGGGCATTGACTCAAGACTGGCCAGTCCACCAATTGGCAATAGTGTAATACTTCTGGTCTTTATTCCATATCGTTTGGCGGCAAGGGCATGACCAAACTCATGGAGAACCACGCAACCAAAGATCAGCAATACAAAAAGAACACTCCAAAGTGTATTTTCGGCAGTACTCCCTGCCCTTAAATTGATAAATACTATCCATCCGATGAGTAAAACAAAAGTCCAGTGTACCGTAACTTTAATGCCTCCTATAATTCCTAATTGTAAAGAATTTTTCATTTCAGTATTTCTATTTTCAAATTATTTAATACAACTCCGCCAGAACCAAACATCAGATTATACTCATTGGTTCGAAAATTAAATTCTACTACAACTTAGGAAACCTAATACTCAAATAATATGATGCCTATCACGCATATGAATGACTGTAATCACGTAAAGAATCATGATATTATGCGTTATCTGCATTAGCCATAAGGAATCAATATCATTTGATGAATCTCTCCCTTATTTTATCTACTGTATAGTATACCAGGGGCACCAGGTATACTGTAAGAATGAGTGACGATAACAACCCGCCAATGATCACCCATGCCAATCCGTTTTTCCATTCACTGGCAGTTCCTTTGGCAAGTGCAATGGGCAACATTCCGATTACCATAGAAAGGGTAGTCATTAGTATGGGGCGCATCCTTTCCTTGCCTGCCATGATCAAAGCTTCTTTATAATGTTTTCCTGAGGCTTTTAGCTGATTGGTAAAATCAACAATTAGGATTGCGTTCTTGGCCACCAAACCCATTAGCATAATCAATCCTAACAATGCAAATAAACTCAGATGATTCATACTCAGGTTTAACGCCAGAAATGCTCCAATGGCGGCAACAGGTATGGAAAATAGTACTACAAAAGGATAGATAAAACTATCGTAGAGCGCTACCATAATCAGGTAAATCAAAATGAATGAAATGATAAGCACTGCGCCAAGAGCACTAAAGCTGTCATTTTGCCTTTTAATGTCACTGCCCCACGCCATTTCAATGCCTTCCGGCAGAGGGTTTTCGTTGATATAGGCCACTACTTCATCGGCTACTGTTCCGGAAGGACGCCCTAGTGCATCACCTGTTAATGTAATCGCGGGCTGTCTGTCTAACCTTTCCAACAACGATGGTGAATTGTTCTGGACAACATCTGCAAATTGAGAGACTTCAATAGGCATACCCCGTGGATTGACAATCACCATTTTTTTCACATCTTCCATATTCTGGCGATTGAAGTCATCCAACCAAATCCTAACAGGGTATTCAGTACCCTGCTCGGTTAGCATGGCATCATCATTTCCGGTAAGAGCTGTTCGTATGCTTAGTCCTACATAGGCATTGGTAAGACCAAGTCGCTGCATCCGATCGTTATCAGGGATGATTTGAAATTCCGGACTTCCCTCTTCCACAGAAAGGCGAATATTGTCTGCCCCTGGTATTTTTTCCACCACCGACTTTAGATCGCTCCCCAATTGCATCACCTGAGCCGCATCACTTCCGCTTAGTGTAATTTCTATTGGAGCAGATCGGGGCACCAGACCCATTGCGGCCATTGAGTAATTGATACCTGGGAATTCATCTCTTAATGCTTCACGAATTTCTATCATGAATTCCTCTGTTGGTTGCTCATCCCGCTCAGCAGCAGGTTTTAATTGAATTGTTAGCTCGGTAATATTAACTGATCCAACTCCCAAACTCCCGATTCCTGTACTGGGTCCGCCCACATTGCTAAAGACGGTTGATACCGATGGTTGAGCTAAAATGAAACTTTCAATCTTCTGCGATACAATATTGTTTTGTTGTAATGTTGTTGTCTTATCGAATTCAAGGCTCATTCGGAATTTTCCCTGGTCTCCAGTGGCAATCAGCTCTTTTCCGATGATGCCTTGTCTCATTATTCCTATGGTTAGGACGAACAAGGCCAGGATTATACCTGTTGTGATCAGCTTATGGTCTAACACCCATTCTAATTGTCGCCCATACCAATTGATGAAACGATTTAATTGATGTTCAAACCAAAGTAAAAAACGGTTAAAGAGGTTTGTAGGTTGTAAATCTTCGGACTTTCCAATTCGAGAAGCCATCCAGGGTGTTAATGTAAATCCAACCAACAAACTTGTTAAGGTGGAGGTCACCACCACTACAGAAAATTGCTTGAGCATATCCGCAACAAAAACCTGTAGAAATAGAATAGGGAGGAACACCACCACATCCACCAGGGTGATGGACAGTGCTGAAAATCCGATTTCCATACGACCATCTAGGGCCGCTACGCGCTTGTTCTTTTTCATGTCCAGATGACGTTGGATGTTCTCCAACACCACTGTGGCATCATCTACCAGGATACCAATGATCAAAGACATAGCCAACAAGGTCATCAGATTGAGTGTGTAACCCAACAACCACATGACTGCGAAAGCAGTTACTAATGAAGTGGGGATGGCTACCAATACAATAAGTGAGTTTCGGATACTTCTTAAGAATAGAAGCATTACAATTGAAACCAGAATTACTGCTAAGGTGAGATCATATACTACAGAATTTACTGCTGCAATGGTATTGTCAGTAGAATCATCGGCAATAATAAATTTTACTCCCTCTGCCGTATACTGTTTTTCTATTTTTTCGAATTGACTGCGCACCAACTTTGAAACATCCACGGCATTGGCATCCCCTTGTTTTTTTAATAATAGCCCAATACCATTTTTACCATTGTAGCGGCTTACTGAAGTTATTTCTTTGATCCCGTCTGTTACTGTGGAAATATCTTTTACATAAACAGGACTTCCGGGGAAAGGCATTGCCACCTGCACGTATTTTATATCATCAATGCTTTTATACTTTCCAATGAGGCGTACGGGATTGTTTGCTGTGGACGACTGTACCTTTCCTGAAGGTACATCGAGGCCTGATCGATTGATTGCCTCCGTAACCTGATACAAGGAAAGTTTGTATAGTTTTAGTTTTTCCTGATCTACTTTTACCTGTATCTCCCTTTCTTCTCCACCCAACAATGTAATTTCAGCAACTCCCTTTAGTTGTTGAATTTGGGGTAGGAAATCATCTTTCATTTTTTGATAGAACTCAGTAGCCGGTAAATTACTGGTGGCACTGATTTGCATGATGGGCAAATCATTGGGTGATACCTTGCTCATAACAGGATTTAAAATATCCTGGGGCAGATCTTTGCGGATATTATCTATGTAGCGTTGGGCATCCTGCATTGTTTTGTCCAGGTCTGTTGCATACTTGAGGTTGACAATCAGAATGGAGGCATTGGGCAACGATTTGGTGACAATGAAATCGACACCTTCCAAATTGGATAAAGCATCTTCAATTTTTCGTGATACGGATGTTTCTACCTCCGTAGGGTCTGCGCCTGGATAGCCTGTTGTAATAACCACTACTGGTTGGTTGAAATCGGGCATCAACTCATAACTGAGATTTTTGTAACCCAAGAAACCAGCCAGTATGAAAATACTGAATAAAACTATAATCAGTGAAGGGCGGTTAATGGATATTTCGGTTATGTTCATTTTATTCTAATTCTTAATTGTGACATTGGCACCTTCAAAGAGATTAATGAGTCCATTGGTGATCACCATATCGCCCTCATTTAATCCCGATTGTATTACGGCAATACTCTTTCTTCTTTCTGCTATCTCTATATTTTGAAGTCTGGCCTTCCCTTGGTTCACCACATATACCTGGGGTTGGATATCTGATCCTATAATGGCTGAGGCTGGGATAGTTAAATGTTGCGTATTGGGTGCCTCTTTGATCTGGACTTTACCGAACATCCCTGATTTAATTTTGAGATCTTGTGTGTTTTTCACAAGAAATTGAACAGGAAAAGTATTTGCCAAATTGCCCTGGCTTCCTATTAGTGAAACCTTACCGGAAAGAGGTGTGGAAGTGTAAGTATCGGCCACAACTGTTACCGCATTGTTGATGTGAAATAAATTCAAATCATTTTCAGAAACATGGATGGTAAAACGAAGTGAAGAGATATCGGTCAATTGAAACAGTGGAACCCCGGGCGCTGCGAAAGAACCTACTTCTGTCATCTTTGCGGTTACTATTGCTTCAAAGGGTGCAGTTACAACCGTGCGACTAATTTGTTCCAACAAAGTACTGCGTTGCACCTGGGCAGATTTTAAACCAAGCTGGGCCTTTTCTAATTGTACTCCCTGGATAGCATCGGATGCTGCTAATATAGAGTAACGTTTTACATCTGCTTCAAGCCCTTCTATCTGTACTTCTACGGATTGAAGTTGTAGCTTCAGCATCTTGTCATCCAGTTTAAGAAGGTTGTCACCTTTTTTTACTGGACTGCCAACATCAGCAAACACTTGTACAACCTTGCCTTGAACATCAGCGCTCAATTTGGTTTCTTTATTGGGTTCAAAATTGCCAGTGAAATATTTCACATCTTCATCTGTTCCATACTTCACCATGTCTGCATTTACTTCAATGGCTTGCTCTTTGTCGTATGTATAAATACGATTTTGAGCAGTTTCCTTATTGCTTTTTAAACGCACCACCACAATGACAATGAATGCCAATGGGATAAGGATATAGAGAAACTTTTTCATTTTTATTTATTTAATAAGTTGCCAGTTATTTTTCTGAGGTCTAAATCTGCTTTCAGATAATCTACAATTGCCGATATATGCTGTTGCTGGGTTTCACGTAAAGTGTTATCAGCCATAAGCACATCATTAAGTGATGCAAGTCCTTGATTTTGTTGGAGTAAGGTTTGATCGTAGATAGATTGAGCAAGTTTCGTTTGATCTAATGTTGTCTTGACCGATCGTTCGGCTACAGATCTTTGTTGTTTTGCAGTTTCAATACCCAATGAGGTTTGGTCATTCAGTAAGCTTAATTGAAGATCATTGTTACTCAGCTCCAATTTTTTCTGGTTTAATTTCCTACTTGTGGTTGTACCATTAAACAATGGGTAAGAAAATTGAATTCCAGCAAAGCTTACTGGGTAGAATTTCAAAAAATCGTTGGGGGTCTTATCATAGCCAAAACCAGTTTGCCCATAGCTTCCGTACAATGACAGTGAGGGTAGTCGTGAATTTTTTAGCGTATGCAATTCGCTGTTCAGAAGATGATTTCGTTTTGTGATCAGGCGAAAGTCCAATGTGGGGGTTTCTGTATATTCATTTATCGATGATGGAATGATACTGGTCTCCACTTCCAGATCTTGATCCAGACGGATGCCAATAGTTATTTTTAAAGCATTGAGTACCTGCGTATACTTACTATAAACCTGTTCCCGCTGTGTGGTAAGTTGCTCTACTTGCAATTGAATCTTGGTTACATCAGTTTCTTTCGCCAGGAGTTGTTCTTTGAGCAATTGAATATTTCGCAAGAGCCTATTTGCATTGATTAGGTTTTCGTCAATGAATGCAACCTGATAATTAAGTATTTGTGCGTTGTAATACAGATTGGTAATCTCATAAAGAATTTGCTCTTCAGTTTTTTGATATTGTAACTGGGTAAGTTCGGTTGCTATTTTTGTGGTTTGAATAGCCCCATACACTTGAGGGTTATATAAGGGCATAGTGAGTTGTAAATTGGCATTGATGTTATGGGGTACTCCAAATTGAACTTGTTTGAATTGGCCTTCGGGTCCACCAAATGCCGATTGCGGCATGAACTGATACGGGAGTTCTATGAAATATTTATAATCAGCATTGATACTTAATTTTGGTATGAGGTTAGCTTTAGCCTCTTTCATTTTTTGTTGACTAATCTCATTGTTGTTTTTGGCGATCAGCAAATTCTTATTTTGCTGTTGTGCAGTGTCAAGACATTGCTGCAAAGTCCACACTTGGGCAAAAGTTTCTTTGCTGAAAAGCAGGCCTGTGAGGATTATCAGTAATCGAACGTACTTTATATTAATAAAGTGAATATTCACTAACATGACTGTATAAATTTTTTATTAAAAATTTGAAAACTAATTAATAATCTTTCCCAAAAAGTCACCAATAAAATAGGCAACAAACGCAGCCAAACCACCCAGGATAAGGGTTTCACTTATACCCCTTAGAATGCCAGATTGAGTAACAATCGACTTTAAATATCCTATTAAAATGAAGCCCAGTGCTGTTAATGCGCTTGACCAGAAGAATAAATTTTGTACAGGAGAAAGGAAATCAAACACATATACACCAAGCGGTATGAGCCCGATGAAAATAAATGATAAAAAAGTTACTAATCCTGTCTGGAAGGGTGATTTTGTGTCTTCAATCATATTTAATTCATCCTTCATCATTTCATTCACCCATCGGTCTTTATCCTGAGTAATTACATTCACTACCTGACCTAATAATGGTTCTTCAAATCCTTTTTTTCGATATATATCTTCTATTTCTTCTCTTTCTATTTCTGGTAAATGTTCTACTTCCCAATACTCAAGGTTTTTATGCTTGGTATAGTTTTGCTTTTCGCTCTTGGATGACATGTACGCGCCAACGGACATGGCAAACCCATCGGCAAAGAGGTTGGCAAAACCCAATATGAGTATTACTGAACTGTCCATCCCAGCTCCCACGGCTCCGGTGACTACTGCAAAGGTGGTCACACTGCCATCAATTCCACCATAAACAAATTCACCGAGATAGTCCTGATAGCTACCTAAGAATGAACTTCCTTTTTGATGAATATGTGATTCACTGTGTTTCATTGTGAATATATTTATTACTACTTCGGAATGATTTCTTTTATGGTTTATTCAAAGTAGTTTTTGTATGTAGAGAGGTAGGATTTAATTTCTTCCAAATCCTCTTTCTTAGCTCCATCAGAAAGGCTTTCTATCTGTTCTTTGAGTGGAAGTAAGTAGTTGTGCAACTGATCATGCGATTCGCCTTCCATAGTGCATTTATTGAGTATATCAGTGAACTCTAACAACAAATTTTCTTTGAGTGATTCAACCGAAGAATTAGTATCGCTTTGAGCAACATCAATTAGTTGCATCATATTTTGAATTCCCTCTGTAGTCTCAATATTGGCCATCCATTTATTTCCATTGTCTAACTGCACCAGGTTTGGGGCATCATGGCTGGCATGAGCTTCTTCACTTTGGTCATGTTCGTCTTTGTGCTTCTCGGTTGAGCAACCAGCAATAAGGAACAATAGGGTAATGGATAGAAAAGCTGTCTTTTTCATTTAGTTGTTTTTTATAGTTAAACTTTGTTTTGTTTTTTGGAAATATAAAGCCAAGCCAAAAAGGCAAATAGGGCAGTGAAGACTATTCTGAAAATCATGGCTTTAATTGTTTGTGTTTCGTACGCCTCACCCGAATTGATATGAAATAGCAATCCTAAAAAACCAGCAAATAAGATTCCAGTAACAATAGAGAGTAAGCGGGTGGTCCAGGCTTTACTATTGAACAAACCATAGGCACCTAACAGGTATAAGAACCCTGCCACGAAATTGGTGATAACAACAAACAATACGTAATCACCCTCCTTCTCCCTTATACCAAATAAATCAAAAATGACCGAACCACTCATGAACAGTGTCAACAGAGCAAATAGAGTAAGAATAATGGCAGCAGGTTTTAATAATTTCATCGTATTAATTATTTAGGGCTCATTAGGGTGAATAGGTTGGACATTAATTTGTTTCCCTTCACTTTAAGGTCAAAGGCATATCCTGACAAACGCCACTGAACCATGTGAAGTCGAAAACTACCCATAATAATGTGAGTCAAATCCTCAGGTGGGAGGTCATTATTGAATTGCTTTTGCTTTTGACCTTCACGAATGATCTGCATTAAGTGCATTTTGGTAATTGCCATAATATTTGTGATGGCCTTATTGATCTCTTTGCTTGCTTCCAGTAAACCGTCAGAAAAGATCGCAATCATGAAATGAGGGTTTTGTTTGAAAAACGCAAACTGACTGTTGAATAATGCTTTTAGTTTTTCCTGGGGACTTTCAATATCTGAGATCGTATTTTCAATTCTTGTATTTATATCTATTGCAAGATATTTCAACATTGTAATGACAATTTCTTCTTTGCTTTTGAAGTGCCTGTAGAGAGCAGATTCACTAAAGCCCATTTTGGCAGCCAGGTTCTTTGTGGTTAGTCCCGCAAGACCTAATTGTGTAAGAATTTCACCTGCTGCTTCTATGATTTCCAGTTGCCTTTGTTTGATTTCCATTTTAATTGGTTAAATATTAGTGGACTGCCTGCTTACTGTTCTGATAAAATCTCTTACCAATTCATTTATTGTATCCATAATTGGGTTACGGTGTGTTTAGCATTAAGGGTTTATTGATTTAAGCTTTAAAAAAGCGACCCCAAGCCAAACCACAGAGGCGGTCATTGCAATTGCTCCAATCAAAACAAAAATTGGCGGGGCACCCAAATAAACTTCAGCCAAAATTCCAATTGGCATAAGTAAGCCGATTAATGCCAGCCAGGAAATTGTTTTAACATTTGACAATTTGGATTGAAAGTGTAAAAGCAGGTAGCCGATAACAATATTGAGAAAGGCGAAAAGATTTCCATGCACGTGTGCAAGCCGTGCCTCAAAATGCTTTCCAGAGGAGTAAGAGGCCACCCATTCTTCTTTACCCGGGGCAAAGTCCCTCAGGTAAATCAATAAAAATCCGTAAGCCATAAAAGCTCCCATTGTCAGGAATCCGATGGCGATGTTGTTTTTGCCTGTTTTCATACTTTTACAAAGTTAGTGAATGTTCACTCTTTTACTACAAATTGCTCAAATAAATGGTTCAATCAATCCAAAAAAGTTATAAACATATATTTAAAAGCTTCTAAGTGCCCTTTTTTGAATCATTTATAAGCAAGGTTGCTGTTAAAGATTCAACTTTAGAACCACCCGATTGTCTGAAGCGAAAAGACTGTTTTTTTAATTTTTAAGGAGTGGATGAATCAAATTTGTAGTTTAGGAGTAATATGATAGCTAAGGTTAAACTTAACAGTAAACTATTAGTAGTATGGAACAATTCACAATAGGGGTTAGTCAGTTGTTAAAAAAAGAGTTATGAACAAAACTATTAGTTCGAAAAATCTCTTATACACATGTGGGAACCTCCTTAAAGGAAATATGAAAAAGGTCAGGATCAAGAGAGTTTACGAAAAGCCGTCCAAATCGGATGGCAAACGTGTTCTTGTGGACAGACTTTGGCCGAGGGGCTTGACAAAGGAAAAGGCGGCTGTTGATCTATGGTTGAAAAATATTGCCCCTACCACCGAACTCAGAAAGTGGTTTGATCATGACCCAAAGAAGTGGACGGAGTTTCAGAAGAAGTACTATCAAGAACTCGAAATGCAAAAGGATCAAATTTCCTTATTGAAAGCGGAGTTGAGGAAAGGAGAGGTGACATTGGTATACGGAGCAAGGGATGAAGAACACAATGCTGCTCTGGTTCTTAAGGAATTATTAAACCGTTAGTTCTGACTATATAAGGAGATTCTAAAATTTAAACCAAAAAAAATGAAGAATGTATTGATTGCGTTGGATTATAACCCAAGTGCACAAAAAGTTGCTGAGACCGGCTACCAGTTAGCAAAGTCAATGAATGCCAAGGTAACTTTATTGCATGTAGTTTCTGACTTCACCTATTATTCCTCTTTAAACTATTCTCCCATTATGGGATTTGAAAGTTTTAGTAATGCCGTTGAAACAGAGGGCAGTACTGAACTAAAGAGAGTGGCAAAAAATTACCTGGATAGATCAAAGCAACACTTAGGTGATGAAGCAATCCAAATAATCGTAAAAAGTGGCGAATTTGCTGGAACAATCTTGGAAACAGCAAATGAAGTAGGAGCAAACATTATTGTCATGGGTACACACAGCAGAAGAGGATTAGAGAAAATATTAGTTGGAAGTGTAGCGGAGAAAGTTTTAAATCATAGTTTGATACCGCTCTTTATTATTCCTACCCGATCCATGGAAGAAAATTAGGAAGAACAGAGGCTTGATTGAAATGGCCATCCATTTTGCAAATTGGTAGTCGCATTAAACTATTAAGATTAAATCGGAAATAACAACCGGAGAAAGGTTAAATTGATAAAAACGAAAAATATTAAAGTCATGTCCAAAGATCCTTATCAGATAAAGAAATCGTTGACTATTAAAAACGATACTTTTGATTACTATAGTCTTCCTGAATTGCAAAAGCAGGGACACGCTATTGAGAAGCTGCCCTTCTCCATTCGAATTTTGTTGGAAAATGCCTTGCGCAATTTTGATGATTTCGCAGTAACTAAGGAAAATATTGATACACTCCTGCACTGGAAGCCAAAGGGATCAGACAAAGATATTCCCTTTAAGCCTGCTCGTGTTTTAATGCAAGACTTTACGGGAGTTCCTGCTGTAGTGGATATAGCGGCACTCCGGGCAGAGGTGGCAAGAAAGGGAAAGGATCCGAATACTATCAACCCGCTTATCCCTGTTGATCTGGTGATAGACCACTCTGTACAAGTAGATTTTTTTGGAACTGATTATTCCTATGACCGCAATATAGACGAAGAGTACAAGCGCAATAAAGAACGTTACCAATTTCTGAAATGGGCACAGAATTCATTTGATAATTTTACCGTAGTACCTCCCGGTATGGGTATTTGCCATCAGGTGAACCTGGAGTATTTATCCAAAGGCGTCATTGAAAGAAACGGGGAAATATTTCCTGACACGTTAGTAGGATTGGATAGTCACACGCCAATGGTCAACGGTATTGGTGTAGTGGCCTGGGGCGTTGGCGGTATCGAAGCGGAAGCCGCTATTTTGGGGCAACCCCTCTATTTTATTATGCCGGAAGTAATCGGGCTTAAACTCACTGGCAAACTCCCGTTGGGTTCTACTGCTACTGATCTTGTTTTAACCATCGCCAATTTGCTGAGAAAGCGTGGCGTGGTTGGAAAGTTTGTAGAAGTCTTTGGTTCTGGATTAGATAACCTTTCAGTGCCTGACAGGGCAACCATTGGCAATATGTCACCCGAATTCGGAAGTACCATTACCTATTTCCCCATCGATGATAAAACGCTGGAGTACATGCGGAAAAGTAATCGCTCCGAAGAACAAATTAAATTGGTGGAAACGTATTGCAAAACGAATATGTTATGGCGCGAACACGAAGATAAAATCAACTATACGGATGTTGTAGAACTGGACATTTCAACCATCGAGCCCACTGTAGCGGGTCCCAAAAGACCACAGGATAAAATACTTTTAAAAGATTTTAAAAATAAGTTTATTGAATTGTTAGACGAGTCCTTCGATAGGAAATATATTTCTCAGGAGGATCGTGCTATGGAAAAGGCCATTACACGCTTTGATGGGGAAGGTGGGGATTTGCCATATTCATCGGCTGCAGCAAGCCCGCTTCCAACAGAAATAGAAGCCAAAGAAAAGGATGGTTTAAAAACGGTCTGGATCACGAGAGGACAAGAGAAGTTTATGCTTTCAGATGGTTCAGTGGCCATAGCAGCCATTACTTCCTGTACCAACACCTCCAATCCTTTCGTAATGGTAGGTGCAGGGTTGGTTGCCCGAAAAGCCAGGGAACACGGAATTGATGTAAAACCCTGGGTGAAAACTTCACTCGCACCGGGCTCTAAAGTGGTGACCGACTATCTTGAAAAGGCAGACTTGATGAAAGATTTGGAGGCGCTTCAATTTCATTTGGTGGGCTATGGCTGTACTTCATGTATTGGAAACTCCGGTCCCTTATCTCCCAAAATTGCAAAAGCAGTGGACGACCATAACCTGGTAGTGGCTTCTGTTCTTTCCGGAAATAGAAATTTTGAGGCCAGGATTCATCCTCAGGTGAAAATGAATTTTTTGATGTCACCCATGCTTGTGGTCGCTTATGCCATAGCAGGCCATGTGGATATTGATCTAATTAATGAGCCCATTAGCTATGACTCCAATCGGCAGCCGGTTTACCTTAAAGACATCTGGCCAACGGACGATGAAATAAATGACATCTTAAGCCGAGTCCTATCTCCTGACGATTTTGCGAAAAACTATGGGGAAATATTCGAGGGCAATGAGATTTGGAGAAACCTTGAAGTGCCAAAAGGCAAGTTGTATGAATGGGATGAGAACTCAACCTATATTAAGGAAATCCCATTTTTCCATGACATATCCGAAAAGCCAAACCCACTGGAAGATATAAAAGGTGCGCGCGCCTTAATAGTATTGGGAGATAGCGTAACTACCGACCATATCTCTCCAGCAGGTGGTTTTAACGAGCACTCAGCAGCGGGAAAATACTTGATAGAGCGAGGCGTAAAGAAAGAAAACTTTAATTCCTACGGATCGCGGAGGGGGAATGATGAGGTGATGGTGCGCGGTACATTTGCCAATGTGCGCATCAAAAATAAACTGGCCGAAAAAGAAGGTGGCTACACGACCCATTTGCCTTCTGGTAAAGAAATGACTGTTTATGATGCCTCCTTAAAATACAAAGAGGACCAAACACCTTTACTGGTTTTAACTGGAAAGGAGTACGGAAGTGGATCTTCGCGTGATTGGGCAGCGAAAGGGGCCTTTCTCTTGGGTATAAAATGCGTGTTGGCAGAAAGCTACGAACGCATTCACCGAAGCAACCTCGTAGGAATGGGTGTATTGCCACTTCAATACAAAGAGGGAGAAACAGCCGAAAGTTTAGGATTAACCGGTAAAGAGGTGTTTTCAATAACAGGAATTGCAAACGATATTAAGCCATTAAAGGAAATCGAGATAATCGCTAAAAACGAAACGGGGAAGGAAATCAAGTTTCAGGTAATAGCCCGGCTTGATTCGAAAATAGAAATTGAATACTACCGCAACGGTGGTATTTTACAATATGTTTTGCGACAATTTTTAAGTAAAAACTGAAACGTACCAGATTAGGTAGGCTTAAAACTGATTTTTCAATATTTTAAATAGGACATTCTTGTCCTATTTAAAATATTGCTATATATTGCCAATATTATATCAAACCAATACCAGTATCATCCCATGTTTTCAAAATCTTGTGAATACGGAATTAAAGCAACAGCATTTATAGCTGTAGAGGCTGCCAGGAACCATAGGGTCAGTTTGAAGGCAATTGCTAATGCTATTGATTCTCCTGTTGCATTTACTGCTAAGATTTTGCAACAGTTGGCTCGGACAGGGATCATTAACTCCGTTCAGGGCTCCATGGGTGGCTTTGAAGTGGATCAATCCAAAATGGATAAAATAACACTCAGCTTAATAGTAGAAGCATTCGATGGGGATAATGTTTATAAAGGTTGCGGACTTGGGCTGAATGCATGCAATGCAAGCAAGCCATGCCCGGTACACAATAAATTTGTTATAATCAGAGAAGAGCTAAAGAATATGCTAGAAGGTACTACAGTGAAAGATCTTGCAGCGGGATTAAAAGATGGAAGTACTTATTTGAAACGGTAAAAAAAAAATTGAAAATAAATCGGATATTTTTATCCTATTTAAAATGATGGATAGAAAATTTAATCTTTTTGTGTTGCTGGGCTTATTGTTGCCTACCCTTGCGTTGGCTCAACCTGAACCCAATCCAAATCCTGAGAATTGGCTGACGAGCCCTGGGATAATTGGTACGTTTTTCCTTATTGCAATTGTATTAATTATCGCGATTGTGATTATGCTCTTCCAGGTCAGTTCATATGTTCAAACGCTAAGGGCAAAAAAGATCAGAGCACAACGCCTTGCTTTTAATGAGGAGCTGATAGGACTAAATGAAGCCGGAATAGATGAAATATTGTTAAAGCGAAAGGAAGCACTAAAATATAGATTGGTAGGAGAGGAACTTGGCAGTGCCAAGGATGCTATGGATGAAAAGGGACTGGTCTACAAAGTAAGTCACGATCCTGGAAACCCATTGGTGGATGAAAAAAGAAAATCACCACTTACGTTTGAAACACCCTCTGGATTAAAACGAATTATTATTTTCTATTTAGGAGCTTCAGCATTTTGGTTGGTATTTGGCACTTTGGTGGGACAATATGTGGGTATGAAATTTGTGTGGCCAGACATGGATCATATTGCATGGCTATCCTTTGGACGATTGAGGCCAGTGCATACCAACACGGTCTTTTGGGGCTGGGCCTCCATGGCAATGATCGGACTGGGGTATTTTGTAATCGCAAGAACATCCAACACAACTATTCACAGTTACAGATGGGCCTGGGTAGGATGGTGGATGCTGAATGTGTCTGTCCTGTTGGGAAATATCTTTCTCATGATGGGGATTAACAACGGTGGCGGAGAATACCGGGAGTATATCTGGCCGGTAACGTTAATTTTTGCGCTTGGTCTGGTGATCACATTTTTCAACTATTATAAAACAGTTGCTAATCGAAAGATTTCAGAGATTTATATTTCCAATTGGTATATTCTCGCGGGTCTCATTTGGACAATCGTACTGGTTACTATTGGCTATCTTCCGTTCTATCAGGATGGTTTAGGAGAAACTGTAATTCAAGGTTATTATATGCATCAGGGAGTGGGGATGTGGTTTATGACATTCACCCTGGGATTAACCTATTATTATCTACCATCGTCATTAAATAAACCCATCTACTCGTATTCACTGGGTGTTCTTGCATTCTGGACTCAGATGTTATTCTACACCATGATAGGAACACATCATTTTGTATTTAGTCCGCTGCCCTGGTGGTTGCAAACGGTGGCAATCGTATTTAGTGCTGGTATGTTTATTCCTGTGGTGGCTGGTACTACTAATTTTTTGATGACAATGAAGGGAAGTTGGAATCAAATATCGAAGAGTTACATTTTGCCTTTCTTTCTAGTGGGTGTGATATTTTATTTCGTGGGCTCTACTCAGGGAAGTTTTCAGGCATTTCGGTTTACCAACTTCGTATGGCACTTTACCGATTTTAATGTGGCACACTCTCACATGACGATGTACGGGATAATTTCTTTTTTATTGTGGGCAAGTATTTATGCCATTCTTCCAAAAATCACTGGGAGAGAGCCGAAACAACTTTTTGTAGGAATACATTTTTGGATGGCTTTTATAGGATTGTTTGCCTACATGATTTCGATGATGGCAGGAGGAACATTAAAAGGATTGAGTTGGATTGAAGGCAAATATTTTATTGAGTCCGTTACGCTGATGAAACCTTATTGGGTATGGAGGGCCATTGGAGGTTCACTCATGTTCATTTCACACCTCATATTTGCCTACAATTTTTATATAATGACAAGAAATCCAATTGTTGTTATGGATAAGACTAAAATACAAGATCAAATTGCAGCTTAACGCTATTATATATGTTCAATTTGCATAAAGACCATCGTACCCTTGTTACCATCTCATTTGTTGTGTTTGTGCTACTGAGTTTATTCATCGCAGTTGTACCGGCTTATCAAATGCAGGATGTTTCCCCTTTGCCGAACCAGGCGGAGTTAACAGAAAGTGAACTAAAGGGGTTGAACCTATATATAAGTGAAGGGTGTGTGGCCTGCCATACCCAACAGGTTCGAAATATTGAGATGGATAAAATGTGGGGAGATCGCCCCTCTATTCCTTCTGATTATTATTATAGTAAAAGCCGGATGGATATTTGGAGACAATCGCCTTCGCTGTTGGGTAGCGAACGAACTGGTCCAGACCTTACAAATGTTGGAGTCAGGCAGCCGGCTATTCAATGGCATCTGTTACACCTCTATAATCCACGGACGGTAGTAGAGGAGTCGGTGATGCCTGCATATCCCTGGTTGTTTGAGGCGAAGGCGAATCCCAATGAAAATGATATGGTGGTGCCTGTACCTCCAAAATTTATAAAATCTGGAGACACTAAAATTATAGCTACACAAGAAGCCATGTACCTGGTAGCTTATTTGCAGACATTAAAGCAAACACCTTTACCTACAAATCCTGAATTTATTCCTTCTGTACGAAAAAAAGAGACTGTTCAATCAGATCAGAAATCAATGTTACCTGATGGAGAACAACTTTACATGCAAACCTGTGCAGCATGCCATCAATCCAATGGTCAGGGGTTGGCTGGCGCGTTTCCTCCATTGGCCGGGAGCAAGATTGTAAATGATGAGAATGCGGAGTTTATGATACAAATAATACTTCAAGGGTATGATGCCAGACCCGAATACGCAATGATGGTTGGGTTTGCAGATCAACTAACAGACGAAGAGATAGCGGCTATTGCCAATCATGAACGCTCGAGCTGGGGAAATAAAGCGCCTGCAATTACTGCCGAAGAGGTTGCCAGAATAAGAACATATACTTTATCACTAAATCAATAATAAAATGGAAAAAGAAAACTATTTACCCAGTTTAATAACAGCCACACCCATGGAAGGAAGAGAGTTGGCGATCAAGTTGGCACGTAAGTCAATCGCTGCTATTCAAACAGACCCTGAAGTAAGAAAAAAATTAAGGGCAGACTATGCCAATGACACCAAACAACTGATTGCTTCTGCTGAGGTAATTGCTTTGGAGTTTCAAACTATTGCAGCAGCAAACAATTATTGGAGATGAAAAATTGGGGGAAAGTGATTTTTGTTTTTCTAAGCACATTCTTGATACAGGGCAGTGTTTTAGCCTGTGAGCTGTGCAAGAAGAATCAACCCAAGGTATTAGAGGGGATCACACATGGTTCTGGGCCTCAGGGTGATACTGATTACTTGATTATAGGCGGGGCTATTGTAATAGTGAGTATTACGCTATTTCTAAGCCTAAAGTTTTTGATCAGACCCAACGAAAGCGATCCGAATCATATTAAGAACATTGTATTAAATACAAAGATGTAATGGAGGATAATCGAATCATAAAGGTGTTTTTGGATGAGGAGGAAAGACCATTCGCAGAGTTTGCCCCTCCTGTAAAATTTATTCTTGATACCACAAAAGTTCCGGACGGGAAACATCAACTTAAGGTTGTGGCAAAATCAACGAGTGGACTTGAGGGAATGAAGATTATCCCCTTTGAAGTGCGCAATGGCCCTTCCATTTCTGTAGTAGGACTGAAAGATAATGAAGTTGTGGAGGATCAAATTCCTATTACTATAAATGCATATGGTAGTGAAGGAAATGATGTTTTTGTGGTTAAGGGATCAGAGACCCCTAAGGGAATTCCATCCTGGGTGTGGGCTCTGGTTATTGCCTTCGTTGGTTTTGCATTATTTTATCTTATTATGTATTGGAATCCTGAATTATATAAATCATTTGTTTAAAGAGTAAAATCATGGAAGTAATAAAATTACCACAGATTAATGTGGAAATGGAGGGCGTGTCCCTAAAGGTACTCAATGTATCTGGGGAGGAGGGGATGCATATGCCTTTACACCACAGTACAAGAGAGGCTGTTGTGATCTGTCAGAGAGGATCTGCAGTACTGAATATGGATGGAAAAGAATACGAAATATCCCAGGGTAATAACACAATAATACCTGTAGGAGTTGAGCATAGCCTTACGACTCACAACGAATTTCGAGCGTATGTAGTTATGGATATTAAATCAGCAATCATATTTGAAAACAATTAATTATGAAAAATACAGCAGAGAAGACTATTAGTGAAATTGTAGCAGACGACTATCGTGCCGCACAGGTGTTTAAAAATCATAGCATTGATTTTTGTTGCAAAGGCAACAGAAGTGTGGGAGAGGCGTGTGAGGAGAAAAATATTGATGCCAATAAATTATTGGAGGAAATAGAACAGGTAAAACAGAACAAACCAAGTAGCACAACCGATTTTAAGAAGTGGCCATTGGACTTGCTTGCAGATTACATTGAAAAAACACATCACAGATATGTAGAAGAAAAATTGCCGATACTGAAGCAGTATTTACACAAACTCTGCCAGGTGCATGGGGACAGGCACCCTGAATTGTTTGAGATCAGTGAAGAATTCAACATGTCTGCCGGAGAGCTTGCTGCGCACATGAAAAAGGAGGAATTTATACTATTCCCATACATACGTAAAATGGCCAAGTCAAAAGAGAGTAAAACTACGTTGGATGCACCAAATTTTGGAACTGTGCAAAATCCAGTGCAGATGATGATGGATGAACATACTACAGAAGGGGATCGCTTTGAGAAGATATCGAAGCTAAGTAATAAGTATACACCCCCTGCTGACGGATGCAATACGTACAGAGTTACCTATGCTCTGCTTAACGAGTTCGAAGAGGATTTGCACCTTCATATTCATTTAGAAAACAATATTTTGTTTCCTAAAGCGATTGAGATGGAAAAGGAATTGTCTCCCCAAACACAAGATCAGTAGAAATGGAACCCAAGGTAGATTATAAAGCACTTGATTGGAAAACAGGTAATGTAAAGGGTTTCTCCGGAAAGCAATTGATTGATCAGGACAACGGTACGGTGAAGTTGGTACGTGTCGATCCACAGTCAAATTACCCATTGCATCGACATCCCGATAAAACGGAATATGCTTATGTTGTTGAAGGAGACTTTGAATTTATAGTTGGTGATAAAACCTATGACGGTGTGCCAGGTGATTTTTTAGTTTTTCCGCTGATGACAATGCACGCTATACACAACAAAACGGATAAAGCGGGAACACTTTTGATTGGAGCCATGATGAAAAATAAATAGTGGAATGAGGGGTCTCGAAACTTTATCGGAGGTATTAAACGATCTTTCTCTCAGGGGATATACTTTGGATTTCTCCCTGCATTCGGAAAAGGATTGTTTAATTTGTAGAAAGACAACGCGCCATCTTTCTTCTGATGAGTTTGACGTTGACGAGTACTACCGATTCGAGAAAGCGACTGATTCCAGAGATGAAGTAATTTTGTATGCATTGTCGTCATCAAAGTATAATGTAAAGGGAGTAGTGGTGAATACCTTTGGCATTTATACTAATGGTAGTACGTCTAAAATTGTGGAAAAATTAAAACAATCTTTAGCCCATGATGAAATTGACTGAACAATTGATAAAGTTTTTTAGACGGCCTGAAGAAGAGACAAAAAGGGAAGTCCCAGGAGGTGTTTGTCCTGTGTGTTGGGGCCATCAGGAGTATGATCAGAAGATAAGAAGGCTTTACAGAGACAAACAAATAGATGTAAACAATCATCAGGCAAGTTATCTGGCTATAAAGGAATTTGTTGTACACCATATTGATGGAATCAGATTGAGGGAAGGTGAGGTTGAGAATTGCCCAACTTGCGGGCATATAAATGATAAAGAACAAGAAGGAAAGACAAATAATTATGAATAGGCCACCCTCTCTTAAACGACTGGAAGAACTAATCCCATTAAGTCATGATCACCATCATGGGTTATGGCTGTCGATGAAAATACGAACTGGATTCAAAAAGGGAATTGCTCCTTCACGAATAAAAAAATACACTGATTGGTTTTTTGAAAATCATCTTTTACCTCATTTTGAGCTAGAGGAGATGTATGTGTTCCCTATTCTTGGAGGCGAGAATGAATTGGTAAGACGCGCACTAAGAGAACATCGAAAATTATGCCGGTTGTTCTACGCTCAACAGGAAATTGAAAGGAATCTTGTGCTTATTGAGGAGAAGCTGGTAAGTCATATTCGGTTTGAAGAGCGAGTACTCTTCGAGGAAATACAGAAAGTAGCAACACAGGAAGAGTTGGAAAAGGTGGCCATCACTCACCAGGCTACAGCAGCAGATATTGTTGCTATTGATAGTTGGGAGGATAGATTTTGGAAATAAAACAGATTGTGTATCTGACTAGCTCAAATCGCCCAACTTACCTGATTTGAAAAATACTTTTCCTAGTCCATACTTACCACCTCCTGAGAGCAAAAAGAAAATGCCAATGATAAAATATAATAATGCCTTTTCTTTTGTTCCGAATGGGTCGTCTGCGTGTCTAAGAAAGGCAGCAGTAGCCATTGTACAAGTTACGAAGAATGCTGCCGGACGAGTAAATAAACCAAGAGCGATTAATATGCCACCGAAAAATTCTGATAAACTGGCCATCCAGGCAAAAAAGACCGGCATTGGGAAACCGAGCTTTTCAACACCCCCAATGAATCCTTCGGAAGGGGGCATTTTCCCAAGACCGTGACCGAATGCCAGTAACAGCCCCGCACCTACTCTTAATACTAGTAATCCTGCATCTGTATAAATTTTATTCATAGGTCAACGATTTGAGGGTTAAATCAACTTGAAAAATGAGAATTACCAAAGTTGATCTGTATTTATTTTTTGTGGACGGTTCTAAATTACCTTAAACTGAAAGACTTGTTAATAAATTGTTAATGTAAAGATGAGCCTATTTGGAAAGCCTCTTGACTTTGAGTTCCTGAGCAAGGTTTACAGCTTCATAAAGATTAATCAATCCACCCGTACTGCTCATCTGACTAAATTCTATTTCACCTTTGCTTCCAGGCATATTGATTTTAAGATTATCAAATTTCCTTGTAGACTGCCGGATAATTTCTTTTACTTCCAGTGCCGTAAACTCTGGAAAATAGGACATGATCACTGCGGCTACTCCCGCAGTAACCGGGCTGGCCATGCTGGTGCCATTTAAATCTTTGTATTTATTGTCAGGAACTGTTGAGTAGATTTCTACTCCTGGAGCAAACAGGTCTACCGACTTTTTGCCATAATTGGAGAAACTTCCAACAAAGTCCTTGTCGGCTCCCCACGAAGATGCACCCACCTCCAACCAGTTTTTTGCCTCGGAGCCATCCAGGTAAAACCTTGTAGGATAGTTTTTCTCTACATCGATATCATCAGATTCATTTCCAGCTGCGTGAATTAAGAGCACTCCTTTTTGCACAGCATACTTAACAGCCTTATCCACTACTTCTTTTCTTGGGGATGTTGATTTCCCGAAACTCATATTAATAATATGTGCCCCATTATCAACAGCATATAAAATAGCGTTGGCTACATCCTTATCTCTTTCATCTCCATTGGGCACTGTTCTTACTGACATGATCCTCACATTATCGGCTATTCCTTTTATGCCAATATCATTATTTCTGTCAGCCGCAATAATACCTGCCACATGGGTGCCATGCATTGCATCTGGACCTTTCACATCATTGTTGCCATATCCTTTTTCGTACGGATCGTTATAATTATCTCCAACGATAGATCGCGGGTCAAAATCTTCATTATACCCGTACTCTACTATTTGCTGAAAGTGTTCTGCTGCTTCTTTGAGCTCCGAAACAAATTCTTCTATACTGTTTTCCGTACCGATATTTCTAAAGATGTTGAGCACAAAGCCTTTGGCGAAAAGCAGATTGGGTTCAGAGGATTCAAAGCTTTGCACCAAATCCTGCGTCAGCGAATCGGTCATAAGGAGTACTTTAAGTGTATCTACACTTAGACTAACATTTTGGTATAAGTTATTATAGAGTTCATATTGCTCCGTGTTTTCTGCTACCAGTTTTTCGAATTTTTGTTTCGCTTTTATATACTCTTCATAGGCTGGCTTTTCTTTTTTGCTAATTTTTTTCTCGTCAACACCTTCAAACTGTTTTTTGAGCTTAACATAAGCCCTGGTGAATTCATCAGTATCTTGATTGACATTGCCGTCTTTTCCCCCAATGAAATTCCATCCGTGTACATCATCGATATAGCCGTTGATGTCATCGTCAATTCCGTTGTCCGGAATTTCCCCTTCATTGGTCCATATCACATTGCGTAGGTCTTCATGGTCGATATCCACACCTGAGTCAACGACAGCAACAATAATCGTTCTTGACGGTTGATTCTTTAAAAGTGTCTGGTAGGCCTTTTCAGCACTTATGCCCTGTACACGATCTGCCACAGGGTCTTTCAAAAACCAGTCTTTTGAGATAGACCCGCTTTCCAATTGCTGTGAAAAGGCTGGAAAGGTGATTGAAATCCAAAATATTGAAAAGAAGAGGCACTTTCTCACTCGATTTATCATGAATTAACTTTATTTAAATATACCGGGTATGTGCCAATAAGATGCCAGAAATTGGTTTCAACGCAGTTTTTACATCCTGGACGGGATATTTTTCGGCTAAAAGTGAAAAGATATTACCCCTGTTATCTGCTTCCACTGGTTGCAAAACTTCAATCCAACTCTTTTTGCAACTTGAATATATAAACGAAAAACGGCTATGTTCCATATCTACTTTTTGTCTGTTGTGCTTTTCTTTGTGATGTTTTTTTCTCTGGCTGCGAGGTATATCAGGCAGTTTAATCGAGAGTCATTCGCTAATGCTGATAACAAGTGGACCAGGCTCAACGTGACACATTAACTGATCTTGCGGTAGCTGAAGACATTTCTTAATTAGGTCATGATATTCAGAGTGCCGAAGGCGGAACTCAAATGCCGACTTGTTGTCGCGCATTCTCAGCCCTAAAGGTCGCCTCCGCAATACTTTATAAAGCTTATCACAATCTACGTATAATTCGAGAGTGTGCCGAAGGCGGGACTCGAACCCGCACAGCTTGCGCCACACGCCTCTGAAACGTGCGTGTCTACCAATTTCACCACTTCGGCCGAAAAACACTGGTGCCCAGGACTGGATTCGAACCAGCACACCTTAACGGCACTACCCCCTCAAAGTAGCGTGTCTACCAATTTCACCACCTGGGCATTTCATGTTAATTAAAAGGGAATTTGCCGCGTTTGGCAAGGGGGCAAAAGTATAAAGGATTTGAAACTTTACCAATGTGTCACGCGGCCTGTTTTTTCCTTGCCAGTTTCTTGGTCAGATAGGATTGCACCTTCTGATAATTGGAATATTCCCGAAGCCCCAGATTCAATTTGAAATTATCATCAAATCTGATTTCCAGCTCCTTAAAAGTTGAATTTTTTCCCGTTTTTACTATCGATTCTCTCCAATAGATGACACGGCCCAGTGGATAGTGTTTTCTGCTATTTCTGATGGGGTACTTAATGGTAATCTTTTCATTGGCCAATTCAATTACTTTATAATTAATAAAGATGCGATAGGTAAGGAAAAGAGAGAGGGGAGTAAGTGCGATCAGAATCAGATAAGTATACCAGGCTGGTTCCTGATCCGAAGTGAATTCGATCAGGCTCATGCCAACTAAGATAAAGGAAATGACAATGAAGAGTCCAAAGGAGAAAAGCGTGCTGTTAAGTGGTTTTGATACAGTCAATTTATACTAATCAGGTTAGACACAACAAAGATAGAATTTTAACCTGTTTTCTGGTTCCATCAGGGTAATCAAGTGGTGTCATTATTTTTCACTTTTCTTACATCCTTGCTGTAAATATCATTGTGTAGGTAAAGATTCTAGGCAAAAACTTTAAATTGATACTATGCTATCCAAAAAATGTAAATACGCGATTCATGCCCTGGTTTACCTGGCCAGAAGGTATCAGCAGGGTCCTGTACATATACACGAGATAGCAGATAGGGAGAAAATCCCCAAGAAATTTTTGGAGGCCATTCTATTGGAGTTGCGCAAAGCAAAAATTTTGCAGAGCAAAAAGGGCAAGGGAGGTGGTTATTATCTTTTAAAAAAACCAGAAGAAGTCAACCTCATGGAAATAATCAGGCTCATGGATGGTGCAATTGCCATGCTACCCTGTGTCTCCTTAAATTATTATGAGTCGTGTGAGGAATGCAAGGACGAAGAGGCATGTAGCATTCGAATAGCGTTTGTCGGTGTTCGGGATGAAACACTTCGTATTTTGGCGGGAAGCACTCTGGACAAAATGGTTGCCACTAATCCTCAGTTAGAGTAGTCCCTAATCAAATTTTGAATGTATTCTTTTTCTGGTAGATGGCCGGTGAGGGTAATTGCTTTTTTTAAATGCGCAATGGCCAAAACATACATGGACAATATTATAATAGCTATTAACAGAAGTTTTGGAACAATTCATTTGTGTGTACTAGTTGCATTGCTATGCTTTTCCTGCGGCTCTCCAGAAAGAAAGAAACGGGATATGCCTGAAGGAATGGTCTTAATTCCGGAAGGATCCTTTCAAATGGGAGGAAAAGGTGAGCAGGCCTATGGGGATGAATTTCCATTGCATGAGGTGAGTGTCTCAGCATTTTATATGGATGCCACAGAAGTCACCAATGAGGAGTTTTTATCATTCGTAACAGCTACCAACTACGTGACTGTCGCGGAGCGAACTGTTGATTGGGATGAGTTGAAGTTGCAACTTCCACCGAATACTCCACAACCTCCTGATTCATTGCTCAAGCCTGGATCTCTTTTATTTAAACCAACTTCCGGGCCTGTAGACTTATCAAATCCGGTGTGGTGGGTGTGGACACTTGGAGCAGATTGGCAACATCCTGAAGGCCCCGGCAGCAATATTGAAAATAGAATGGATCATCCGGTAGTACATGTGAGTTGGGAAGATGCAAATGCTTATGCGAAATGGGCAGGAAAAAGATTGCCCACTGAGGCAGAGTGGGAGTGGGCGGCAATGGGTGGCTCAGATAATGCTATATATCCATGGGGAAATATTACTGCAGAGGAGGCATACGATAAAGCCAATTTCTGGCAAGGATTTTTTCCTTATGAAAACTTAGAAAAGGATGGGTATTTTGGTACAGCTCCGGTGAGGTCATTCCCAGCCAATGGATATGGTTTGTATGATATGGCAGGCAATGTATGGGAATGGTGCAGTGATATGTACCATGTAAATGCATACGAGCAGTCAATACGAGAAGGGATAGTTGTGAATCCAACAGGTCCCGAAGAGTCTTTTGATCCCATGGAACCCTATACCCCTAAACATGTATTAAGAGGAGGATCTTTTTTGTGCAACGATAGCTATTGCAGTGGATACAGGGTAGCGCGAAGAATGAAGTCAAGCGAAGATTCAGGGTTTAATCATACTGGATTCAGGTGTGTTAAAAATGTGACGGATTAAAGTAACTGACTTAATTTTTCTTATCCCGTTACCGTTCAAAATCAGTAAATTGCCAACATGGAAACCGTCCCTGCATCAACACTTATAAGTAAGAACCTCTTAGACCGACTCATCAAGGAGGGCACTTTAAAAACCTTTGAACCGGAAGCTGTTATCATTGATGAAAATGATTACATCAAAAGTGTTCCAATTGTACTTTCCGGATCTATTAAAGTGCTTAAGATAGACGAAGATGGCAAGGAGGTTTTATTGTACTACATAAAGCCTGGTGAGAGCTGTGTAATGTCATTTCTTGGAGCCACCTGTAATCAAACAAGTAAAATAAAAGCTATTGTGGAAGAAAAGGCAGAGATATTGATGTTGCCTATCCATAAATCATTTGAGCTCATTAAGGACAATCCGGCCTGGCTTGAATTTATTTTTCAATTGTATAACCGAAGGTTTGAAGAATTACTCGAGGTGGTCAATTCTGTTGTTTTCCAACATGTAGACGATAGGTTGTGGGATTTGCTTAAAAAGAAAGTGAAGATGCTAAAAACAAGTGAGTTAATCCTTACCCACCAGCAATTGGCTGATGAGTTGGGAACAGCAAGAGAAGTGGTGTCCCGTTTATTAAAACAATTAGAAAAAAACGATCAGGTTAAGCTTTCCAGAAATAAAGTTACAGTACTTGTAGCCGTGTGACCAATGTTACCTTGATCCGGTCAGCAGCTCATTGGTTTTGTGTTTCAGGATTCACTTTTGCATTATGGAGTTAGTAGGATATGTAGCCGCCATTATTATGGGCCTTTCACTGGGACTAATGGGCGGTGGCGGCTCAATACTTACCGTTCCTATACTGGTTTACCTATTTGGAATAGATCCGGTTACTTCTACGGCTTATTCATTGTTTGTGGTGGGGCTTACGAGTTTGATGGGGTCATTGAGTCATCTGAAAAGTGGGAATGTCCACTTAAAAACTGCGATAATTTTTGGTGCGCCCTCTATTGTATCCGTTTATATGGTGAGGAAATTTATCGTACCGATTATTCCAGATACTTTATTTTCAATGGGCACCTTCTCTCTCACGAAGCCATTGTTTGTTATGGTGCTTTTTGCCTTACTTATGCTTCTGGCTTCTGTTTCTATGATTCGAGGCACTAAGAAATCGGAAAATGATGGAGGTCAAATTAAGTACAACTATCCTTTGATATTTTTGGAAGGCATTTTTGTGGGAGGATTTACTGGGTTAGTTGGTGCAGGTGGAGGCTTTCTTATTATTCCTGTTTTGGTACTGTTGGCTGGCTTGCCCATGAAACAAGCAGTGGGTACTTCTTTATTGATTATTGCACTGAAATCACTGATAGGGTTTACAGGAGATTTGGGTTCGGAGCTTCAAATTGATTATAAGTTCATGTTGGTGTTTTCAGTATTTGCCATTGCAGGCATTCTCGGAGGTGCCTATTTATCCAAATTTATCCCGGGGAGAAAATTGAAACCAGCCTTTGGTTGGTTTGTTTTGGTGATGGGTCTTTTCATCCTTGGCAAAGAATTGCTTGCCTGAACTGCTTAGGTTTTATTTTGAACTTCTTTACCAAAGAGTACCAAAAGAATTCCACCAACAATAACGACTGTGCTTACTACTTGAATTGCCAGAACACTTTCTTTAAGAATTAGGGCTGCAAAAAAAGCGCTGAAAACAGGGAGTGTATTGTATATAGTGGCTGCTTTTGTTGAACCAATTTCTACAACAGATCTGTTCCACAAGTAGTATGAAATTACCGATGGCCCTACACCAATGTAAATAAGCTGTAAAATGGAGGACAAAGAAAATTCTAATGTTACTGTTGGACTCATTATTTCTATCAGGAAAAATGGCGTTAGTAGGGTTACTCCCAGGATAATTGTGGCAGCCACAAATGAAAGGTTACCGATTGCAGGATTCTTTTTCTTTAAGAGCACAGAGTAGAAAGCAAATATGCTGGCAGCTCCGGCCATCAGTAAATCGCCTTTGTTAAACTCAAGATCAAGTATTTTTTCCGGATTTCCTTTAGAGAGTAACGTGAGTAAACCAACAAGAAGAACGGCAAAACCAATAGTCTGTTTGATTGTAATTTTTTCTTTATAAAATAGCCAGTTAAAAAGAACAACATATAAGGGGGCGGTAATCGCAAAAAGAGACAGGTTGAATGCAGATGAGGTTTGGGCAGCTAGGTAGATTAATGAGTTGAAAATTGTAATCCCGGTAAAAGACAACACCAGCATGAGCCGCCACTGAGTAAGGATTAAACTCATGTCTCGCTTTAAATGTGAAAAGGCAAACGGGAGAATAACGGCTGTTGCTATCAACCATCTAAAGTAAGAAATTGAAACAGGCGAAAAGGTTGTTTTTAGATCCCTGGCCACTATAAAATTGCCCGACCAAATAATGGTGGCCAATAGGGCAAATAAGTATCCGGAATAGGCTTTGGAATCTCTCATGAATCTAAACAAGGGGCAAAGATGGTCAATAATGGACTTAACAGGAATTGTTGAGTCTTGCAGACACAAAAAGAATAATTACTTTGGTATTAGAGACAGATTTGAAAAAGAGTAGACGTTGCCCTTAATGAGAAAATGGTTGGTGAATTGTCGGCAGAAACTAGCTATGGACAGAAATACTCTAATCTTGATGCTAGGTTTACTGGAAAGAATTTACAAGAAAAAGATTTTTACACTTTTGTATCAGTCAAGCTGGGTGCTGGACCCCGCTATGATTTAGAATCCATATAGGGTAATGTTTATTTAAGAAAAATGAATTGAAAGATTCAGGTTAAGTAGCCTCAGATGTAATACCCCCTTGTATCCTTTTACAAGGGGGTATTTTTTTGCATCTTGCGCGCGAATTCTTATTAATGTTCCTGAATCACTATGGCACTATTGGAAAAACAATTGTATGTGAAGAAGTCCACACTACCTGGAGCAGGAAAAGGATTATTCACAAAGAAGAAAATTAAGAAGGGCACTAGGATAGTTGAGTACAAAGGTGAAATTCTCACATGGAAGGAAGTTCAGAAGCTGGCGGATGATCGTAACGGTTATGTGTTCTATATCAATAGCAAGCGATGCATTGATGCCTGGAATTACAAAAAGGCGCTTGGAAGGTATGCGAATGATGCTAAGGGACTAGGCAGAGTCAAAGGCATAAAGACCAACTCAGAATATGTGGTTGGGAATGGCAAGAAGAAATGCTACATCGAGGCCATAAAGGATATCCCAGCCAAGGCTGAGATTTTTGTGGAGTATGGCAAGGAATACTGGAAGGTAGTACGCGATAATTTGAAAATTGATGAGGAGAACGAGAAGAAGAAAAAAAAGAAGGGCAAGAAAGGAAAGAAAGCAAAGTTGCCTCATCAAAAGGCAACTAAGCGATTGTAATAGAAATTAATTTTTTGCGGCCTCTGCTTTGGCTTCTTCCAAAGTAGTGATCATAATCTCTTTCACCTCTCTAATTTTCTCCATTTGGGATTCGAGATAAGCACGGGATTGCTCTTCATCTACAGAATCGGGTAATGGATTAAATTGATGCATCCAGTCCATCATTGAATTATTGGCTGAATCAAGTGTCAAGATCATGCGTTCAAGTGCCTCTTTTCGTTCTTTCACCAAATCAGGAGAGTTTGCAATTTTCTCCTGTAGCTGAGACTTAATCTTGTAGATATCTTCCATTTTAGGCATTACTTCGTCATGGAGGTTCATTACCTGATCGTACAACGCCTGATTAGGATCTTCATTTGCATCCTCGTTACCCATTTCTCCTCCATTTTGATCTGAAGGTTTTCCGCAGGCCGCCAAAACCACTAAAAACAGAATTAAAAGCTTGTAAGTCAGTTTCATTGATTGTTTTTTTTATAAGTAAAGATACGTTTTTTACAACTTTTTGCGCCATTTCTCATAGCAAACGATAGTTAGGGGAGTAGAATTTTTACAAAAAAAGTATAAGAGGTAATTGGAATAAGTGAATAATTGCTTTTCTTAGCGCCTCGATTATGAACAGAACAAGCAGCAAGCGATTTTATTTTTACTTTTTTAACTATCAAACCCATTCGGGACTTGATCGAGAATCGCTTTGTTAAAAAAATAAACAGAGAATATTCAGAAAGTCCCGGAACCCCCGGGACTTTCTGTTTTTATGACATTTTGTAATGAACAGTAATAAAACAAAGAGAGTCGCCATACAAGGAATAACCACCAGTTTCCACGAGGTTGCCGCCATGCAGCACTTTGGTCAGGAGATAGAAACTATTGAGTGCCTTACGTTTCATAATTTGTGCGAAACAATAAAAGAGGGTCATGCAGACTTTGGCGTAATGGCAATTGAGAATTCGATTGCAGGAAGTATTCTGCCTAACTATTTCCTTTTACAGCAATATCATTTCACCATCCTGGGTGAAGTTTACCTTCCTATCCGGATGCACTTGTTGGCATTGCCTGGTGTAAGTTTATCTGACATTAAGGTAATTGAATCGCATCCAATGGCGATCCGGCAGTGTGCGGATTACCTGCAACAATTGCCAAATGTTGAAATAAGAGAAAGCGAAGATACGGCATGGTCAGCCAAAAAGATTAAGGAAAATAAATTGTTGAATACGGCCGCAATTGCCAATGAACAAGCTGCTAAAAAATTCGGATTGTCTATTCTCGAAAGGAGGATAGAAACTCATAAGAAAAACTTTACTCGGTTTCTCATTCTCTCAAAAAGAAACGGGGAGCAGAATGGAGGTAATAAAGCTTCCCTTTCATTTGAGGTGGCCGATGAAGTTGGTAGCCTCGCAGATGTATTAATGACCTTTAAAAGCGAGAAGATCAATCTCTCAAAGATTCAATCTGTCCCCATTATAGGCAAACCATCGGAATATACGATCCATGTTGATGTAGAGTGGAGTAGAAGAAAGAGTTACGATGATGCCATTCAGCATTTATTACGACAGGTAAGAAATTTGAATATCATGGGTGAGTATAAAAAAGCAACGATAAAGTTTTAGGGAATGATTGAATTAGCAAAACGTATTGAAAAGGTAGAGGAGTACTATTTCTCTAAAAAGTTACAAGAGGTGAGAAGTCTTGACCAGCCTGATTTTCCTGTTATTAATTTGGGAATAGGAAGTCCGGACTCACCTCCATCGGAAAATGTAATCAAAGCTTTGCAACATACGGCTGAGCAACATGGAAGTCATGGTTACCAGAGCTACAAGGGTATTCCTGATTTCAGAAAGGGCATTGCCGATTTTTACAAAAGAATATATGGTGTTGCACTTGATCCCGATAAAATGATCCTTCCTTTGATGGGGTCCAAAGAAGGGATCATGCACATTTCTTTGGCTTTTGTTAATGAAGGTGATGAAGTGCTTATTCCGGATCCCGGGTATCCCACATACGCTTCGGTATCACAATTGGTAGGGGCAACTATGACTACCTATCAGTTGGACGAGCGCACGGATTGGCAAATTGATTTTGAGAAGTTAGAGAAGAGAGATCTTTCTAAAGTAAAGATCATGTGGATCAACTCACCACACATGCCAACCGGAAGTGTGTTGTCTCTGGATGATATGAAGCGATTGGTAGTGTTGGCAAAGGCAAATAACTTCCTGCTTGTTAATGACAATCCTTATAGCCTGATTCTTAACGATTCACCTCAAAGTATTTTATCAATTGAAGGAGCAGAGGATGTTGCAGTGGAGCTAAACTCTTTGAGTAAGTCACATAATATGCCTGGATGGAGAATAGGGTGGTTAGCTGGTAGCAGTGAACATGTGGATGCGGTGTTGCGGGTGAAAAGCAATATGGACTCCGGTATGTTTTTGGGACTTCAACATGCGGCAGTGGAGGCGCTTCAGCAATCGGATGACTGGTTTGAGAAGTTGAATAATCTATACAGTTTAAGAAGAACCAAGGCTTTTGAAATTATGGAGTTATTGTCTTGCTCATATGCTATCAATCAGTCGGGACTTTTTGTCTGGGCCAAAGTGCCTGACACCATTGAGTCAGTGGAGGAATGGATTGATGCTATATTATATAGCACAAAAGTGTTTATTACTCCAGGATTTATCTTCGGGAAAGCCGGACAACGTTTTATACGAATTTCATTGTGCTCATCCGTTGAGAAGCTGCAGGAAGCCTATGATAGAATCAAAACTTCAAAGCAGCAGAATTTTAGTGCATTGGAATTGACTAAAGAAGAAAGGTAATGAGAGTAACAGTAATAGGTTTGGGATTGATCGGAGGTTCTATTGCAATTGATCTAAGAAAAAGTGGAGTGGCAACACGGCTTACTGGTGTTGATCAAAACGATGATCATGCAAGTGAAGCCCTTCGATTAGGAATCGTAGATGAAATTAAGTGTTTAGATGAGGCAATAATAAATACTGATTTGATCATTCTGGCAATTCCGGTGAGTGCAATGGTAGGTGCAATCGGAGACCTGTTGAGCAGGGTTACTCCAGAAGTTACCCTTATTGATATGGGATCAACGAAAGCAGCAATATGTAAATCAATAAGGTTGCAAAGGAACAGAGGTCAGTTTGTGGCAGCACACCCGATTGCAGGAACTGAAAATTCGGGACCAGGCGCAGCATTTTCCGGATTATTTAACAAGAAGACCTTGATTGTGTGTGAGAAGGAGCTTTCATCCTACTCTGCATTGCGTGTGGCCGACAAAGTATTTGCAGCAATGGGCGTAAAGACAATTTTTATGGAGCCCGTTGCGCATGATAGACACGTAGCATATGTGTCGCACTTATCGCATGTGAGTTCATTCCTTTTAGGGCAAACTGTAATGGACATAGAAAAGGACGAGAAAAATATTTTTGATTTGGCAGGGAGTGGTTTTGCATCCACAGTGCGGTTGGCCAAAAGCTCACCAGATATGTGGGCTCCCATCTTTGAACAAAATGTTGAATACTTGAGTCAGGCACTCTTAGAGTATATCATGCACTTACAGCGCTTTCATTATCACTTGATGAAAGGAGACTCCAAAGAAATACACCGAATTATGACAGAAGCCAATGAAATCAGAAGAGTGCTGGCTGGAATAGAATTAAAGGATGAAAAAACTAATAATGTAGAATCGTTAATTGAAGAATAATTATGAAAAAGGATTTACAACTAGAAGAGATGAGCAGCTGGATAAAAGCGGAGAGACCATTGATTATTAGCGGGCCGTGTAGTGCGGAAAGTGAAAATCAGATGGTGAGTACCGCCAAACTTTTGAAGGCAATTGGTAAAGTAAATGTGTTACGTGCAGGTATCTGGAAACCACGCACTCGCCCTGGACAATATGAGGGAGCAGGGAGTGAAGGATTGAAATGGTTAATGAAGGCCAAAGCTGAAACAGGTTTGCCTGTGGCTACAGAGGTAGCGAATGCATCGCATGTAGAAGAATGCCTTAAAGCGGGTGTAGATATACTTTGGGTTGGAGCCCGCACAACCGCAAATCCATTTTCGGTGCAAGAAGTGGCGGATGCTTTGAAGGGAGTTGATATCCCGGTTTTTGTAAAAAATCCTGTTAATCCTGATTTGGAGTTGTGGATTGGAGCATTGGAGCGGCTCAACAGAGCGGGGATAAAAAAATTGGGAGCCATTCATCGTGGATTTTCCTCATTTGAAAAAAGCCCCTTCCGCAATGCACCGATGTGGGATATAGCTATTGAGCTGAAAACAAGGTTTCCGGAGTTAAATATTATCTGTGATCCAAGCCATATCGCAGGCCAAAGAGAATTAATTCCATTCATTTCACAAAAGGCAATTGATTTGGATATGGCTGGGTTGATGATTGAGAGTCATATTGAGCCTTCAGTAGCACTGAGCGATGCGAAGCAACAGGTGACCCCATCGGCACTGGCTAAAATACTTGAGAATTTGGTTGTACGGACAGCCTCTACAGCCAATAAGGAATTTAAAAATACACTTACCATTTTACGAGAGCAGATAGACGGATTGGATGATCAAATTATGCAAACGATGGCTGCCCGTATGAAAATTTCTGAACAAATTGGCAACTATAAGAGAGATAATAAAGTCACCATCTTACAGGTGAGCCGATGGGAAGAAATTATTGAAACACGAATTGCACAAGGCAATGCAATGGGCCTGGGAGATCAATTTGTCAATAACCTGCTTAAGCTGATTCACAATGAGTCGATTCAGGTGCAACAAAAAGTGATGAATAGGGTACCTGAAAAAGTTTAGTGGTTTAAAAAATATTTCCCATGAGAATCCACATGGACTGGTTTCACCGTTTTTGTTTTTTCAAAATCGTTGAACAATGGCTGGAGATTCTTCCAAAATTCTATTGTAGTGGCTGATGGATTATAGTCATTTACAATTTTTTTGATGGTCGCTTCATTGGGAAGTCGATCAGGGAATATATGAACCGGTATTTTTTGCTGGCCATTGTTATGCGCCTCTACCGCCAGAATGTATAATTCTTTAATCTTATCGTCCGTAATGGGTATGCAGCCTATGGTCACACAATTGCCATGAATATAAATTGATCCACCAGGATGAGCAGGGTCACTAAGTATTTTATCTGATTGATTCGGGTAATTAATACCCAGGGACAAGTGAAAATTACTCACCGGATTAAAATTATTGATATAATAAATGCCCTCCGGTATTTGTCCATCACCCTCTTTTCGTTTTGGGCCTAAGGTACCTGAGTTGGTGCAGAAAGGATAGGTACGCAACAATACAAACTCTGTTTTACCCTTTTCCTTAATCCAAACTTCAAGTTCTTCTGTCTTTTTAAAGACCCTGAGAAAAAGATGAAATCCTGAATAGGAGAGATTTTTATGTGTAAAGTACCCCTTTACCACTCCTTCTTTTTCATGGTAGGCAGTTTTTACCCTTGCATACTGTAATTGCTTGTTCTTAAAATCGGATGTAAATAAGCATACCGATACCCACAAAAATACCTTGAAAAGTAGTTGCATAACCCTTGATTTTTATAAGTATAAATCCACTGGGTATTTATAGGACACCGCTCAACATCAAATATTTTTATAATGTGGCTTTTTGATTGAATTTACGTGATTTTGGGCTAATTTAAATCGTGAAAAAATTGGCTTTAACCCTGTTAACCTTATTCATTTTTTGGGGTGCTCATGGGCAGTCTAAAATGAGAGTGGATAGTGCCGATTTGTGGAAGAGAATTACCGGATTAGAGGATCGAATTTGGGCCGATTTTCCTAAAACATTTGTGGAAACACAGTCGGTTCTTGACCAGGCAAAGAATTCGGATTGTTATGGTTGTGAAGGCAGAGCCCTTATGATGGTGGGTAAGTTTTATTGGGTCAATGGGCAATACAATCAAGGGCTGGAGCTGTTTCATCAATCGGTTACCATCGCCCGATCAATTGATGACTATGATACATGGTCTAAGGCTACCGATCTTATTGCCAATACCTATTATTATCAGGCTTATTACGATTCGGCAGAACATTATTTTCAAAAGGCCTACCAGATTGCAGAAAAGGTAAATGATTTGGAAGGGATGATCCGGATCTTATACAATACATCTTTGATGTATCATCGCAAAGGAGATTTTGAAAAAACCATCGAGTATATTTTTAAAGGAGAACAAATTCAAAATAAGCTTCCTCAAAGTCAACGCCATATTGAGGCAATGGGCGCAATGGGTTCATTAATGATTGATAGTATATACTACCGGGAAGCGATAAACGATGAATTGAAAAATCTTAATCGCTATATAACCATAAAGGACAGTACCTCAATTTATAATGCTTACTATAACATAGCGAAATCGTACAGACAATTATTGAATCATAAGATGGCAGCAAGATACTTTATAAAAGTATGTGACATCATGGAAAAAACCGGACTAATTCCAGAATGGAATATGGTTGCAAAGGATTATAGCGATGCTAATATGAAGGACTCTGCATTTTACTATCACTACCTGGGTAAACAAAATATCAAAAGAACAACGGCACCAAATGTTTCTTATGCTCACGAATTACTGGGTGAATCACATCTTCATTTTAATCAATTGGATTCAGCGCTCTATTATTATAACATGGCTTTGAACATGAGTTACGCCATGAATAACAGAATTACTTTTACAGGAATACATCGGAGATTGGTAAGAGTACATACCCTTCTGGGTAATTATAAAATGGCTGAATATCATTTAAATACTGGCCTGGGACTTGCGAAGGAAGTAGCACTAATCCATGAAAAAAACTTACTCAACGAGGGAAAGTTTTTGTACGAAACAAAAGGTGATTATAAAAAAGCACTTTTTTATTCAGAAAAATTCAAAGACTACCTTGATAGCATCAACCGACAGGAGGTGGCAGTCAACCTCACTCGTCTGCAAGCTGAATTTAAGACAGCCAAAAAGGAGTCTGAATTAAAAGCGGTAACACAAAATTATCAACTCACTGAGGAAAAGATTAAAACGAGAAATTTGCAAATAGGTTTATCTCTCATTTCGCTGGTTCTCTTTGGATCTTTCGGAGGTTTTTATTTTGCGAGGTTCAGGCGAAAGAAGAAAATGTCTGAAGTACTTGAAAGGCAAAATAAAGAAAAGGAAGCCCTACTCCATGAAATTCATCATCGTGTTAAAAACAACTTACAGATAATAAGCAGCCTTATCAATATTAAATCCAGGTCGGCCAGTAAAGAGACTGCTGAGTTACTAAGTGACCTGAATAATAGGATTTACTCGCTGGGTCTGATCCATGAGATGTTATATAAGTCAGATCATCTTGGTGCTGTAGATTTAAGGGCATACCTCACCGAACAAAGCCGTCTTACATTGGCTTCGCTTGAACTGGAACGAGGTGCCGTAGAGTTGCAATTGGACATAGATGAAGTTGAAGCCAATTTTGACGTGGCTATTGCGCTTGGCCTGATCAGTAATGAGTTGATTACGAATGCGATGAAGTATGCCTTTGCACCAACACAACAGGAACAAATCATTCATGTGGCCTTACACAAGATCAGCGATCAACTTCATTTTGTTATTTCTGATAATGGTTGTTCCGGGACTATTCCGGAAATTGAAAAATCTTTTGGCCTGCGATTTGTAGAGCAGTTGGTGAAGTCCAAACTAAATGGAAAACTGAATATTACCTATAATAATGGGTTACGGCTTGAAATGATGCTGCAACCAAAGATTTGAAAACGATGAACAGAATAAAACTTGTGATTCTGGAGGATGAATTTGTAGTCGCAGAGGACATCAAGTCTCAACTGACGGAAAATGGGTATGAGGTGATGCGTATTTTTGATAATGCCGAAGAGGCAGAGCAGTATATATTAGAAAATCCACCAGATTTTATTCTGGCAGATATTCAATTAAGTGGCGCAATGACAGGGATAGAATTGGTGGGAAGGATAAAACTATCTTTGGCATTACCGGTAATTTATATTACCGCCAACTCAGATCCCCAAACCTACCAGAAGGCAAAAGCGACAAACCCTAATGCTTTTTTAGTGAAGCCTTTTACACCTGCAAACCTTTTGGCTTCCATTGATTTGGCACTCTACAATTTTTCCAAAGAGGAAACTCCGCTACAAATTGAAAAGCCCAAAGTAGTATCGAATGATTTTGAGACACTCATTCACCGATGCCTTTTTATTAAAAGTAAAGGGATTCATAAGAAAATTTGTCCTAATGATATTTTGTTTGTTGAAGCTGCAGGCAGTTATGTAAATATCCAAACACTCGAGGAGCGATTTACATTAACACTCAACCTTAGCAATTTTCTAAAAAAGAACCCAATAGAAAACATCTTGCGTGTTCATCGATCCTTCCTTGTTAACATGAGCAAAATTGACTCGTTTGATGAATCGTACCTGTTCATTGGTGGGCATAAACTTCCAATAAGTGATAGCTACAAGGAAGAGTTTATGTCAAGAATTCATTGTTTGTAACCCTCCTTTTAGAATTCTCAACTTACTTACAAAAAAAATATGCTGTTCTGCAAAATAGTAGAGTTGTCTGGTGAATAATGATTTTGTTAAGAAGATCCGAATTCTAATTTTCGCACTTATGTGATGGATTGTTAATATCAAGTACGAAAAGGAACCAATTTGAATGTATGGAGGCTGTTTTCGCTAGAATAGACAAGAGGCATTTAAAGATTCAACTGGATAGTATACTTTATTTAGAGGCAGCGGGAAGCTATTTAAAGTTGGTTACGCTAAAGGAAGAATTTTCTCTTTCGCAGAATTTAAGTCAATTCATAAGAAGGAATGACATACCAGTATTGATCAGAATACACCGTTCTTACATTATCAACCTAAACAAAGTAGATTCTTTTGACAATGAAAGTGTTTACATAAGAAAGAATAAAATCCCCATCAGTAACAGTTACAGAGAAGAGTTCTTATCCCGGGTTCATTGTCTATGAAATCAAGAATGAGACACATAGTATTTTTTTTTGTGATTTTCGGATTTCTTATCAGCGAACCCTCACTGGCGCAGGAATATCGTAAGATGCGTCTTGGAGCGGGTGCCGGATTGAGCCTGACATCTGGCAAGAATGGAAAAGGTGGGCCTGTCTTTTATGTGGAGCCTGCTTTTCGCGTAACGGACAAGCTTCTTATGGGAATAAGTCTTGAAGGAGCTTCGATCACAAGGGGACTATCCAGACCCATTGCCATTACCAATCCAGTAACAGTATATAACAGTGGGTTTCTTTTCACACAATACTATTTTGGAAAAAAATATTTTCGAACATTCATAGGTGGGGGTGCTGGGTTTGTGCGTAAATCAAATGGAGTCCTGGTTGTGAATTATAAAGGCACTGTCAGCACATTTCAAATTGGCGGCACTAATATTGGTTTTAATATAAGGGCCGGAGCCGAATGGGGGCATTTCAACGCCTCCATTGATTACAATTTTATGGAAGATGAAATTGCAAGCCCTTTTCTTGAAATAAAGAACAATTACCCCTCAATTCGTGTGGGTGTCTTTATTGGTGGTGGCATCCATTGAAATGGGTGAACCCTTATCCGACACAAAGTCATTTATAAAAAATAACACCCTGTTCGTAAAGTAACTGCTCGGATTGACAAAATCGTCCTTTTTCCGGAGGATTTTAAGCTTCATGTTTATTGGTAAAATCAACTAACTGCAGAATCAACTAACTAATAATTTGTGTCATGAAAAAAATCATCATCACATCATGTGTAGTATTTATTATAGCGGCAATGCTATCAGCCTGTTCGGAAGACAACAATGACCCTAACCAGGGACCCAACGAAATACCATTGAAGGCAGAGGCTGGGCCAGATCAAACCGTAGCGCCATTTACACTGGTTACATTGGACGGATCGGCCTCTACAGGCCCGGAATCTGGAATCAGTTATCAATGGATAATAACGGGTAGTGCGAGCGAAATATACTTGAGCCATGATGGTACTAATTTGTCAAAGGTTACGTTCGAGCCCAAAGTAAACGGTACCTATACCTTTACACTTCGCATTACCAGCGGAAGTAATTTCTCAGAAGATTACGTCACTGTTACCGTAACGGGAGCGCTCGCACTGGGAGGTACCTTAACGCAAACTACCACGCTGGTGGATGTAGATCCGGATTCCAGTATGCCAGATTACATCCTTAGCAGCGATCTTATCATACCAGACGGTGTTACATTAAACTTTGCCAATTTTGGTACAAGCAACTCATCCATCACAATAAAAGTGACCAATAACAGTGGCATTATTGTTCAGGCAGGAGGCAGTCTCAACATTAACGGTGGAAGCAACCATAAGTTAACGGCTGACACAGGTTGGAAGGGAATATTGGTAGATGGAGGGGCAGTTGATTTATACAATTTTGTTACCATAGATAAAGCCGGAGCTTCACCATTCGCTGGACAAACCGAGGCTGCAGCGATTACGTTCGCGGGAGTTTCACCACAAATAGGAAGAATGCAATCCGTTCATTTCACAAACTCCCCCTCCCGGGATATACTGGCGACTACTTTTGTAAGTGCAAGTAATAACGTCATCTATAACAATACTTTCTCCAATGCGATACCTGTAAAAGCACCCATTGATTTTGTGAATAAAATTGGTACTAACCAGTTTGGTACCTACGATTATGTGCAACTGGTGCCAAGCGGAGCAGGTACGATAGACGCATTACCAGGCAGCATGAGTTTTAATTTTGGAAATGGGATAAAATATTTCATTGATGGAGACTTTACTTCTGGCTCTCCGATAAACATATCCAATACTACTATATTAATGAAGGAAGGCGCAGGTATTCTGGCGCAGCATTCTACAACTATCAATCAATCGACCCTTAAAGGGGTGAATGGAACCAATTGGAAGGGAATTGCTTTTGCTGCATCATCTCGGCAATTATTAATCAGCAATACCACTATTGAAAATGCGGGAAGTAATATTTTTAATACCGGTTTTTTTACTTCTGCGGCAAAGGCAGTAATCTATTTCGGTTTTGGCGGCAGCTCCTTTCTATCCAATGTAACGATTACAAACAGTGGTGGATATGGAGTATACAATGACAGCCCAAGCGATAATGTTGAAGTAAAGGGCTCTTCATTTAGCGGGACTACATTACCCGCAGTACGTACCAGGGTTGATTTAGTCCACTCTACATTTGTAAGTTCAGATAACACTTTTACAATGCCCAGTGGTGTGGCACCAGTAGAAGTTCAAGTGCCTAACGCTTCTGTATCACCCACAAGTACATGGCGAGCCTTGGGTGGATCCAATTATTATCTCTTTTCCGGTAACGCCTATCTTTCCTATGGGTCATGGACATTATTACCTGGGGTGAATCTTAAATTTAAGGCAGGTAAATCCTTAAATATTCTAGGGGGAGGTTTTACGGCCATAGGCACAGCGTTAGCACCCATTACTTTTGATAGCGAAGCAGGTACTTCCGGATCCTGGGCAGGAATCCACGTTCAAACCACCACGAAGTTTGAATTCTGCGAAATCAAAAACGGTGGCGAAGTACTTATACAAAAGAATGGGGTAACGCCAGCTACAGAAAAGGCCAATGTTGTATTTGACTATGGCGGTGGAAGTACTAGCAATACATTCAAAAACAATACGGTTTCAGGAAGTGGTGGTTATGGTATTCTGGTAGAAGCTGGAAGACAAGACCCGGATGCTTTGAATGTAGCCAATAGCAATACGTTTTCTAGCAATACAATTTTAGATGTAATTGTGAAATAGTTATCCCTTGTTGGAATGATCCTTTATGATTTAAAAAATAATTACCAGTTATCACTTAACAATTAATTAAACCCTAAAACAGAATGAAAAAATTATTTGCAATTATCTTAGTGCTCTTCACGGTTTCATTATTGACAACATCTTGTAAAGATGATGATGATAATTCCAATCCTGCCAACCTGATAATCGGATCCTGGAAAATGGTAAGTTATGTAGCATCAGAGTGTACTGATCCTGCGGACAATGAAAATGAAACATGCAGCACTGATTGTGAAATCACGATCTTTACAAATGATACGGTAACTTTCGAAGGGGAGACACCTCAAACCTACAAGATTGACGGAAACAAGATTACATTTGATGGTGAAACGTATGAGTTTTCTGTTACTGAAACTACTTTAGTAATATCTTATAAAGGCGTCTGCAAAGTAGTGGTTACCATGAAAAAGGTATAAAAAAAGTCGGGGAGCCAGTCGTTTTGAGTGGCTCCCTGTTTTATTTAACTTCAAAATTGAACCAATA